>Ga0213868_10000608_pt1 | contig 33984 bp, 47 predicted proteins | sample PICome_9_FD_160087 | JGI IMG/M metagenome (GOLD analysis project Ga0213868, IMG submission 160087) | Coastal seawater microbial communities near Pivers Island, North Carolina, United States - PICO127 | ecosystem: Environmental > Aquatic > Marine > Coastal | place: USA: North Carolina...
GCCGTTTGAATAAACACCTACGGAGGGAACTACATAATTTTGAACGCCAGTCAAACGAACACTACCAGTTCGAGTCTCGCCTGAGAATGTAGCTGATGTTCCTGTTATCGCGCCTGTGAGAGTGCCGCCAGATAGGGGTAAATAGCCTGAAGTATCACCAACTTCTACAATGGACTCAGTGCCATCATCTTTCTTGATGTACATCTTGCCGTGATAGGTGTTAATACCTACTTCACCAAGGGCTAGGTCAGATGTAGAAGGAATTCCACTAGCTCCTGATTGTGCTGATCTTTTTAACTTAATCGTTTGTGCCATATGGCTCTCCTATATGCGTATATACGCTAGAGATTTATTTAGAATGTACCGCCATCAAGTGTTGTAACTACTGATTCAAAGTTGTTGGCGTGAATCAAGGCGTGAGAGGCGGTTTGTCCTTCTGAAACTCTCCACTCGTCGCCGCTTTCGTACCAATAAAGACCTGCATCGTGAGTTCTACCTGTTTCACCTGCACCTCTGTTCACTTCAAAACCACAAATCATAGAGCTAACAGGTGTAGCACTTGCGCCAAGCCCACTGTTTAGTTGGATGTAAGCGTCATTGATTGTTACTTGAGTTGAGTCAATAGTCGTTGTTGTACCCTTAACTTCTAAATCACCATTAACAACAACTTTACCTGTGATTCCATCAGCGTGAGGGTCAAGTGTCATTGTAGACCCTGAAGAAATTATCTCGTCACCAGTAAAAGTGAAGTTGCCCATAGTCGTTGCGTTATCAACATACGCTTTAATAGACTGCTGTGTTGCAAGAGCGGTTGCGCTGTTAGAAGACATATTGTCTTGATCTAAGATATCTGTAACAGTGACTGAACCTGTACCAACTAAGCCGTCAAACTCTACTGTACCGACAACATTTATACCTGAAGACGTAGTTTCAAAAACTTTGTTGTCTGCGTTGTATAGTTCGACAGCACTTCCGTTGGTAACCAAAATGCGGTCATTATTACTGCCGCGCATAAGGTACATTTCGTTTGAAAGTGCGCCTATCTTGGCAGGGGTTACACCAAGGCTATCTTTGAAATGGATAAACGAGCCAGATAGATTAGTACTGTCTGTATTCTCAACCTCAAGAACAACGCCCTGTGCCGTGGAATTGGCACTGGTGTATCTCAGTATTCCTGTGCCTGAATCTTTGATTATAGAGTTGTTGCTGTCATGGTAAATCTGGAGGTCATTACTAGCACCAAATTGCGCTTTGACATTATCACCAAAAGATAAATGGCTAGATAGGCTACCGCCAGTTGTCATTACAGCACCTGCCGCCGCTACATTAGTTGCGTCTGTAACATCTGCTGAAGCTTCAATACCATTTAGCTTGCTGTGGTCTGCGTCAGTAAAAACATTAGAATCTGAAGCGGCTTCAACAGCGGCTCTGATCTGTGCGTCCGTCTGATCTGCGGTTGCCCCTGCTTCAATACCGTCTAACTTGTCTGTGTATGATTTACCACCAATGGCAAGAACATCTGTACCGTCACCGTAATAAAGTTTTTGAACACCTGTTTTAGTACTATAAGCTAACTCACCAGAGGCCAAGCTTGTTGGCGCTGTAGTAGACGAACTTCTTTTGATTTTGATTGTTTGTGCCATTGTCTTAAATCCCTATTTTTATTAAAAATTTCCTGCATCAATTAGAAAATTATTAAATGAATTATTGCTTAAACTTAAATCGCCCGTTAAGGTTCCTCCAGAAAGAGGTAAATACTGTCCACTTGAAGTCACGCTTGACCAACCTGATCCTGTATAAACACGTAAAACATCTTGAGAAGTATCAAAGTAAAGGCTACCTAAAGATAAAGAATCTCCGTCATTGTCTGCTGAAGGAGCGGTAGATTTAGCACCTAAATACGTATCATCAAAACTATCAAAAGCATTAAGAGCAGAGGTAGCACTTTGGGAGGCTTCGGTTGCTTTAGTTGTAGCAATGAGGGCTTGTTGAGTTATTTCGTCTAGTTGGCCTAGACTAGTGGAAGTACCCGAACCACCTGTGCCTCTAAATATAGCCATAAGCGCCTCTATTGAATAAAATAAAAAGAGACTCCCCTATAAAAGAGGAGTCCCTAGTTTTCTTACTTAGCCGTTTACAGCCAATACAACACCTGCTTCAGGACGCATTACTTGCGTACCGTATAAAGTGTCAGCAGTATACAGAGTACCAAGGAACTCTTGCTTATACTGAGTCTGAGAACGTACACCCTGCTGTTCAGCAAGAACCATAGCGTCCTTGTGAAGTAACAGAGCGGCTTTAACATCTCCACCTGCTGAGTTAGCGGAAGCGGTTTCGATGATTGGGCAGTTACTAGAAACAAATACGTCAACACCGTATAGGTTTCCAATCTGACCGTTACGTACACCTCGTCCGTCTACAAAGTCAGAAGACATGTAGCGATCAACGCCCATAATAGCGTTACGTAGGGAAGGAGGAACAACAAAACATCGGTTGTCCATAGGAACATCAGCATCGTCCAATACCTGAATAGCGGCACGGAAACCTGCATCGTTAAATACGTCAGTGGAAGCTACTGAATCTACAGCGTAAGCTTCAATACCAGAACCACCTGCAAAGTTATAAACAGTGCTATGAGTCCAATCTGATCCATCACCATTACCTAGAGACTTACCTAGGTTAAACAAGTCGTTATCAACTTGCTTGGCTAAAGCATAACCTGCGTCACCAGTGTAGAACTGACGTAGAGAAGCTAGAGCTTGTGCTTCAGTAATGTCTTCAATAAGACGAGAGTATTCAAAGTGCTTGTTGATTGAAATCTGGATTTCGCTCTCAGTAGCATTCTGAATAGTTACAGCGGTGTTTTCTGCCTTAGCATTTGCAGAGCCGCGAGTAGGCTTAGGAACGTGAATAGTATCACCTTTCTTGCCTGTCATGCTCATTTTTTTGACTAGGTTAGCCAATACTAGGTTAGATTGATAAGCCGCAATTACTTCGTCACTCCAAATCTCTGGAATAAAAGTAGCCGCGCTAGTGTTGTCTACTGCTCCGCCCATGGCGGGGTAAGTTGATGTAGCCATAATACAAGTCCTTAAATAAAATTAATTAGTGTCGGACTCTCCCTTCTTGATAAGCTAGCATAATCTCATCGGATAATGACATATATCGTTCAGGATCGTCCTTCATAAGTTTAATAATGTCTGAACGCCTGTAGATTTTCTTGGCTGACTGCTCTCCGCTTCCTCTAACATTTCCTGTGGATGCGGCCTTAATAGTGTCTTTGCGTTGTTGTTTCTCATTAGCGGCAGTTTGGTCTACAACTTGCTGACGTTCCTTCCAGTTACTGAAAAGCTCATCTGCGGCCTCATAATCATACTGCTGATCTGCTTGTGCAAAAAGCTGTGTTCTAATCTTTGATCCTTTGATCCAATCTACGAACTTACCGTCTTCCAGAATATCCTTCATATCAGGATGTCTGTTTTGTAGTTCGGTCATAGCCGCATTTTGTTTGTATTGAGCAGATACTTGCTCTGCTTCTTTAATCTTAGGATGATTATTAATAGCTCTTTCGACTGCCTTGTCGGGATCAGAGAAAAAATCTACTTCGTCTTCAGAAGTTTGTTGCGGTGCTTCTGGGTTTGAGAGTTGTGTCTGTATATAGTCATCAACAACTTTACGTAACTCACCTACTTCAGAACTTTGTTTACCTAAGAGTTTTTCAGCTTCTTGGTGCATTCGCACTATATCCGCTGTGCTCTTACCTTTGTATTTATCAGGAAGTTCCTGTTCTTCAAGTTCCTGTGTAGGTTGTTCATCTACAAGAGGTTGCTCTACTGGAGGCTCTTGTTTAGTTATGTCCGTTACGCTTTCAGTTTCAGTTGTGTCGTCTAAAGGTTGACGCTCGTCAATTAGTGTTGCCATTATTAAACTCCGTGAGTAATCTCATTATGGAGGTGTATTGTATGTAAGGGTTCGGTTAGGAGTTAGCCTTACGTTCTTTTTGAATCTTCCTTTCGCGGTCTCTCGCCCACTTCATGGTAGCACCTGCAAAGTCACCTGAAACGGGGTCTAAGAGACTGCGAACGGGAGATATGATTCGACTAGCCATTAACGAACAGTGAGGACATTCTATTTCAGTAGTTTTAGAATTTATAAACTTTTCAGTAGTATGTCCGTTGTCGCATCGGAAGTCAATTATTATAGCCAACTTAGATTACTCTTCAATAATTTCATCTTCGTTTTCTAGTTCTTCTTGCTCTTCCTCAGCCTGTTGCTTGGCTGTTTCTATTTGCGTTTCAAGATTCAACAGGTTAGCTATCATTGAAAGTTGTCCTTTTCTAAAGGAAAGGTCTTTCACATCTTTACAAGCTTCTATTGAATTGATCTGCATTGCATTTTGAGAAAGATCGTTCAGTAAGTTTTTCCAACCTTCTGTTCTAAACATTTCTTCAAAAGCTCTATAGAATTTTTCGAGTTCTTTATCTTCCATTACTGTTTCTCCTAAAGGACAGTTTATTAATTTAAAATAAAATATACTAAATACATAGTATAGTTATATTATAGCACGTTTGAAAAGAAATGTCAAGAACTATTTTCTATATCTTGCTGTTTTTTTTAGCTTTGTTCTTACGGTAAGTCTTAGCCCCTGCATCATTTCTAAGAGTCTGTATAGCCGCCTTAGCTTGTTTAGCGTTTAAAGGCATTGATCTTGCTCTTTTAGCCGCAGGTTTTGCTTTAGGTGTAGCTTTCTTTTTTGCGGGTGGTCGTCCAACTTTACTTCCGTATGTACCTTTACCTTGTGGCATTTGATTCTCCTACCATTTAGATTTGTTAGCCCAGTATGCCGCAGACATCTTACCCTTGGCAATGTTCTTAGCGTGTCGAGCCTTGAATGATTTACGTCTTGCTTTTTCTGACGCAGTTTTTGGATTTGATCCTGCACCTGAAACACCTTGCTGTCCATAGCGAATAGTCTTTACTTTATCTCCTTCCTTAGCCACCACCACATGACTTTTGGTAGCATGGTTGGGAGTTCGTTTAGGTTTGTTAAAACCGCTAACTCCTGCTCTTACTAATCTAGGGTCTTTAGCCATTAGTTAGCCCTCTCTTTAATAGCTACTTCTCTTTCCTTTAATAACTGATCGGAAACCTTAAGTCTACGTTCAAACTCACGGTCATCATCGTTACCTTCCCGTATGTTAGTAGTGATAGCTTTAATCTTGTCAATCTCTAACTCTTGAGGTATAGATTGAGCTTCAGTAGCAAGCTTTTGCGCTCTTGCCTGTGATTCAATAGCTTGACCTTCTAAGGCCGCAGTCTGTGACGCTTGGAACGCTAACTGTGATTCCTGAGCCGCTTGCTGTGCTTGTTGTGCTTCAGGGTCAGGCTGATTAGCTTTTTCAAGGGCCGCTATAAGTTCCTCACGATTACCTACGTTCATGTTATCAATAATCGACATGATAAGCTGTGAGTACATTGGAGTTTCAGGTGACATAGTTTGTAACAACTGTACAAGCTGTGTAACTTCGTACTCACGCGCAATAATGCCTAGTGAACTGGAAGTATGGAACTTGTAGTCAGCAACAGGATATGCTTCAGGATTAAACTGCATGTATCTATGTGCGGCTTTAGTTACAAAGGGGATTAGAAAAGATTCTTGAAAGTTAATTAAAGTTCGCTTATGACGCTTAATAATAGCACCTAAGCTCATGGAAATACCTGCGGCAGTGGAGTCACCGTTGATTGATCCTGAGATACCTGCGGAATCAATAGCGCCTGTAGCTGTCTGTACCATGCGTTGTAAAGCATCAGCCTGTGCAAAACTAATCTGACTTACATTACCAAAGTTAAATGGCTGTATGACTTCATTAGGAGCACCATTAGTTAAGATAACCTTACCTGCACGTACTTCAGGTCTAGCACCTCTAGGCATACGTGTGGCGTCCATTGCTAACATAGGGTGTATAGTAAGAGCAAGAGCATCTATTCTAGCTCTTATTTCAGCGTCTAACGCCTTTTGAGAGTTATACCCTTTCTCACATACCCCTCTGCCCCAGAAACGGCTAGGAACGACATCCCAAGGAAATGCTATAATAGGTCTATCCCCCATCATGTAAGGGTTAGCTTCCGCTTTTAATAAAGTTCCATCATTAGCTACAACAACAATAGCTTCTACATAATAACTTTTACTTTCTTCTTCATTATCATTAACTAGTGTAGCTATTTCCTCTGCTTCGGATTCCTTTTGAGCCATCTCTAATAGATGTCTAGGTACAAAACCGTAGTATTTAGTTAGACGTACTTTGTCATCGTCGTGTGCTACTAGGTCTTGATCAGGCTCTATGTCAAAATCAGGAGCCGCCATAGTAACTTCTACATTTCTATAGATACCTTGTTCCTGTAACTGCTCAACTAAGTGTAAGGATACAAATTCATCCACTGCACAACCTAAAGCTTCCTCTACGGAAGTAGCTAGAGGGTCAATAAGAAAGTTTTGAGGCATTACTGGACGCAGTTTAACGCAAGTTTTTTCCGTAATATTAACACCAACGGCTGTTAGCTCACCACCCATAACAGGTTGGGTTGCAGGGGCCATTTCCTTTTCTTCCTCAAGAACAATCTCCGCAATACCTGTACCAAACACAGCGGCATTTAGAAGACACTCAGCAACACCTTTCCGTACTCTGTTCTTTTTAAAGTCTTTATACAAAGTTTCACGTAAAAGAGATATATCTTGCTTTTCTCTATCATTTATATCGTCCTCAATGTCAAACCAACGGCCTCGACCAAAAGTTGCTTCCTCTAATTCAGCAACTGAAGACTCTACTGCTTGTTGTAATGCAGGACTGACAATCCGTGATCTCTCTGAGTCCCTAGTTCTGTCTGCGGAAGACCACTGTCCTCTCCATAACCGATAATATTCATCAAATTTACGTGAATAATTAGTATCAAAGTGATCTCGCCAACCTTGACACTTATTAATTACCCAACCTTCAAGCGTTTGTTCCAATACAAATTGATCTCTTTCTTCATTTAGCATATTAATACCCTGCGTATGCGTCTAATAGTTGATATTCTTCTTCCTCAAAGTCCGATGTGTACGCTATGTTAGCTAATTGGTCTATGTAAGCCAAAGAATCAATTAAATCATCGTGAACTAATTGGTTAGGGAACTGAAATAACTCATCAAGGAACTGACTATTCCATTCTCCTTTATTCAAGGAAATTGTACCGTGTTCAAATCTACCTTGTAAAGCCCAAACAATCCTGTCAGTTTTCTTTTTATTACCGTGGGTAAGCTCATCCACCCTAAAGAAGCGTTGATTCTTCTTCATGTAGTCACTTAAGTATGGAAGGACAGCGTTCTTTAGTGCTCCTTTCTCTATACCTACGGCTACTGGTTGGTAGTCTCTGACTGCTTGGAAGATTCTTCTGGCAGTCTCTTGGACGCCCCAACGCCCATGTACAATATTAGCGACCCACCAACCTTCTTCGTTTGCTTTAACAATAGAGATAGCCGTTTGGTCAAGTCTTTTTGTCTTCGTTGTAACTTTAGCGACATCCGCAAAACCCGCCAAGTCAACCGCAATGTAAAACTGACCTTGCTCAGGCTCTTCCTCAGAAAATTTAATATATTCTTCTTTGAATAATTCACTACCTTGAGCCTCAAAGGATGCCATAAACTCCTGACGGAAGGAAAAAGCAGACATGGATTTCTTAGCCGCTTCAATTTCCTCAGGGTCTAGCAACGGGTTATCGTAGCTTGTAAAGTGATAACCTACAAAGGTAGGATCGTCCGACACACAAGCGTATGTATATAAATCATAAAAGTGATTTCTACCCATTGGCGTACCAATGAATAATGCGTCACCCTTTTGGTCAGCCAAGGCAGGTCTCAGTATCTGCTCCCATACCTCAGGCTTCATGTCAGCGTACTCATCCATAACCAAGAACCTAAGACTGACACCACGCATGGTTTCCGGCCTATCAGCACCTTTAAGGGCTATGGTTGCACCGTTAACTAATTTTATTTGTAAGTTATTTACATGACTAGTTGCTATAACAGGATGACCTATCTCTAGCAAGACTTGCCACATAATGTCCCTAGCCTGTCCTTGTGTAGGGGCAACGTAGAACACATGTCCACGTTCAGCTTGCAAGGCTCTAATGATTAGCATCCAAGCGGCTAATCTACTTTTACCTGTACGTCTACCTGCCGCTATTACTTTAAATCTTGTTTTATCATTAAAGACTTTTTGTTGCCACGGGAGTAGCGATACATTAAGCTCAGTCAATTAATAAGTCCACATTACTGGGCTAAGACCATCATCGTATAAATCACGGGTGTCAACATGCACAAAGCTACTAGCAACTCCGATTCCTGTGAATCCAAGCGAAATGGCTTGTTCCACAATTTTAAATCTTTGTACACCGTCCGTAACTTTAATGTCTGCCGCATGGCCTTGTGAATGCTGTCCTGCAATTTTTTTAGAAGCCTCTATAGGGTGTGAAGGGGAGCGATAACCGCTAGTGATTACAAAGGGGAAACCGCAAGCTTCCCTCAGTTCATCTAATCGTTCAATGAACTCATCCTTAATTTTATTTTCACCTGTGTATTGACAGGCAAACTCTTCTCTGGAAAAATACTTAGCCATCTATATACTCTCCTTCTATATCATTATTACCCGACACCACGGTAGTCTCACCGCCAACGCCTGTAATATTGATCTGTATGGCTGACCTACCTGCTCCTTTGACTACATCCTTTTCAAAGACAGCAGTAGGGAGGATTCGATCCATAACTAACTTCCATGCCGCGGCTTGATTTTTATGATCATCGTTTAGGGCCGCATCAAAGATTGACTCTAACACCTTACGAGACTTAGGGGATGTCAACATCCGACTTTTATACTCGTTGATGATTGCCGCATCACCCTTCGGCCTACCTCTAGACAAACCAGTAGTGCCTTTCTTTCTTGACACAACATCTGACTTCCTAGGGCGGCCTTTCCGCTTCGCGGATGGGGCTGACTCTACTTTTACTTCACTCAAGGTATTTCCCCTTATGTACTTAAGGATACTTAAGTAAACTTTACTATATTCTTTAATTTTAAAATTAATAAAATACTTAAAGCTTACTTAAGGATACTTAAGGGCGATCCTTGTTTTTCTTTACTTTACTATATTAAATATTATAGCACGTATTGGTCTAAAAGTCAAGCTTTATTTTAACTATTTACTAACTATTTATGACCCACCAGGCCCCTTGTGTGTCAACTTATGTTGGCCTTTATACACAGATGTCAACCCCAAAGGGCCAACCTGTGTTTCCTTATGTAAATCAATGACTTACGGATACATATGTATACCTCCTCTTTTTCCTAATTTCACCTTTTTTGTATACCAGTGGGTACTGTAACAATCTTGCGATAACCCACGGCCCCCCGCCCCCTAAAGTTATCCACAGGTTATACATGAGTTATCCACAGTATCCACAGGGGCTGTGCATAAGTTATCCACAGGTAGTACACAAGTTATCCACAGGGCCACAAGTTGGCACGGGTATTGCATGGGTGACCAAGGGCCGCCATTGGGTCGAGCTTATGTTTGACAGGTGAAGTGTGAGTGTGCTTGTGGATACCTACAGCCACATATTGGCACGACTATTGCATGACACAAGCGTACACAAGTTGGCATAGATATTGCTACGCGTACACGCGCGCATATATAAAGGTAAAACATGGCCCCAGATGTCATGCGCTAGATGCATATAGTTTTGATAGGTCATGCATAATGAGCATTGTACTCTGGCTGTCAATTTGTTAAGGTGTGCATTCATTCATTTATATAGGTATATACATATGGCTAATACATATACGACAATTAAACAAGCTAAGGCGCTCGCGGCTGAACTGGTACTAGGTACAGCGATTAAAACTGCAGTCACTGACGTTGTGAGCGAGTTATACAGCGAACATATCGCCACTGGTAAAGGCGCGGAAAAAGTACTGGTTACACTGTGGGAAGGTTGCGCGGTTGATAAGGCATCGCTTGCAGTGATTCGTTCAATCTTTAATAGAGTCACTAAGCGTATACATAAAGAGTTGAACATAGACAAACGCGCTATGGTGGTCAAGGATAGCAAGCTAGTCGAAGCACAGTTACGCGGTGCTAGTAAAGGCACTGGCAACGGTGGCGGTGATGGTGAAGGCGATAGCGCTGCAGAATCTACAGGTGCAAGTGTAATAGCGCCTAATGGCAAAGCTTTATCACCCGTTGAAGCACTAGCGGAAGCAGTCTTTCAGGTGTCGGCATACGCTGAGGAACTCGCTAGAATAGAACAAGATGGCGAACTGTCACAATCAATTATAGACGTAGACATTGCTCTATGTCAGATCAGGGAAAAACTATTGGAGGCACTAGAACCACTAGACAAAGCGGCATGATAGCTGTATCCTAGATGCCGTTAAACACTAGCGGCATTTATGGGTAAAGTTATAACAAGTTACAATTATTGGAGTATTACAGCATGATTAAACTATCAAAAGCAGGAAAGATGCCTTGTCGATCTTGGAGTCTACAGGCACTGGATACATGTCCTGCATCAAAAGATTCTAACGGTGATCTAGTCCCCGCGTGTAAAGGATGCTATGCAACAAGCGGGAACTATAGGTTCCCTAATGTTAAAGCACCAAGGGAGCATAACAAGGAAGATTGGAAGCGTGATTCATGGGTTGCTGATATGGTCGCAGAGTTAGATAACGATAGGTATTTTCGTTGGTTTGATTCGGGTGATATGTACAGCATCAAACTAGCGCAAAAGATGCTTGAAGTCATGCGTTTGACTCCGTGGTGTAATCACTGGCTACCAACTAGAATGCACAAGTTTAGCAAGTTTGCCCAAGTTATCGCAGACATGGAAGCATTGCCTAACGTGGTTGTTAGGTTGTCCAGTGATGGCGTGTTAGGTGAAGTTATTCCGAATGTGGCAAACAGTAGCACTATATTGCCCACAATCAGCCACAGTTTAAAAGGCGTTACAGTTTGTGAGGCCAGTACGCGCGAAGGTAAATGCGGATCATGCCGCGCTTGTTGGAAAAAGGATGTTTCAGTAATCGGATACCCTGCGCATGGTGTATCAATGAAAAAACAAATCAATAATTTAATAGCTATTGGAGGCTAATACAATGAAAAAAGCATTTGAACATTTTAGTGATGAATATATGTACCTTGATTGGTTTAATAATTTTCTGACTGTGGCTAGATTCGCAGAGTATTATGAGATGAGTGAGGAACAGGCACATGATCTAATCAAACGGATGCGAATGGAGTAAACACCACAAAGCCTTTAATTTACTCTCTAAGGCTTTCTAGTGTTTATTAGTAGGGTAGCATAGCCTAACCCATTAAATAGGCTTAGAATGGATTATATGAGGTTTTAAGGTATGTTTGCATATGTAATAGGCGTTGTATTGGGTTTAATTCTACTGTATGCTCTATATATCAGTGAATTAATTATTGATGCTGAGAAAGATACAAAAAATAAGGAATTCGATGATGAGTAATAGCAGAGAACCCGAAAGTGATTTTTGGTCATGGTTAGGCGTGATAGTTTTGTTGGGAGTCTATATAATGGCTAGCACGTTGGAATTTTTTAGCTTAATTCCTTAATTTATAACTTGTTACAACTAGAGGTGGTTTATGGTACGTTTTATGGAAAACAAAAAGGAACTGCGCGGATTGATTAAGCAGTTAAAGGATGGAGGCTTTACGGTAACCAATAGCGATGGGTGGTATAAGGCGTTGGATGATGATGATACGGAAGTCATGGTAGCAATGCCCCACAGTAACGGGTCGTATATGCTTAATTTAAACAATGATTATTTTGACGAAGCAGGGAGACACTAAGATGCAGATTGACGGATTGACGCAAAAAGAGATAGTGAGGGCACAGTTTGATGCTCTCGCTCGTTTAGGGGATGAGAGAACCTATGCTCAAGGCTTGCTATATGATAAGGTTAGGCGCGAACACTTAGCCAATGTACACATGGAGGGCTTAGAGAGTGTCTATGCTTGCAGACCTTTCACAGAGCATTCAAAGCAGGTTATGCGAAATAAAGCAGTCTCATTTATGGCTAATGTTTACGGGGTGGAGTTATGAACTGGCGAATTGGTAAAAATACGCTGTCGATAGAACCACGCAACGGTACTGGTATTGATATAGAGTTCGTGGATTCTAGGGCAGTATGGACGGTTAGTGACAATGACCCTGATTCTTTACAGGCTATGCCCTTTAGTGGTACAATAATACTGTTACCGTTACTGGTAATATCCTTTGGTTATGTCTATAAGACGGAGGAACTTGACAATGAGTAAAATAAAGGAACGCTTGATAGGGTACGAAGGGGGCGATGATAACGACATCAGACCTATTACCCGATTGATTGATGAGATGGTTGAGTATGAGATGTTAGCCATGACATTACAGGAGGCGCACCAACGCGCAGAGGATAGCGTTAGGGCTTACTATAACACCCTGACAGCTAAAGAGTTTTTAGACCAACACAAGAGGGCTTTTAGCCATGAGTAGATGCAAAGCGTGTGACGTTATAATGAATGATTTCGAGATGAGAAGGATTGATAGAGCGACAGGGGACTACTCAGAGTTGTGCAGTAACTGCCTGTCAGCATCCAATGAGGCAACGATGGACAGCCCTATGCAGATCATTCTTGATGATCTTGTAAATCCCTTTGAATTCCTAGCGGACATGGAGGAGCAGTAATGGAAATTAAATTATGTCAATATGAAGTATTAGAGGCGATAGAGGAATACGTCAAAAAGAAATATGGTTTTGATCTAGATTGTTATAATCAGCTAGAAGAGTATCCAACAATATCACATCTTAAGCGTGTTTATGCCCCAAAGAAGCACAAAAATGGTAAGGTAATGAAGCATCCAGACTACGGATATGTGCTTAGTGAAGTTGTGAAGACTGAACAAAAGTATATTTCCTTTGGTGAAGATTGTGATTTTAGTTTTTACATAACAGGAGAGTAGTATTTATTTAATGAATAATGGGTATAACTTTGAATGATTGAGGTTATGCCCTAATTCATGGTATACTATACTTATGTATTAAAGGAAAATATTTAATATATAATTATAGTATTAACCAAACGATCCTTAAGTTATACATAAGGGTCATCCACTAAGCTAGAAAAAAAGAGGTAGTAACTATGGCAGTATTAGAAGGTTTGTTAGCGTTTGAAAATCTTGATGAGCACGAAACGTATCAAGGTCAATCAACAGGTAAATTCTCTGTTGTGTTATCGTTAGATGATGATACAGCAGGAGACCTGTCAGCTAAGGGTGTTAAGATGCGAGAGTATGAAGGTGTCAAACAGCGCAAGTTCAGCACTAAGTACGATGTGCCTGTCTTGGACGCTGAGGGTTCACCCTTTAAAGGTCGCATAGGTCGAGGGTCTAAGGTACGAGTGTTGTACGCTGAGGGTCAGGAACATCCTGTACATGGTGTCTCAACCTACCTTAATAAGATCAAGGTCTTAGAGGTAGCGGAAGATACTAGTGGAGGGGAGTTTTAGTAGTGTCGTCTACCTTTGTTAAACATGAGCCATGCCCTGCGTGTGGCTCTAAGAACAACCTAGCAAGGTACTCCGATGGTCACGCCGTTTGTTTTACAGGCGGTTGTGACCACTACGAGAGAGGTACGGGTCAGGTTGTAAACGCAACACCAAGTATAACGAGGCGATTAGAGATGACAGGAGTAGTAGCGGCAATCCCTGACAGGCGTATCAGCCAAGCCATAGCACAAAAGTATGGCGTAACGGTTGAGTACAATGCTCAGGGGCAAATTGTCAAACATCATTATCCATACCACGATAAGGACTCAGGTACGCCTACGGGCACTAAGGTTCGCATTGTGGACAACAAGAGTTTTTATGCAACAGGGGAGTTCGGCAATGTTGGGTTGTTCGGTCAACAAGCTTTCAAAGGTGGCGGTAAGTACATTACGATCACAGAGGGCGAGGCAGACGCACTTGCCGTTCACGAAATGTTCGACGGGAAATGGCCCGTTGTCTCCATTAGAAGTGGCGCAAGCGGAGCATCAAAGGACATTAAAGAAAACCTTGAGTGGTTAGAATCCTTTGAGAACGTAGTCATTTGTTTTGACAATGACAAGGCAGGACAGGAGGCATCCAAAGCTGTACTTGATTTATTCACCCCCAACAAGGCCAAGAATGTCACCTTGCCTATGAAGGATGCAGGGGATATGCTCAAGGCTAACAAGGTCACTGGTTTTGTTAAGGAGTGGTGGAACGCTAAGACATATCAACCCGACGGTATTGTGTCAGGCAGTGACACTTGGGACATGATCATGGAACAGGCTGATGTTAAGTCTATCCTGTATCCTTGGAATTGTCTTAATGAGATGACCTACGGTTTCCGCAGGAAGGAACTAGTCACTATTACGTCAGGCTCAGGCATGGGTAAGTCTCAGATTGTCAGAGAACTTGAGCATTATCTTTTGGGTGCTACGGACGACAACATTGGCGTTCTAGCATTAGAGGAGGACATACCTAAGACGGCGTTAGGCATCATGTCCATAGAGGCCAACAAGCAGTTACACCTAGACAAGACTATCAGCAAGGAAGAGAAGAAGGGCTATTGGGACAGGACGTTAGGCTCAGGACGTATCTTTCTGTTTGATCACTGGGGTTCTACGAGCGAGGACAACCTCTTAGGCCGCATACGTTACATGGCTAAGGGCTTGGACTGCAAGTGGATCATCCTTGACCACCTGAGTATCGTGGTCAGTGATCAGGACAACGGTGACGAGCGTAAGGCTATTGATAGTATTATGACTAACCTTAGAAAGCTAGTACAGGAGACAGGTGTAGGTCTATTCCTAGTATCACACCTGCGTAGACCTAGCGGATCAAAGGCACATGAAGACGGCGGTAGAATAAGCTTGGGAGAACTCAGAGGTTCAGCGGCAATCGCGCAACTTAGCGACATTGTTATTGGACTTGAACGAGATCAACAACACGCTGACCCTGAGACACGGAACACTACAACAGTTCGTGTACTCAAGAACAGATTTGTTGGACTCACTGGCCCTGCTTGTTACCTTTATTATGACAAGGACTCAGGAAGGATGGTGGAGACAAGCTGTCCAATGGGCGATGAATCGGAGTTTTAATGAAACAGTTTGTACTTGACATTGAAGCCAATGGGCTTGACCCTGATACCGTGTGGTGTATTGTTGTGCGACAGATAGGACACGATGATTCCTTAACTTGGTCAGGAGATAGACTACCTGAATTTATAACTTGGTTACAACTACAGGACGAGTGCGAACTAATTGGTCACAACCTTATAGGGTATGACATACCTGTACTGGAGAAACTACTAGCGGTAGACTTTAGCAAGTGTAAAATAACTGACACACTGGTAATGTCCCGATTAGCTAATCCATCAAGAGAGGGCGGTCATTCCTTAGATAACTGGGGTACTATACTTAATTGCCCTAAAGGAGATCATAATGTTTGGGATGTTTTTTCGTATGATATGTTGGAGTATTGTATACAGGATGTTAAAGTTAATACGTTGGTGTACCAGAGATTACTTCTTGAACTTAAGGATTTTAAGCCTGAAAGTGTTGATCTTGAGCATCAAGTACAGGGTGTTATTTCAAAGCAAATTAAAACAGGTTGGCTTTTAGACCAAGAGAAAGCTTATCATTTACTGGCTACACTAAAGGAGAAGAAGAATGACCTTGAAGACGAAGTGCATCAGGTTTTCACACCGTTACCGACATTTGTCAAACAGATTACACCCAAGATTAAGAAGGACGGTACGCTCTCTGTTGTTGGGCTTAAGTTCCTTGGTGAGCAATGGCAAACAGCAGTAGCACCTTTTAGCCGCATAGATTTTCCTGTGTTTAATCTAGGGTCACGACAGCAGATAGGTAGACACCTACAGTATTATGGGTGGAAACCTAAGCAATTCACTGAGACAGGACAGGCCATCGTTGATGAGGCAGTGCTAGGTACAGTGAAGGGCATACCACAGGCCGCTTTGATAGCTGAGTATCTTATGATACAGAAGCGTGTGGCTCAGGTACAGAGTTGGCTAGAGGCTGTTAAGGAGGACGGTAGAGTACATGGGTACGTTAATTCTAACGGTGCAGTGACGGGCCGCATGACACATTCTAGTCCCAACATGGGCCAAGTACCTGCGGTTTACTCACCATACGGTAAGCAGTGTAGGGACGTATGGACAGTACCGGAAGGTTACAAACTTGTAGGTATGGACGCAAGTGGTCTTGAGTTACGGATGCTTGCACATTACATGAACGACGAGGGCTATACAAATGAAATTCTCACAGGAGATATTCACACGGCAAATCAGTTGGCTAGCGGCCTTGAAACTAGAGATCAAGCAAAGACTTTCATATACGCTTTCCTTTATGGGGCCGGAGATGCCAAGATCGGAAGTATCGTTGGAGGAACTAGACAGGATGGTAAACGTCTTAAGGAAAAGTTCCTTAGAAATACGCCATCTCTTGGAAAGTTACGAGAACGAGTTAGCTTGGCGGCAGGAAGAGGTTATGTTTATGGCTTGGATGGAAGAAGGGTCTATGTACGGTCAGAACACGCGGCTCTAAATACGCTGTTGCAATCAGCAGGTGCTATCGTAATGAAAAAAGCGTTGTGCTTACTTAACGAATATGCTATACTATGGGGTATAGACTATAACTTTATAGGAAACATACACGATGAAATCCAGACAGAGGTCAGAGAAGAGAAAGCAGAGGTTTTCGGAGGACTCGCTACTAGCTGTGTCGAAGCCGCAGGACTCCACTTCAAGCTCAACTGCCCCCTCGCAGGGGAGTTTAAAGTTGGAGATAGTTGGGCAGACACCCACTAGAGATTGTATTGATTGTGGTACAGGGCTTGTTCTGGGAGAGAACTGGACAGAAGCTAGGGATAGACAGGGTAAGTATGTTTGCAAACCTTGTTGGCATATGAGAAACTCCCAACGTATGTGGGTTAATGGTAAACATATTTCCAAGACTCACCCCTTGTACAAAGCAGGGAGATACAAGGGGTTTGAGGAAGCGGCCTTTAGTTCCTTGGAAAACTATGAGGCGAACCCACAGGGAGAAGTTTACGTTATATATAACAAAGCTTGGCCTGAGTGGGTGAAGGTTGGGATGGCTGTAGATTCCAATGACAGGCTAAAGAATTATCAAACGTCCTCACCTTTTAGGGACTACGCTTTACTGTACTCCTATGAAGTAAACGATAGGAGAGTTGCGGAATCTGCGGCACACGTAAGGTTAGCCAAAGAGTGTGACAACATTAATGAGTGGTTTAAGTTACCCCACGCTGTAGCTAATGAACTAATACTGGAAGTGATCCATGAACACTAAAACAACGGATAACTTAGTGCAAGACATCTACGATCTAATGGTCAGTAAGGACGCTGATCCATCCGTAGACGTTGAGGCAGAGATAGACAAGTTTGGTGAGGGTGTTAAGGCTCTTATGCGTACAGAGTTTGGCAGGGAGAAGCGTAAGGATAATCGTAAGTTACGTCTGTCTAACATTGGGCGCACCGATAAGTACCTATGGAATCATGTCAATGGTACTGAGGGCGAGGACATCTTACCACACACGTATGTAAAGTTTATGTACGGTCACTTGATTGAGGAGATGTTGTTGTTCCTTACTCGCATGGCAGGACATAGTGTAACTGACGAACAGAAGGTATGTAAAGTTGAAGGAATTGTGGGTCACATGGACTGCAAGATTGACGGTGTTGTTACTGATGTCAAGTCAGCAAGCAGTTATGGGTTTAAGAAGTTCAAGGATGGCTCGCTTGCCTTTGACGATCCCTTTGGTTATATTGATCAGATCAAAGCCTACGCTCACTCAGAAGGAGACAGGAAGTTTGGATGGTTAGCTATGGACAAAGCCAACGGACACCTGACCTACCTCAAGTACGACTTGGATGATAAGGATGCTAGAGTTTACGATGCGCTGTCTCAGGATATAGCAGAGAGAGTACGTCATGTAAAAAAGCTAGTGGGGCATCCAGAGCCAGAGTTACTTTGTTACGAACCTTTGCCCGATGGCAAGTCAGGAAACTTAAAACTCTCCGTTGGTTGCTCCTACTGTCAATTCAAAAAACATTGCTACCCAGACTTAAGAGTATTCAATTATTCCTACGCTCCTAAGTTTCTCTGTAAGGTGGTTAAGGAACCTAACGTACAGGAGATCATACTAGATGAAGAAGGTTTTTAGATCGGGACTTGAGTCCGCTCTTTATGATCAACTTAATAAAGAGTTTAAGTATGAGCCTTACAAGTTACCTTACATTATACGTAAGAACTATCTTCCAGACTTTGTACATGAAGACAAGAAGATACTGATTGAGGCCAAGGGTTACTTTAGAGTAGGGGACACACAGAAGTACACATCCATAAGAGATTCTATCGGAGACTGGGAGTTAGTATTTGTGTTGTCAGACCCTAACAAAAAAGTAAGGAAAGGTAGTAAAATGACAATGGGGCAGTGGTGTGACAAGGAAGGTTTAGCACACTTCACTGTAAAGACAACTAAAGAGTTACTGAAGTATGTGAGGAATAAAAATGTCACTAACACTTGAGGAATTAAAGGAAGAAGTAATCAGGGAGTATGATGTTGTTCTGTTGTGTGAAGTGTTGGACATAACCCCCGAAGATGTTTTGGAAGCTTTTGAAGATCGTTTAATTATTAATAGAGATAAATTCACAGAGGATACTGAAGATGAGACTTAATGATGCAACTCCTGCTGAGTGGGATAGGTTACGAAAGGAAATACCCGCTATTGAGAAAGTGCCTAAGATTGACACGGCTATGAAAGCCTACCATGACATAGCGAATAGTGAACTTGAGGATGTAGTTAACAAACCTAAGCATTACAACACTGGTAATATTGAATGTATTGAAGCAATAGAGGAGTCCATGTCCAGTGTTGCATTCAAAGGGTATCTCAAGGGCAACTGCATGAAGTACCTGTGGCGTTATGATTACAAAGGTAAGCAGGTAGAGGACTTAAATAAAGCTAAGTGGTACTTAAACAAACTAACCATTATGGTTTCCAAGGAGAACAGTTAATGGATCAATATCAGCAGTTTATACATAAGTCTCGCTACGCACGTTGGATGCCTGAAGAGAAACGTAGAGAGACTTGGGAGGAGACAGTACAGCGTTATGTGGACTTCTGGGTCAACCGTGGACAGCTTGACAAGAAGACAGCCAAACGCCTGTACAACGGAATACACAGCTTAAAAGTAATGCCGTCAATGCGATGTATGATGACAGCGGGGGAAGCATTAGACAAAGACAATGTAGCAGGGTTCAACTGTAGCTACTTACACATAGACTCACCTCGTAGCTTTGATGAGTTGATGTATGTCTTGATGTGTGGTACAGGTGTAGGCTTCAGTGTTGAGCGTAACTTTATCAACAAGCTACCGATGGTTGCTGAGTCCTTCCATAAAACTGACAGTATGATTGTTGTCTCCGATAGTAAGATCGGTTGGGCTTCCGCATTCCGTGAGTTGATAGCTATGTTGTACGCAGGTAAAGTACCTCAATGGGATGTGAGCAAAGTAAGACCTGCCGGAGCAAGGCTTAAGACATTCGGTGGTAGAGCAAGCGGCCCTGAGCCTTTGGTAGATTTGTTTAACTTCTGTATAGAGGTATTCACCAAGGCCACAGGACGCAAGCTGACATCCATTGAGTGTCACGACATCTGCTGTAAGATAGCTGACATTGTAGTGGTGGGTGGTGTACGTAGGTCTGCTTTGATTAGCCTGTCTAACCTATCCGATCCACGAATGGCTAAGGCTAAGATGGGTGATTGGTGGCGCAGTGAAGGACATCGTAGACTAGCTAATAACAGCGTAGCGTACACAGAGAAGCCTGACTTTGAGTCCTTCCTGTCTGAGATGCAGAACATGTACGAGTCTAAAGCAGGTGAGCGTGGTATCTTTAGTAGAGTTGCGGCACAGAAGATAGCCGCTAGGAATGGACGTAGAGACCCTGAGCAGGACTTTGGTACTAACCCTTGCTCTGAGATTATCCTACGCAGTAATCAGTTCTGTAACCTGTCTGAGGTGGTTGTACGTGCTAATGATACCAAAGCTACCCTTAAGGAAAAAGTAGAACTAGCGGCTATCATAGGGACTCTACAGGCTACTCTGACTGACTTCAGGTATCTACGTAAGTTGTGGCAGAGAAACACAGAGGAAGAGGCATTGCTTGGTTTAAGCTTGACGGGCATTATGGATCACAAGGTCTTAAGTAATGACATAACATCAGCAAAGTGGTTGGAGGATTTAAAAGATGTGGCAATCAAAACTAATAAAGCTTGGGCAAAAAAGTTGGGAATCAATCAGTCAGTGGCTATTACGTGCGTTAAGCCTAGTGGTACTGTGTCTCAGTTGGTCGATAGCGCTAGTGGCATTCATCCTAGGTTTTCTAAGCATTACATTAGAAGAGTTCGTTCAGACGCGAAAGACCCGCTTGCACAGTTCATGTCAGCAGGAGGATTCCCTGTAGAGCAAGACATCATGTCCCCTGCATCCTTAGTCTATAGTTTCCCTGTCAAGTCACCAGAGACTAGTGTTACAGTCAAACAGGTGGGTGCAATGGAACAGCTTAAGTTATGGAAGGCTTATCAGAACCACTGGTGTGAACATAAGCCAAGCATCACTGTTTATTATACAGACGATGAGTTCTTGGAAGTAGCACAGTGGATTTGGAATAACTTTGACTTGTGCAGTGGGATTAGTTTGTTGCCAGTAAGTGATCATGTGTATCAGCAAGCTCCTTATGAAGACATCAGCGAGGATAAGTATCAGGAGTTAGTACAGCAGATGCCTGTGGGTGTTGATTGGAATGACCTTGAACATTTTGAACAAGAGGATAATACTACAGGTTCTCAAGAGTTAGCGTGCGTAGGTGGAGCATGTGAAATAGTATAGAGTTGTAACTTGTTATAAAACTAAGGGGCCTTAAGTGGCCCCTTTTTTTATTCTTCGTCTTCTAGTGCAGAAACAACCCCCGCTGTCGTTAGTAACCCTACGCCCCCTGCTGTTCCTTGTAGTTTTCTTTTAGCTAAATTAGCTCTAGCTACGTCAGCTTCAGTAACTTGGGGTTTAGAAAGCCTCATGGCTCTTTTTGTATAAGCCTCGTTTGTTTCATTTTTTTCTTTTTTGATTCCTGTCTGTTCTTCTGTGTTTTTTATTGCTTTGTTCGTTTTTCTTTTTGTTGCGGCTGTTTTAATTTGCTTGTTATTATACTTAGACCCTGTTCTGTATGAGGACTCTATAATAGGAGACACGGTAATCAAACCATGACCACCAACAGGATTCAAACCGAACATATCATGTCCATCACTGAGCATCGTATACATCTTTTCTTTACTAGGATCAACCACTAAGAAGGTATTCATTCCTCCTAGTTCTTGTTGTCTTGAGGTAAAAGACTGCTGTGTAACCAAGTAACCTTCAGGTTTTTTAATGTCTACAGGATTCCTAGCACCAACAGGGTTTCCTGCTTCATCGCTAACTCTAGCCATTTTTATTACTTTAGTATCCAACAGTTTGTTAAAGGAATCAAGAACCTTTTTCTCCCCTTTACCGACTTTTCGTCCTAAGCTCTGCTTTGCTCTGGCTCTGAGCAGTGTATCTAACATGGTACTGGGTTGGTCTCCCGCACCTATTTTTTTCATAGCTTGAAAAGCCCTACCATCTAAAGTAGATGCAATTTGCAGATACTCCACCATCCCTTGGGAGTCTAGTTTATCTTTGGTTTTTATTCCTGAAGATTTACGAAGGTTATTAACCGTTTCTAAATAAGTGTCTGTAGACTTGCCCCTCATTGCCCGAACCGCTGAAGAACCTGCTTTAGCTACACCAGTGGTTTCTAAGTATCCTATGTTCTTCCCTGCTGACGGGTCTTTAATTTGATACTCATACCTCGCTTTTGGGTTCTTTATGTGTGGCCCTTGGGTTAGGTGGTTTAAAGCTCTGTTGACTATAGACTCTGGAATCTTACCTGAAGTTCTAAAACCATCACCAATTCCTGAAGCTAGTCTAGCTGTGTCTTCTTTAGGTATTCTCGAGTCTAAATATTTTAAAGCTACAACGCTCTTTTCTAGTAGAGTATTTTCAGTGTTAGGAAGCTGACGAGATATTGAGATTGCTGTAAGGTCTGCGTCTTTGCCCACATCACTGGCCCAATCATCTATCTTTGAATCGGAAATTCCAATAACTCTCCGTTTTGAAACAGCGTCAGCATCAATACTTTCTCTAACGGCAGGAACCAACGCCTTACCATATTCTTTAACAAAGTTTATTCCTCCTTTTACAGGGTTAGAATAAAACTCATCAATATGTGTTGGTACGTTTTGTGCTACCCTATTTATCAGGTTCCCTGCGCTTGAGAAGAGACCTTTGCCTCCTCTTATAGCCCCTCCTGCAATCGGAATAGCTCCTAAAGCAGATAACATACCCATGCCTGTTCTGCCCTGCTCAAAATACTCTTTAGCTTCCTTAGCTGAGATAGCTTCACCAGACACAGGAGCAAAAGAAAGTTGAGTGTAAGCCAAGTTATTAACAAACTCCTGTCTTTCTTCAGGAGGTAAAGATAACATGTGTTGAGCTATGTATTGACTTGCGCCATTAGGTGTTGTCATTTTAACCCTTGTTCTATTGTCTAAAGTAGTTACGTATTTCTGCTTGCTCTTCTTCAGACAGAGCATCCATTGTGTCACTGACAATAAAGCTTGCAAACTTTTCCATAGCTTCAGGAGATTTAAACTTCATCTTTTCAAAAGCAAGTAACTTGTTCACAGCTTTAGGATTAGAGGCGGCTTTAGCTAGGAATATAGGCGCTGTTAAGATTGCACCTGAACCAAGCGCGGCCCCTATCGTCCCTCCAACAGAAGCACCTACTCCTGCTCCTGCAATAGCGGTATACTCTTTGTTTCTTAAGAACAAAGTACCTAAATTGCCTTCAGGTCTTTTACTGGCTTCAGCAAACAGATTAAATATTTGTTTTACTCTTCCATAGTCTTGACCTGCAATAATTTTTAATCTTTTGTCTGCGTCTGGTTTACTAAACTGTGACGCAAGTTTTCTATAGGTAGCAATGTCAAAATCAGGGGAAGACATATCAGGAATCAAGTTTTTAAGGAAAGACTGTTTAATGACTTGCTTTGCTTCCTTAGCTGTATTATAGGCAATTTCTGAAGGTAAGCCTTCTCTCTTACCTATTTGTTTATAGGCTTCATCTATACTGTTTAAAAAGACTTGAACTTTATCGCTATTGGTTTGTGTAGTCAACATTCGACCCAAAGCTTCAAAGTTTCCTTTCTCTGCATTTAATATTGTGTTTTTGTTTAATACAGGAAGTAAGCCACTCATTCCTTCTTTATAGGAATTTTTTAGTAACTCATATTCTTTTGCTATTTTAGGGTCAGCTTGTTTTAAAGTATTAATAAAAGACTGCTTTAAGATGTTCTGCAATTCCCCAAGTTCTCTGTCAGCTACAGCGTTGTAGTTGGAAGATTTTATGTCTCCAAACTGACGCATTTGTTGTGATAACATTTTATCAACCTTAAGTAAAGACTGAGCCGTCATGTTTCCGTACTCTAAAGTCCCTGATAGCTGACTGTTAATAAACTTTACGGTAGCGTCATCAAGTGTAGAAATAGCTTTAGACACTGTTTTACCGTCAATTAACTCTGATGTCATTTCAGAATTATTTTTTAAGAACAACTCTAGTTGCTTTTTAATACCTGTTGTGTTTACAGTTCTGTTTACTACTCTTTTACTAATAGTTTCTAAACCGTCACCATAAGAATCGCTAAGTGCCAAACGCCCTGCGGATATGATGTCAAACATTGCTTCCCCTAGATCGGAAGGAGACGCACCAGTTCTTAAGTCAACAGCGTTAGCTATGTCGTTCAACGCTGACTGTGCCGCTTGATTTACTTTAGCCGCATTACCTGTGGCTTCCTTACCTGATAAAAGACCTGCATCCCCTATCTTTTCAGCGAAGACAGCAAGACTAGAGGCTTGTCCTGTTTGATACCTCGTTAAACTTGCTCCGCCTCCTTGTAAAATCTTTTGAGTTGCTTTTAAAGACTCAGTTGATCCTGTCTCTAAACCTTCCTTTATTATTTCTTCCGCTACTTCCTTTGGTGTATAACCCAAGGCGGCTTTAGCTGACAGGTACGCAGGTTTTAAAACCTTACCTAAACCTAAAGTTGCTACGTCAAATCCTGCGGATATTAAAGATTCCTTAACAGCCTCTTGAAAATCCAGGTCTTTACCTTGTAACACATCAGATGTTAAAGACCCTGCTCCTGTACCTGCTGAACCGCCTAGTATGCCCCCTGCTATCATCCCTACGGGGCCAAAAGGGATACCTGCCGCGGCTCCTGCAAGACCACCTCCAAGACCCATAGGTATTTCCATGTTTTCCTTAAGGAAATTACCTGCGTCCTGATACCAAGGCAAGTCTTCTTCCTCTTCTGTAGGAGTTGGTTTTAGGGCAAAGTCTTCAAGAGTAGCCAAGCCGTTAGCGATTGCTTTGTCCTGTATTACTTCTTTACTGGTTCCCACAGGTACGTCATAAATAGTCTCACCGTTAGGAAGTTCAACATCAAAAACTTCGCTCATTATAAATCACCCCACGTTACTCTTGTTTTTTCAACTTTAGGTTCTTTATCTTCTTTTAACAACTCTTGAACAAAAGCATTGTATTCTTCAAAGTTTTCTGAATCAGCGTAAAGTTTAGCTTGTGAAATTCTTTGATTCATATCTTTAATTAATCTTTTAATAATTGCATTATTAGCTTCATTTCCTCGTCCTACTGTTGCCGCTATTTCTAACAAGGAAGCTCTTTCACCCTCAGAAATAACACCACCAAAGATAGGCTTTAATGATTTATAAACTTCCATAGCTAATACACGTTCAAAGTCTGCTCTATTTCCACTGGTTAAACCTAAGAAATCTTCTATACCATAAGCGGCTAAGTTAATAGGACCACCTGTAGGTAAAGTCTCAAGTATTTTTTGAGCATCTTCAATGTTCTTTTTATTATCAAGTAGAGCAGGTATACCGCCAACTGCTTGAGCTTTGTTACTTACAAATGTTTTTACTTGCTCTTGGCCTTCTTTTGTTTTAATCATTCTTGCTTGTTTTTCTTCTGAAGTTTCTCCAGAAGAACTAACAGGGGTAATGTTTCCTACAGGTTGAGCAGGACCATTTGGATCAACAGGGGAAAGAGATGTTTTTGTAGTTTTAGTTCTTGGATCTTTTACCTGTGTTCCATAAAAATAATTACCTGAAGAATCCACCCAAGTATCTGATCCTCCAAACTGAGCAGGAGTTCCTTTTGTAGCGTCAGGTAAAAAGTCCTTTAAGTTTTTAGCTGTAACTATACCTGATTGTACTAACTGAGCAAGCTGAGGTTTGTCAGGATATTTTTCCTGTACATAAGTAGATAAGGAAACTCTATCAGCCATTTCCTGATCCTCAAGCTCTTGTTTTTGAGCCATAGCAGATTCTTGAGCTTTAATTCTGTCAGCCATTTGTGCCGCACGTAAAGGATCAAAGCGAGACACAACACCAACTAACTTCTTCATATCCTGCATGTTGTTTAAATCTAAACCTGACAACTCTGCTTGTAGTGCTTCTTCAGGTGTCGGAGGTATTTCAAATCCTCCTAGTTTACCAAAAAGTTTAGCAACGCCTCTACCACCAGAGGCTATAGTTTCTACACCTTCTCTGCTTTGTTGAGCTATGCGAGTTCTAGGGTTTGAAGATACAGGTTGAATTGATTGTGTAGGAGTTCCTGTTAATAAACCTACTAAATCTTGATATGCCATTATATTGTCCTATTAATATAAATTGTTTTTATTTATTAAAAACCACCACCGCCGCCAAAAGATCCACCTTTTCCTGCGGTTCCACCACCGCTAGCTCCCATAGTAAGTGCTGTTTCTAACGTACCTAATAAGTTATTAAAGAACCCGCTTCTTGCTTTATCTTTATCACCTTGAAGACCTATAATATCTAAACCACTTGCTCCATAACCCGCTTGCTCATCAAACAAAGTTTGTAGCATTGATTTAACATTTAAGGCCGCACCTGATTCTCTTCCGCTTTGTGCAAATCCTGCTAAAGGAGTAGCTGTTTCAACTAACTTAGTTAGTTCTTGCTGGGGCTTATAACCTAGACCCAAAAGACCGCTAGCTAAACCATAAGCTTGCTGTCTGTCTGCTTGAGACTGTCCATAAGCATTATAGAAAGCTTCATTACGTGCTTGTTCCTGAGCTAAAGCTTGTGCAAATTGCTCTGGACTACCACCGTATTGAGAAGTCATTAAACCTAATCTACCTTGGCCTAATAGTCTATTTTCTAAAGCAAGTTGTTGACGTTCTTCCTCAGGCCGTTGTATAGTTCTTATTTGCTCATATAAAGCCTGTTGTCGCTCAAGAGGATCTCCGCCTAGCTCATCTAGGAAACTGCCTGACATGCCGAATAAACGGTCTTGTAGAGCTTGTTGTTCTGGAGACAAGTTCATGTCGAACCCACCTTCAGCAGTACCTTGTACTCCGCCTAAGCTAGATGTAACACTAAAAGGAACAAATTGTGACTGCTCGTATCCTTGCTCACCTACGGCAGTACCTCGCTCTAGCATGTCACCTCTAAAATCTTCCATGCGCTTAATGCGTCTTTTTGCACTTTTATATTCTTGACCTGATGATAACAAGTCCGATAAAAAACCCATTAGTAACTCCCTCCGCTAATTGTTCCTGCTAAAGTACCCGCAATATTAGCGGCTGATAGTGTGGGGACTGTGACTGTCCCTGTGAATGTTGGCCCTGCTAGGTTTGCTTTAGTTGCAACAGCCGTAGCAATGTCATTGAACTCAGTGTTTATTTCCGAACCCTTCACAATCTTAGCCGCACTACCAGAAGGTAACGAATCCTTTTGTGCAAAGTCCGTGGTTTTTGTATAATTGCTCATTAAATAAGTCTCCCCAGTAATACGTTTATGTCAATTTTTTGTATGGAAAATTCTGATCCGCTAATGGTTGATTCTAAACCTACAGTAACTGTTGTTCCATGTCCTGAACCTTGTACGTTAGGTACTTGTATTTCAGTTCCTGCTGAGTATTCAGAAGTAGAAACATTATACTCACTTACACCATAAAAGGCTGTGTTTGCATTAGTTCTTGTGGATGTAAAAGTTTGCTTATAGTAAGAATCTGAATAATCATACCCCCAATTAAGAACGGACTGTGCCGCGGCATCCCCAATAATTGTCATTTTAAACTTTTTAAGGAATTTAATATTAGATGAATTTCCAAAATCTAATGGGTTGCTAAAGTAAGATAGTTGATAGGAAGATGTTTCATAGTCCCAAGTATCAGGTATTCCATCACTACCTGTGTCTATATAAACACCACTTCTATCAGTAAAACCTTTGTACTCATAAATACCCCCCTGTCTTCCCATGTATATCTTACCGTCCTGTGTTCTTGTGTAACACAAAGCAATGGGAGTTGACCACGTTGTAACCCTATGTGATCCGTCAGGTAACGCTTGTCTCATGTCAAAACAATACGTTATATTATTATTAGGTAAAGTTAAAAGATAAAAAGCTTCCTCTGGGCTGTACATAGATTTAACGGAAGCTAGTGTAGAGTTTACTATTCTTTCCTCACTAACATAGCGTACTAAGTCATTCCTGACGTTTCTGCTTATGTCACGCATAGGCATAGACTTTTCCTGTATAACTCTACCAAAGCTACGTACACCTGAGTCAGATAGGAATACAATGTCAGTACCTGTGTGTTGTACGGAGTCTCTAGCAACGCAACCTACGCCCTCTACAGTGTCGTGTAGTTTAAAGACACCAGACGTAACAACATCATCAGCACCAGAATACACAACAATAGATACTTTACCAAAAACAATAAGGAAACCGTTGTGTGCCGCAAGCGCTACAATTTCATCGTGACCTGTAGGCCATACAGACGTTAAATCAATAGCTCCTGTTGCTCCACCGTTCCAATCATTACCGTTTAAAGTATCTGACCAATATATTGTATGTTTGTTATTTGTAATATCCGCTATCCATAAACGACCATAAGCCGCTAATACTTCATTGGCTTCATAAGGGGGTAAATCTGAACCAGTTGTAGCATGTGGAGCATCAAAGCCTGTAACTGCTGACAGTTTTACAAGCCCCTGAGAACCAGAGTCAGTATAAACTAAAGGTTCATGTCCTCTTTGATAAAAGTAAACATGATTATTAAAGTTGACAACCTTCCAGTTGTTAGCGCTTATAGTATAACCTGAAGGGGTTATGTTAGTTAAAGTTGATGTACCACTAAATATCTTATTGTTACCCGCAGAGAAAACAACTTTATCACCACTTTTATCTAAGGACTCAAATATTGTTTCTACTTTTACAGTGCTTGTGCTTACTGCTGAAGCTCCTGCGGTATTTGTAGCTGTAGACAACAACACTGAGCCTTTCCTAGCCCCTACGCGCCCTAACTTGTCAATAACACAATTAGTTGCAACAGACGCATAACTAGGATCAAGACCCACAGGAGAGTCCTGCGTATTAATACCGCCAAACGCAGGTGCATTAATTGTTACGTTCTGTAATTGTTGAGCCACTATACTGGTCTCCAAATAGTTTCTTCTTCCTGTCTTGCAACATCAAGAGCAATCATGTCACCCAATGTTTGATCTGCAATAGCAAACAGTTCCGCTGAGGAGGTACCACCAGTTTCCCCTCGCTCCCTAGAAGCCAATGCTACTGCATAATGTATTACAGGATTGGAAGGAACATACAAGGTAGTACTGTCAGCAACCATAGGTGCTTTCTTATCCACAGCATTAACACGTATGACATACTCTTTGTCAGGTATAGGATATAGGTCAATTAAAGCTTCCCCTGTCTCACTAAAACCATTCCAAGAGTAGTACACAGGTGAGCTATTAGGCACACCACTGTTTAAGTAAGCATTATTCATCCAGTGGGATGACACAGGTCTCATAAAGTAGTTGGATGTATCGTTAATAACATCCAATGTTTTAAGGCTGACATCCGAATCAGTTAGCTGATAACTAAATGTATTAGCTACTGTGTTAATAGTAAATGTTGTACGTAGTGAAGACCAATCCCAAGAGTCCTCTACAATCCTTTTAGCATCGTTTACAAACTCTCCTATTAACTTAGAATAGCTGTTATCCGATACAGACGTAATTGTATCGTCTTCCCTTAGTCGCCTTAGTACACTTTGTACAAGTTGTAAATAAGTCATAAGAGTATGTATCCTTGCTTTGTGAATTTCATTAGTTGTTCCTTTGAACCCCTTTTGTTTTTTCTACTGTTCTCATTGCGCCCAGTCCTAACATACCAAGAAGTACAGGCATCATTGTTGACAAATCAATTAAAGGAACAACGATTGTAGACTTGGATAAAGCAAGCGCAAAGTTTGCCAACGGGATAAGAAGAAAGTTACTTGCCATGCCAAGGCAACAAGTCCACCCAACAGCAGGTCTCCAACCAGAGACAAAAAGCGACTTATGTCCTGCGCTAATCTTGTTAATTTCAATTTGCCCTTTAGCAAGCTCTTGTGCGTGTTTTTCTGCCATTGTTGTAATTTCATGCACAAGCGCATTCTTTTTATCTTTGTCCTCTATAAATTTATCCAATAAACCTGAGACAGGGCCAATTAATGAAGTAATAATGGACATTATCCAGTCCTTTCCCACATGTATACAACTATGGACGGTTGTATTACAGATACTGTAGTTGTAGAGGAAGTAACCGCCGCTGGAGAAGTAGCGTGAGCCATGTCATCTCTGTCCGAACTATCACCAGTTCCGTCACCTACAATTAAAGCTCCACTAGTAGTTGGGTTTATTAGAGCACCTCCTGAGCTTCCTGTTAAACCATAACCAGTAGTAGGAATTACAGTGTCTACCGCAACGCCGACAGTTTTAGAACCTTGTAGTTCTCTTGGCGCATCAAAGTCAGTGTCAGTAGCGTCTAAGCTTACAAGCGCTCTACCTGCCCCAAAGACAGCCCACTCACCTCCAAATAAATTAGCAGGGGACGTAGCAACAACGGAAATATAAACAGCACCTACAGGATAAGCTTGCAATGCCCCTGCAATCTCAACTACAGCATTAGAACTGTTTTTTGAGTATAGTTTTTTATCAGCAGTATTAACTGCTAACTCAGCGCCACTTGAAGTTTGTGTAAGATTTCCTGCGGTAGGTACTGCGTCCGCTGTAGAACTTACTTTAGTTAATAGAGTAGTCATAATTATTTCTTACCTAATAGTTGTTTAACAGTGTCACTTTCATATATGCGTAAACCCAACCAAACAATAGTAAACAAAGAAGCAATAGGTGGTAACCATGCGCCTATAGTTAATATTGCAGTGGATGCCGCGGCTACATCAATTACTTCTTTTGTTTCCTCAATCATTATCATTATTCCTTTAATTTATCCATAGCAATGAACTAAAACCAACACTAAAAAACACAATAGTGAAGATTAAAGCCTTCCATTCTTCTTTATCTTTGTAGTCAAAGTTACTCATTCAAAAATTACCGTCTCTTCTGGGTCTACCCATTTCGTCACACAGTACGCAGTGACAGGTAGGTATTCGTTAAATCTTATTTGCTTTGCTATCAACTCAGAAAAATAAATGCATCTGTTTAGATCACGAAAGAAAGCATATTCTTCGGCAGACTCCACGTAGTTATTACTAATCGTTTGAATCATCAGAACAAATACAAGGGTCTTCACTTTATAACTCGTGTTGAGTTGTCTACCCAAGTCACTTTGCAAACACAGTCAACAGTTTCATACTTTCTTGAGGGTCTAGCTAACTCTTGACACATATAGACACAGGCGTGTTTGTTAACGTAATATCTGGTCTTGCTCTCATCAATTTCACCATTGATAAAGAAGATCAAAGCAAAGACCATTCTCACTGTTTAGCCAATAACGCTTGCACTAACGCAGAGATTTGATCGTTAGTCTTTTCTTGTATCTTTTCCTGACGAGCAAGAGACTCAACAATAGCATCAACCTTTGTTTCTGTTACAGCTTGAGCCTGACCGTTTTCTTGAGCCTTCTTAGCTGTCTCTTTAACAATGACTTCAATACGCTTAACTTCAGTAGTAGTGCTTTCAGCATTTGCTTGTGCCGCCCCATAGGAAATAGCACCTACAAATAAAGATACTACTAATGGGATAGCCCATGTAGGAATTACTATGCCTTTCTCGCTCATTACCAAGGAACCTCCGCAACAACTGAAGGAGCCTTTGACTCTGCAATCTGGTTAGCAATAGACTCTTCAATGGAAGTCACTTGCTCTTCGCCCATAGAATCTTTGACCCATCCAACAGCCGTCTCTTCTGTGATGTCGTCAAACGCTACAAAGTCATCTGCGTCTACGTCTGGAGTGAAACCAGTGGTTCCATAGGAACTACCGTAATGGTTCACTGCGTCATCACCAGTGCCTACTTCCTCTGAGTCTGATGCGCGCCAATGTGCCACGATTACTCCATCGTCACTTGCATTGCGCTCTAGTTGTACTACTGTCCACGTTACTGCCATGAGATTATTCCTCTCGTTATATTGCTGAAATTATGAATGCGAGTAGTTCACTGTAGCGAACACCCATTCTTGTTTGTTCCTCACCGTCTTCATTAGTCCACGTATTACTAGTGAACATTCCATAGCGACCTGCGTCTAAACCTTCGGCTTCAAATGCGGCCTGTAGGTCTTGGGCTATGATTCCAAAGTGAACTCTTGCGTCATCACCTTTGTCTTCCACTGCTGATTTCCATCGGAATTTCTTGAGTAAGCCTTTAGCCGCTACTGCCACACGTTCTTCGGCTTCAGTGAGAGACTCTATGTCTTGCTTTTCGTTTCGGTCTGAGGTCTGGATAGTGCCGTTAGTCGCAAATATGTCATCCCATCTGTGAGAATAGACACCTAAATCTAAGTAATCATCTACAGCGACACCAGTGTCTGGGCGATAAGGCACTACCGCGTTGAATGAACCGTTGAAATATATACCAGTGTCAGTTGCACCGATTTTGGGGGCATTAACCGTCCCTGATAGGTAAGCGTCACGGAAACGAGCAGAAGAGGCTTCCCCCAAATCAACAGTACCATTTGCATAACTACCGTTCTTGTAAGGATTCACAGCCGAATCGCTAAAGTTTAATCCTGCGTGGCTTGAGTTTCCTGAAATTGTCAGGTTGTCGCTATTGTCAACTCCGATTGAACCAACGCTTGCTCCGTTTTTTCGGAGGTCTAAAATGCTTCCATCGTTTGTGTTCCTGTTTAAAAACAAAGGTATCCCACTACTACGGCTGTGTGTAGCGTAGCCTTGTGAAGCTATAGAATGACCAGTAGAAGTATTATCAACCCCTGCGGCAACATTAGTAGTCCCCACGAGCAAATCACCGCCCGAAAACCTAGCGTACTCAGTAGTGCCTGCATTGTTTTCAAATTTTAATGTAGATGCCTTTATAGCGTTTGATAAAGTTAAGTTTCTGAACCCTAAAATAATTGAGCCATCGTTATAACCAAGATCAACTTGCCCATTTGTAACATCTCCGTTTTTTCTAGGTATAAGACTACTTTCATGAAACCTTAGTCCAGAGTTATTAGAAGGTCCGTCTATATGCAACTTACCACCAGTAGTACCAATACTACCTACGGTTGCGCTGTCTTTGCGGAAGTTAATGATTTCACCATCACTGTCTTTTCGGTTTACCATCAAACAATGCCCGCCACCAACGGCACTTCTTATAACGCCTGTAGATAGTATCTCAGCTCCGACAGTGCCAAAGTCAACAGCAGACTTACCCACCAACAGGTTGCCATTATTATCACAGCGAAAACGCTCACTCGTACTTTGCTTAACAATAAGATTAGGCTGACCAGTGTTAGTACCATCGACCTCTATTGTGTATGTGCCTACAGGGTCTTTGGTTAGGGTTAGCTTTTGGGCTGTGGCATTTCCTGATAGGTAGAGGTCTTTGAATCTGCCACCTGAGCCTTGCCCTAAATCAATGGCAGCGTCTCTTGCTGTTCCTGCGGAATCACAAGGTAGTATTTTACTAAAGTCTCCTAAGAAGGATAAGCCTGTGGAGTCATTAACCATGTATAGGCGTTCACCGCCATTACTGCTACCAATACTACCTACGGGTGAGCCGTCTTTGCGGAACCCGACAATGCTTCCATCGTTTGTCATGCGATTAAATATTGCCGCATTCCCACCAGATTGCGCTGAAGATATAAGACCATCTCCTAGTGCAATAGCGTTGCCTGACGTTCTGTCGTAAGGCGTAGAGTCAGTGTTACCCACCAACAGGTTGCCTGATGAGTCTATTCTCATGCGCTCTGTAGACGTGGATGTCCCTGCTTGAATCGTGTGGAACGCCATTGTGGAGCCGTTAGCAGAACCTTCTGCATAGCCCATAATCTCAACGTAACGGCTGTCAGTCTCAGCAATTCTGATGTTGCCGCCACCAGACTTAGTAAACGTGGTTATGCCTGATGAGTCTATTCTCATGCGTTCTGTGGGTGCTGTATCTGACGTTACATCCCTTGTAGCAAACACCAAAGACCCTTTAGTATTTGCTGAAGATACATTTTCATAAAAACCAATTTCAGCAGGGCATTTAGTAGTACCAGTGGTATATCCAAATCCAATATTAAAATAATGATTGGCGTTGTTTCTGCCTGTAATTGCTAATTGTGGCGTTCCATATCCATTGGTTGATGTTCCATGAACATCTAAAGTAGTGCTAGGCGCAGTGGTAGCTCCCACCATAAG
>Ga0213868_10000610_pt1 | contig 33944 bp, 31 predicted proteins | sample PICome_9_FD_160087 | JGI IMG/M metagenome (GOLD analysis project Ga0213868, IMG submission 160087) | Coastal seawater microbial communities near Pivers Island, North Carolina, United States - PICO127 | ecosystem: Environmental > Aquatic > Marine > Coastal | place: USA: North Carolina...
CAGATGGTAGCACTGGGCGTGCCTTGCAGCCGCGACAACGTGCTGATCACGTCAGGCTCTCAGCAGGCCCTTGATTATCTGGGCAAGCTGATGCTGTCGCCCGGGGACACGGCATTGGTCAGCTGGCCAACCTACATGGGGGCCTTGGGGGCCTTCAACGCCTATGAGCCCAATTATGACCGCCTCATTCCCGGCGGCAACCGCTCTGCCGGGGATTATACCGCCACCGCTGAGGCGGCAGGGGGCCGCGTGAAATTTGCCTATGCATCGGTCGATTTTGCCAATCCCACCGGCGAAACCCTTGATCTGAAGGCCCGCGAAAACATCCTTGATCTGGCAGATGACCTTGATATCGCGGTGATCGAGGATTCTGCCTATCAATCCCTGCGCTATGACGGTGATCCAATCCCCCCCATGCTGGCCCTCGAAGTGGCCCGCAAAGGCAGCATCAATGACTGTCGCACGCTATACTGCGGCAGCTTCTCAAAATCGCTCGCCCCTGGTCTGCGGGTCGGTTGGGTTTGCGGTGCCGCATCGGTGATCAGTCAGCTGGTGCTGATGAAACAGGCCGCTGATCTGCATTCATCAACCCTGAACCAAATGGCCATCAACAGCGTTGCCCGATCCGTCTTTGCAGACCACACAGCCACCCTGCGCCGCACATATGCCGCGCGCTGCGACACGATGCTGGCCGCATTGGCAGCCCATATGCCTGAAGGCGTGACATGGACAAAGCCCGAAGGCGGCATGTTCGTCTGGCTGACCTTGCCCAAGCACATGAATGGCGGCGATCTGCTCAAGGCGTCGTTGGAAACGCAAAAAGTGGCCTTTGTCCCCGGTCAGGCGTTTTTTGCAGATCGGTCAGGTGCAAACACCCTCCGGCTCAGCTTTTCGTTGGCGGATGATGCCAAGATCAACGAGGGCATGAAACGGCTGGGTGCAGCAATCAGGGCTGCGCTGTAATCTGCAGCAAGGTAACATGGGTATCGCCGTATTTGCGCGTATCCAGACGGCTGAACCCCGGCGGCGGCAACATGGGCGCGTTTTCTTCCCAGACGATCATCGCGTCTGGCGACAGCCAACCGCCCTGTAACGCCGCCTCCAGCGCCTTTTTGCCCATGCCCTTGCCATAGGGCGGATCCAGAAAGACCAGATCAAAGGGCGCATTCGGCCAATCCCCCAGCCGCGTCGCATCATTGCGCATCAGGACGGTTTCATCCGCCACCCGCAGCTTGGTGATATTCTGAGAAATCAGTTTTTGACCAACCCGGCCATTTTCAACGAAACAGACCTCCTTTGCCCCCCGCGACAGGGCCTCCAGCCCCAAGGCACCGGTGCCTGCAAACAGGTCAAGCACCCGCGCACCTACCAGCACATCGTGATGCCCCAACATGGAAAACAGGCTCTCGCGGACGCGGTCAGAGGTGGGCCGCAGATGTGCGCCTGCATCGCCTTTGCCCAGTGCCGCCAGCGCCGTGCTGCGAAATCTGCCCGCGATGACCCTCACGATTTCAACAATGCCTTGAGGTCCGTCGCGGGATCCGCGATCAGATCGGGCGCGGGGGATTTACCCGCCTCGATCAGCCGCTTGCCCACCATGAAACCGCGTGGATCATTCATCGCATCCACCGCCAGCAGCGTATCGCCGCTGTAATACCAGAATCCCACGCTATCTGCGTCTGATCGGCGGGTCACAACCCGGTCATAGCCAGTATTCAGGCCGGCAATCTGCAGTTTGACATCATATTGATCGGACCAGAACCACGGCTTTGCCACATATTCCTTGCCGGCCCCCATGATGTTTTCCGCGACACATTCCGCCTGATCAATCGCATTCGGGACAGATTCCAGCCGGATCCGCCCGCCTTTATAGGGAAAGGACGCACAATCCCCCGCAGCCCAGACACCCGGTGCCGAAGCGCGGCCCTGCGCATCGACCTTGATGCCATTCTCGATCTCAATGCCTGCGGCCTCGGCCAGCGCGGTGCCGGGCCTGATCCCCACGCCAACGATCACGAAATCGACTTGCAGCTGAGTGCCGTCGGTCAGTCTGGCACCGCTGACGCGCCCCTCGCCGGTCAGCCGGTCCAGCCCCACGCCCTCGCGAATGTCCACACCCTGTGCCTTGTGCAAATCGCGAAAGAAATCGCTGGTTTCGGGCGCGGCGACCCGCTGCAATATCCGCTCTGCCATCTCGACCAACGTCACGTTGAGCCCCAGCTTGGCCGCAACCGATGCCGCCTCCAGCCCGATATAGCCGCCCCCCACGATCAACACACTTGCCCCTTGGACAAATCGCGGGGCCATCGCATCCACATCCGCCAGATCGCGCACAACATGCACGCCTTCCAGATCGCCTCCGATGGCGGCAGGCAACCGATTGGGAGTAGAGCCGGTCGTCAGCACCAGATCATCATAGGCCAGCGTCTGACCGGAAACCGAAACAGTTTGCGCCGCCGTATCAATCGCATCCACACGCTGGCCCATGCGCAGGTCAATGTTGTGTTCTGCATAAAACGCTTCGGGCCGCAGGAACAAACGCTCCAACGCCATCTCTCCCATCAGGTAGGCTTTGCTCAGCGGCGGACGCTGATAGGGCGGCACAGGTTCTTCGCCGATAAGGGTGATCTGCCCGTCAAACCCACTGTTGCGCAGCTTGGCCACACAGGATGAACCCGCCTGCCCTGCCCCGATCACAATCACATGCCCCATAAATCTACTCTCTGAATGACTGGTCGCTCCTGCGCATAAAGCCTATATGCTGGACAAGAACAAACGCAATGACATGAAAGGCAATTACTCATGACAATATCACAAGGCGATACCCTGCCCAACGCAACACTGGTTCAGATGGGTGCAGAGGGTCCACAGCCGGTACAGCTGGCCGACAAGTTCAAAGGCCGCAAGGTCGTTGTCTTTGCCGTACCGGGTGCTTTCACCCCCACATGCCATTCCGCCCATGTGCCCAGCTTTGTGCGCACCAAGGATCAGTTCGATGCCAAGGGCGTGGATGAAATCATCTGCATCTCGTGCAACGACCCCTTTGTGATGAAAGCATGGGGCGAGGCGACAGGTGCGACGGCTGCAGGCATCACGATGCTGGCCGATGCATCGTCTGAATTCACCAAGGCCATCGGCATGGATTTTGATGCCGCACCCGCCGGTCTGGTCGCGCGTTCCAAGCGTTACGCGATGCTGGTAGATGACGGCAAGGTCACCCTGTTCCAGCCTGAAATCGGTACCGGCGTCTGTGACCTTTCAGGTGGCGAAGCGCTGCTGGCCAATATGTAACGAAAAAAGGGGTGCCTGTTCGGGCGTCCCGCCTTATCTTGGGCTGGTCGGGGCTGATGCCCGCAATGCTCAGCCGGATGTCTGGATCAGCGTCCGGGTGGGGAACGGGATATCCACCCCGCCCGCATCCAGCGCCTCTTTGACCTGTCGGGTCATATCTGCGCGGAACGCGAAATAATCACCGGCGTCGCACCAGACCCGCACCAGAAAATCAACAGAACTCTCGCCCAGGTTTGTCACCTGAACAAAGGGCTCAGGCGCTTCATGGGCGCGCGGATCGGCCATGATCGTATCACGAATGATCGTTTCCGCATCCTTGAGGTTCGCGCCATACCCCACACCAAAGCTCCATTCCGCCCGGCGTCGGTCATTGCTGGAATAATTGGTGATAACATTCCCCCAAACCTGGGAATTGGGCACAATCACCTGCACGTTGCTTGCATCTGCCAGCTCTGTGAAATTCAGGTTGATCTGCTTTATCGTGCCCATCTTGCCTGCGACCTCGACGAAATCACCGATCTTGATCGGGCGAAACAGGATCAGCATCACGCCTGCCGCCACATTGGACAACGTCCCCTGCAAGGCCAGACCGATCGCCAAACCCGCCGCACCAATGACAGCGACCACGGATGTCGTCTGTACCCCAAAAGTGTTGAGCACGAACAACAGGGTAAAACCCATGACGACATAGCGGACAATCGACGCGAGAAAATCGAACAGCATCTCATCCAGATGCCGGTTCTTGCGCCCCAGGTTGGACACCCGCCGCTGCAACCACGCAGACACGATCCAGCCCAGCAGCAAGATTGAAATCGCACCCAGCAAGGACCCCGCAGCGCTGGCCAGGAATTCAAGCGTCAGAATATCGGCAAGGGATTTGCCCTGCCAGATTTCTGTCGTCATCACGGATTCAACCGTATTCTCGACCTCTTCCATCAGCTCTGCATGCTCCCGGCCAGGCCGTCCATCTTGCGGGCCAGTTTGGCATCCAGCGCACTTAACCCGCCGACGTCATGGGTCGTCAGGGTCACGTTGACTGTCTTGTAGACATTGTCCCATTCAGGATGATGGTTCCATTTCTCAGCCCAAAGCGCCACTTGCGTCATCCAGCCAAAGGCATCGACAAAATCGGCAAAGACAAATGTCTTGTGGATAGCGTCACGGCCTGGGGTCATTTCCCAACCGCTGTTGAAAAGCGGCTGCAGAACCGTCTTGCGGGTCTCATCGCTTAGTTTCTCAGTCATTCCTGTTCCTCAATTTGGGCGCGTTTGAATGGTCCATATTCTGTTAACACTTCGATCTCATGATCAACTGCATCTCGCTCTGCCTCAAGATACTTGGCGATTGCGTGGGCAAATCCCTCGTCGCGCATCCAATGCAGCGACCATGTCGGCGTCGGCAGATAGCCGCGTGCCAATTTGTGCTCTCCCTGCGCGCCTGCTTCGACAGTGCTCAGGCGCTTTGCAATCGCAAAATCGATGGCCTGATAATAGCACAGTTCAAAATGCAGGCAGGGGTGATGCTCCGTACAGCCCCAATACCTGCCATATAACGCATCCGCCCCGACAAAGTTCAGCGCACCGGCGATCCATCTGCCCTCGCGTTCCGCCAGCACCAGCGCCATATCATCGCGCAGGGTCTCTTGGGCGATATCAAAAAACTGGCGGGTCAGATAGGGGCTGCCCCATTTGCGCGCGCCGGTATCCTGATAAAAGCGCCAGAAGGCATCCCAATGTTCCGGCTGGATCTGATCGCCGGTAAAGGTCTGGATCGTGCCCCCAAACCCCTGCGCCTGCGCACGTTCCTTGCGGATGTTCTTGCGTTTGCGTGAATTCAGGCTGGCCAGAAACCCGTCAAAATCGGCATATCCGTGATTGCGCCAGTGGAACTGCTGGTTCTTGCGCACCATCAGCCCCATTTCCTCGGCGAATTCCGCCTCTTCTTGGGTGCAGAACGTGATGTGGACCGACGACAGGTCATTGTTCTGTGTCACCTGAACGGCACCCTGGATCAAGGCCCGCTTGCCCACCTCTTCAAACCCAGGACGGGTCAGAAACCGCCGCCCCGTGGCAGGCGTATGCGGCACGGCAATCTGCAGCTTGGGATAATAGCGGCCGCCGGAATGCTCATAGGCATGGGCCCAGTTGTGATCAAAAATATATTCGCCTTGCGAATGCATCTTGGCATAAAGCGGGGCAACCGCGATCAGCTCAGTGCCGATATAGGCGGTCAAATGCTGCTGCTGCCAGCCGGTGCCGGGGCCGACACTGCCGCTTTCTTCCAGCGCGGCAAGAAACCGGTAGGTCGTGAAAGGATCATTCGGCTGCGCGCCATCCACCGCTTCTGGACAGGCACAGGCATCCCAGTCGGGCTGGCCGATCTCAGCGATACTTGGCACTAACCTGATTTCGATTTCCTGCGCGCTCATGCTCTGCCCCAATCACCTGATATGTATGTGTGGCATTACCCTGCAGGATCAAGGATGCAGAGCCGCGTCATAGCCTTCAAACGTGATGTTATCAGCCACTTCGCGCGCTTCTTCTTCCTCCTCGGGGCTGCGCACCGTCCAACACAGGATCATCGCGCCCTGCGCCTTCAGGTGTGCCACCCGGGGGCGCGACAGATCGTTCATCTCATGCGAGATGAAACAGGCACCGACCCGGTCATAATCGGGGATGTCACGCAGCAGGTCACAGGTGCGGCGCGGCAGGGGCCAATCCTCATACCGGTAGGCGCTGGTGACGATGCCGCGCGGCACGTCAGGGGCAAATTCAGCCATCTTGGCCACGGAATAAGGGTTGAACGACATCACCGCAACAGGGCCGTCATAGCCCCGCACCGCCTGTGCTGTCGCCTGTTCCAACGGCCCCACATCAGGGCCCATGCCGCCATCCTGATCCTTTATCTCGATCAAGAGCGGCACCCGCCCGTCAATCAGTTTCAGCACCTCAGGCAAATCCGGAATGCCCTCATCCCCCCCCAGCAGGGACACCCGCGCCAGATCATCGGCTTGGCGCAGCCGCAGGGGGCCGCGCTGTCCTGTCAGACGCTCCAATGCATAGTCATGAAACACCATCGCCGCGCCATCGGCGCTGAGCTGGACATCAATCTCGATGCCGTAACCCGCCTGTATCGCCGCAAGGATCGCAGCACGGCTGTTTTCAGGCCGCCCATCTGACACATCGTGCAATCCACGATGTGCCATTGGCCTGTCGTAAAATCCGCGTGCCAGGGTCATTTGATTTCAAAGATGCCTTCAATCTCAACCGCCACACCCAAAGGCAATGATGGCGCAGAGACCGCAGACCGCGCATGCCGTCCACGATCGTCCAGGGCTTCAACCAGAAAGTCGGAGCAGCCGTTGATCACCTTGGGCTGATCGGTGAAATCAGCGGTAGAGTTCACAAAACCGGTCAGTTTGATCACCCGCACCAAACGTTCAATATCACCGCCACACGCGGCCTTAACCTGTGCCAGCAGGCTGATCGCACAGTTTTTCGCCGCCGCAGCCCCCGCCTCTACCGTCATGTCCGCGCCCAGTTTGCCGATGATCAACCCGTCCGGCCCGCTGGAGATTTGCCCAGACACATAGACAATGTTCCCAACCTGCACGTAGGGCACATAATTGGCCGCCGGTGCCGGTGCATCGGGCAGGGTGACCCCCAGTTCAGAAAGTCTTTCGGTGATGCTCATGATGCTGATCCTTTGACAAATGGTTTGCCCGGAAGCTAGCTGTCTTGGGACCCGGCGAAAAGGGGATTCAATGATTTTGTCGAAATAGCGAATTCATGACGCATCCCTTAACGCGTTGAAATATCTGATGTCAGGCCACGCAAAAGGGTTCCGGGGTTTTTCCAAACCGCTTGAGGGGCCTCACCCTAGCTTTCGCGAAAAGCCCGTGCGAAATAATCGGCCATTGGCTTCAGGAAATAGGCCATGGGTGATCGCAGGCCTGTGTGAATAAACGTCTCCACCGGCATTCCCGGCAATAGCACCGCCCCCTCTGGCAGCCGATCCAGCGCACCGGCCATCAGCATGACCTCAACCTGAAAGAACCCCGCGCCGGTTCTTTGATCGGTGATCACATCAGCCGATATCCGGGTCACCCGGCCAAATACTTCGGGTGTCAAACGCTGATCCAGCGCTGACAGCCGGATCTTGACCTGTTGTCCGACCGCAATCTGGTCAATGTGGTTGGGCACAACCTGGCTGATCACAACAGGCGCGCGGCCCTGCCCGATCAGATAAAGCACAGGATCCGCCGGGCGCAGCACCGCGCGGGGTGTCTGCACGGTCATCCCATGCACGATGCCCGCAATCGGCGCGTAAATCCGGGCCTGCGCGATTTCCGCCTGCAATTGTTGTGCATCCTTGCGCAGCCTGCGGATCGCCTGTTCAAGGTCCCGCGCCTCTGCCATGGCTTTTTCCCTGGCAAGGGACCCGCGCTGCAAGATCTCCAGCTCAATTCCGGCAATCTGTTCGCGGGCCTGCGCCTGTTGGCCGCGCAACTCTCCCAGGCTGCCTTGCAGGCGCGACATCTCGCGTTCAAATTCCAGTACAGTTGCAGCCGGGACCAGTTTGCGGGCCAGCAGGGATTTCTGGTTCTTCATCGCAGCCGCCGTCAGAGTGATCTGCTGGGCCACCGATACGATCTGCGCCTCCAGTCCGGTGATCTGGGCCGTCGTCTGAACCTTGCGCTGCAGCAATTGCCTCTTTTCCGCGCCTAACCGCACTTGGCTGGCGGCAAACAGGCTGCGCTGCCCCTCCAACACCGGGAGCAGTTTTGGGTTTGCACGGCTTTGCGCCAGCAGGATCGGCGAAAAGGTCACCGCCTGCTGCCCCGAATATTCTGCCCGCAGCCGATCCTGCCGCGCCGTCAGGTCAAATAATTGCTCCCGCGCATAGGCCAGTTCCGCCTGCTGGCTTGCCGTGTCCAGCCGCATCAGCAAATCCCCGGCCCCGACCGGGCTGCCATCCGTGACCAGAAGCTCTGCGATGACGCCGCCCTTTGGATGCTGAACAGACTGGCGCACCCGGTCAGCCTGCAACGTACCCGGCGCAATGATCGCGCCCGTGATCCGCGCCGTTGTGGCCCACATGACAAAGCCCAGGATCAGCACCATTAGCGCCACAATCCCCAGCAGAACATAGTGCCCGGCACCAAGCGGGTTTGCGCGATCATCGGTCATCGCATACCCGCTGCAGCGGCGGGAACCGCCTGGATGGACTGGGCATTCTTGACCATCCCCGCCAGCACCTCCTGCTTGGGACCAAAGGCCATTCGCACACCCCCTTCCAGCATCAGGATCATGTCGCATTCCTGTATCGCGGCTGGCCGATGTGCCATCACCAATACCGCCTGCCCCTGCGCCTTGATCTTGCGGATCGCCGCGTTCAGCGCGGCGGACCCGTCGTTGTCCAGATTGGCATTGGGTTCATCCAGCACCACCAGAACCGGGTCATCATACAGGGCGCGTGCCAGCCCGATCCGCTGCAACTGCCCCCCCGACAGGCGCGTCTGCTCTGATCTGACAGGGGTCTCGTAGCCCTGTGGCAGGCTGAGGATCAGGTCGTGCGCCCCGGCCATCCGGGCTGCCGCCACAACCTTTTCGGCATCGGGCACCAGCGCCAGGCGGGCAATATTCTCGGCCAGGCTGCCCTCAAACAGCTGCACCTTTTGCGGCAGGTAGCCAATGTGGCGGCCCAACACTTCTGCGCCAAATTGATCCAACGCAGCACCGTCCAGCCGCAAATGCCCCCCCGCCACGGGCCACAGCCCCACCAGGGCCCGCGCCAGCGTGGATTTACCCGCGCCAGAGGGGCCGATGACACCCACCGCCTGCCCCGGCCCGACCGTGAAACTCAGCGATTTCAGCGCGGCGACCCGTTCACCCGGTGGGACGACGGTGATGCTTTTGACCGATAGCTGGGCCTGCGGCTTTGGCAGGGCAAGGCGCGGCTGCTCTGCCGGGACCTCACCCAAAAGCGCGCCAAGGCTGTGCCAGCTTTGCAGCCCTTGCTGCGCTATGGGCCATTGGTTCAGAATGGATTCCACCGGCGCCAGCGCCCGGCCCAGCAAGATGGATCCAGCGATCATGCCCCCCGGCGTCATTTGGCCACCAATGACCAGCCATGCGCCCAATCCCAACATCGCAGATTGCAAGAACAGCCTCAGCGTCTTGGTCAGCGTGGCAAAGGAGCCGCTGATATTGGCCGCCTCCATCTCGCTGGTCATGGCGCGGCTTTGGATGCGGTGCCAGCGCAGACAGCCGGCATCGCCCATGCCCATGGCGCGCATTGTCTCTGCCTCCCGGCGCATGTGATCGGCCATCGTTTGGGCACCGTGCTGCAACACGCCTGCATCCCGCTGACTGCGGCGCGACAACAGCTGATTGGCCAATGTGATCAGGATCAGCGCCGCAGCCCCACCCACCGCCATCGCGCCCAAAAGCGGATGAAAGACGAAAATCGCGGCGAAAAAGATCGGGGTCCAGGGAATGTCATACAGCGCGATCACCAAAGGTGCCGTGATCAGCCGCTGAACATTCACAAGATCCTGCAGGCCGCTGCTGGTACCTTGATCCGGCAACACCGCCGCCTTGCGCATCACCGCCTGAAACACGCGTTTGTCCAACCCCTGTTGAAACCGCATGCCGACCCGCAGCATGATCCGCCCGCGCACATAGTCCAAAAGCCCCATGATCACGTAGAGAAACACCATCAGCAGCGACAGCGCCACCAGCGTCTCAACAGAGCCAGATGACAGCACCCGGTCATAGACCTGCAGCATATACATCGGACCGGTCAGCATCAGCAGGTTGGCAAACAGGCTGAACAGACCCACGGCCCAATACAAGGCACGGCTCTTGACGCGCACCCCGCGCAGTTCTTCTTTGCCCCGGATGGCGTCATCTGCGCGCATGGTGCGGTTCCTGCTCAATTCAGGGCATGCAGGCTCTGTTGGCCGCTCCCCCTGTGGCGGGCAGTAAAAGCAGATGTTCTTTAAGAATGGATTGCCAGCAGCCCGGGTCAGTGGATTCAGACCACTATCCTAGATCCAGCGCACCGCCCCGCTGACCCGCACAGAGGCACCGGGCAGGCCGGTCACTTCGACATCCAATGCCGATGGCATGCCCATATCCTCGCCCTGCATGATGTGAAAACTGCCCCCCGCGCGCAGCCCGTCCCAATCCCGGTCCACCAGTGCCCCGGCAAGGGCCGCCGCCGCCGCACCCGTGGCCGGGTCCTCGACAACCCCGCCGCTGGCAAAGGCATTGCGCGATACAAATGACCGGGCTCCCGCCACATAAAGCAGGCTGACCGTCACCAGCCCGTGCAAAGCCATCAGATCGCGCATCGCGTCAAAGGGATAGGCCATCTTGCGCAGCCTCTCGCGGTCTTGCAGCGTCAAGATGGCATGCAACGCCCCGCCAAAAGCCAAGGTTGGCGGCAAGGCCGGATCAAGTTCATCATCAGACAGGCTGAAGGCATCCAGCAGCGCATAGCGCAGATCATCCTCCAAGGGCTTTGACCATGTCGATGGGGACTGCAATGCAGCATGCCAGCGGCCTTGGGTTTCATGCGCCTCGACGCTGATCTGCGTGTCGCGCAGATGCAGCTCAAACCGTCCCGGCCCCTCTTGGGCACCCAGGGCAGCCCCCAGCGCAATGGTGGCGTGACCGCAAAACGGCACTTCGCCCACAGGCGCGTAAAAGCGCACCCGCCAACTTTTCCCTTCAGGGGCCGCAAACGCTGTTTCGGAATAGCCAAGATCGGCGGCTATCCTTTGCATCTTGGCGGCGTCAGGCAGGTGGTCTGCAATCACAACCCCCGCCGGATTGCCCCCGGCATCACCTTGGGAAAACGAAGAAATACGGATCGGTATCATGTGCAGCCTCGCCTGTCGGGTTTCGGCAATCCTGACCGCATCGCGCCCAAAAGGGAAATGAACAGATGTGTTTGCTGCGATCACAGATATGGATGTGTCCTGCGCTAGCGATCTCCGGCACTTGGGTTGGTGCCTGTGCTGCCATTTCCACCGGTTCCGAATATGTCACGCAGGACCTGATCAATGATGCTGACAGGCTCCGAATTTCCGACAGGGATCGCAATGCCGTTGCCATCGTCGCCCAGTCCGGACGCGGGTCCCGGTCCCTGCATCGGCAGCGGCGTCAGGGGCAGCCCTTCGTGAACCCGTGACATTGTCTCGCGCCAGATGTCGGTGGGCAGACCGCCGCCGGTCACACCATTAAGCGGGGTGTTATCGTCATATCCCATCCAGACACCGGTCACATAATCGGCTGAAAACCCGATAAACCACGCATCCTTTGCCGCAGAGGTGGTTCCCGTCTTGCCCGCCAACTGTCGCCCGCCAAACTGCGCCCGTGATCCGGTTCCCTCAGAGATCACTTTTTCCATCATATAGACCAACTGCCGGGCGGCCCCTTCCTGAATGACCCTTTCGCCAATGCCGCCGCCAGTGCCCATCAGCGGTTCATTATCGCCCAGCAAGGTCAGTTCAACCAATCCATAGGGCGTCACCGAAGAACCGCCGTTCAGGATACCGGCAAAGGCACCTGTCATCTCGATCAACGTACTTTCCGACGCCCCCAGCGCCAGCGCCGGACCTGCGGCCAGATCACTTTGGATGCCGAATTGCGTCGCGACCTGACTGACCAGCTCGCGTCCCACACTCTCAGAGATCTTGACCGCGGGGATGTTCAAGGATTTTTCCAGCGCCTCTGTCAGCGTCACCTTGCCGTAGAAATTATTGGTATAATTGCGCGGGCACCATTCCCCCGATCCGGGGATGTTCAGACAATAGGGCGCGTCCTCTATCAGATCATCGGGCGAATAGCCCAGATCAAGGGCCGCCGCATAGACAAAGGGTTTGAACACCGACCCGGTCTGCCGCAGCGCCTGTGTGGCGCGGTTGAACCCGCCCGCAAACTTGGTCTTGCGCCCCCCCACCATGGCCCGCACCGCACCATCGGCCGACATGACTATAACAGCGGCTTGCGCCTCGGACCCTTCGCGCACCTTGTTTTCAAACACCCAGGTCAGACCGTCTTCGGCAGCTTTCTGGATCCGCTGGTCCAATGTGGTCGTGATCCTCACATCCTCTGTGGTGTTCCGGGTAAAGAACTCGGGGCCTGTCGACATGACCCAGTCGGCAAAATACCCGCCTGCCCGCGCCTCGGCAGCTTCGCTCAATTCTGCCGGGTTGGCCTGTGCGAAATCCGCTTCCTTCTGTGACAGATACCCCTGTTCACGCATCAGACGAATGACCGTCGCCGCACGGTCCTGTGAGCGGTCCAGGTTATTGGTCGGAGACAGCGTCGTGGGCGCGGTCAGCAATCCCGCCAGCATCGCACCCTCAGCGGCATTGACGGCCGCTGCCGGCTTGCCAAAGAACCGCTGCGCTGCGGCTTCGGCACCAAAGGCACCGCCGCCCATATAGGCCCGGTTCAGGTAGATCGACAGGATGTCATCCTTGGTATATTTCACCTCCATCGCGATGGAGAAAAGCGCCTCCTTGGCCTTGCGCTGCAGCGAACTGCGCCGGCAACTGGCCTCGTATTCCTGTTCGGTCATCCCAGAGGAAGCGTCATATGGCTCTCCCAGGCAGATCAGCTTGGCCACCTGCTGCGTGATGGTGGACCCGCCATGGCCTGACAGCGGGCCGCGCCCCTCGGACAGGTTGATCCGGACCGCCGATGCAATGCCCCGCGGGCTTACGCCGAAATGTCGATAAAACCGCCGGTCTTCCGTGGCGATCACAGCGTTCTTGAGGTGCGGCGACACGGAATCGGCCGTCACAACACCGCCAAACTGATCGCCCCGCCAGGCAAAGACATCGCCGTTGCGGTCCAGCATGGTGACAGAGCCGCGTGCGCGCCCATCCAGCAAAGCGTCCAAAGGCGGCAAGGTTGTATAAAGGTACCCAACAGCCAATGACAGCACCAGCACCGCCACGGCCGTCAACCGCCAGGTGATCTTCCAGATCAACCGCAGGATCCACGCGATGACCGCCCTGAAAAAGCCGATGATCCCGCCGCGACGGGGAGGTTTGCGTTTCACGGGTTTGCGTCTGGTCGGCGCGGCCTGTTTTGCAGGCTTTTTCGCGGCTGCCGTCGCCTTGGACGGATAGCGCCTGTCCGCCACCAGCGGGCGCTTGCGTTTGGATGAATCACTCATTTTTTGACCGGTCTGCCTGCTCTTTTTCATAAGTGTAGCGCCTTTTTTCACCTTTGTTTAGCGCCAGTGGCAGCCTTTATCCGTCAACGTAGCGTCTATTTTTTAGGCAATACCCATTTTATGCACATATTTTAATCATTATCCCCTGGGCTGCCTGCGGTTTTTGCCCTCCAAAGCTTTCCACCGCGCCCAAAATACCGACTTCTGCAGGGGCATAACGCAGGGCTCTCCTGCACATCGGAAGAGGGATCCAAAGGTGAAACTCATCATTGCTACAATCAAACCATTCAAGCTTGAGGAAGTGCGTGAAGCACTGACCGAAGCGGGCGTCCGCGGGCTGATGGTAACAGAAATCAAAGGTTTCGGCGCGCAGTCGGGACATACCGAAATTTACCGTGGTGCAGAATACGTCGTGAACTTCGTGCCCAAGGTGAAACTGGAACTGGTCGTCGCTGACGCGGTGGCAGACCAGATGGTCGAAGTCATCTCTCGCACGGCCCAGACCGGCAAGATCGGCGACGGCAAGATTTTTGTACTCGACGTGGAACAGGCTGTGCGCGTGCGTACCGGCGAGACCGGCGAAGACGCCATCTAACTTAAGGACGAAATGATGAAAAAAACACATATCATCCCAGCCGCCGTCGCAGCCACAGTGCTGCCGACCGTTGCGCTGGCACAAGACGCAGCAGCTGTGACCGCTGAAATGGTCTGGATCATGAACACATTGCTGTTCTTGATCGGTGGCTTTCTGGTGTTCTTCATGGCTGCAGGCTTTGCGATGCTCGAGGGCGGCCTGGTCCGGTCCAAGAACGTCACAATGCAGATGACCAAGAACGTCGCATTGTTTTCTCTGGCCACCATCGCCTATTGGGCGTTCGGCTATAACCTGATGTATCCACTGGGCACATGGTCTGTTGACGGCGTCCTGTCAGGCGTGTTCGGCGCAGGCGTATTGGAAGCCGTTGGCATCGATCTGGCCGGCGCGGATGATGGCGAATATGCCTCAACCGGTTCGGATTTCTTCTTTCAGCTGATGTTCTGTGCGGCGACCGCGTCGATCGTGTCAGGCGCATTGGCTGAGCGTATCAAACTCTGGCCCTTCCTGATCTTCGTCATCATCCTGACGGGCATCATCTATCCGCTGCAGGCTTCCTGGAAGTGGGGCGGTGGTTTCCTGGACGCAATGGGCTTCCTCGACTTCGCGGGTTCCACTGTCGTGCACTCCGTCGGTGGCTGGGCTGCTTTGGCTGGCGCATTGATCCTTGGGCCGCGTATCGGCAAATACAAGGACGGCCGTGTTAACCCAATGCCAGGTTCCAACCTCGCACTGGCGACACTGGGCATGTTCATCCTGTGGCTCGGTTGGTTCGGCTTTAACGGTGGTTCGCAGCTGGCGATGGGTTCTGTAGGCGATATCGCTGACGTGTCCCGCATCTTTGCCAACACCAACGCAGCCGCTGCAGGTGGTGCCATCGTTGCACTGATCCTGACGCAGATCCTGTACAAGAAGCCTGACCTGACGATGGTCCTGAACGGCGCATTGGCTGGTCTGGTCTCCATCACAGCCGAGCCGCTGACGCCAACACTTGGCATGGCAACGCTGATCGGTGGTATCGGTGGCGTGATCGTGGTCTTCGCAGTTCCTCTGCTGGACAAGTTCAAGATCGACGATGTTGTCGGCGCGATCCCTGTGCACCTGTTTGCCGGTATCTGGGGCACCATCGCTGTTGTTCTGACCAACGGCGACGCGAGCCTGGGCACACAGCTCTACTCCATCCTGGTTGTGGGTATCTTTACCTTCATCGCATCCGGTGTTGTCTGGTTCATCCTCAAGGCGACCATGGGCATCCGGGTCAGCGAAGAGGCCGAGATCCAGGGTCTGGACATGGCAGAACTGGGCATGGAAGCCTATCCCGAGTTCTCCAAGAGCTAAGCTCTGATACATAAGACCGAAAAACCCGGGCCATTGGTCCGGGTTTTTTATGTCGGCTGTATCGGCAGAGTGCCTGCATCACGCGTGCGGACAGGATCATGGGCACCGCAGGCGGGTGACGTCCTGCAAGGTATTTTTGGCCAAAAAGAAAGGGGAGCGGTATCGCCCCCCTTTTTTGATTGTCCCGGTCGCGAGGTGGGCGTGTCGCCCGGAAGCCAGGGTCAGATCCCTACGTCGATGATTGCATGGGCCAATATCGGCACTGTCCTGGCGTTCAGGCCAGCAATATTCATCCGGCTGTCGCCCACCATGTAGATGCCATGTTTGACGCGCAGTTCCTCGACCTTGTCGGGGGTCGTGCCCAGCCGCGAGAACATGCCACGGTGCTGGGCGATGAAGCCGAAACGATCGGAGCCAGACAGGCGTTGCAGTTCTGCCGCGAGATCAGTGCGCAGGCCAAGCATCGCGTTGCGGACCTCTTCGAGTTCGGCCATCCAATCGCCCCTGAGGGCCGCATCGTTCAGGATCGTCGTCACGATCCGCGCCCCGTGATCGGGCGGGAAGCTGTAGTTCTGCCGGTTCAGGAAGGCCAGCGTCTGCTGGTTCAGCGCATGGGCCGACGAATCAGCGGTCACGGCCATCAACAGGCCCGTACGTTCGCGGTAGATGCCGAAGTTCTTGGAGCAGCTGGCCGCGATCAGGCATTCAGGTACCGCTGCCGCGATCTTGCGCGTGGCGGCCGCATCTGCGTCCAGGCCATCGCCGAAACCCTGATAGGCGATGTCGATCATCGGGGTGGCCCCCGTGTCCTGCAGCAGTTTGATCACCACATCCCATTCAGCCGCGTTCAGATTGGCCCCTGTCGGATTATGGCAGCAGCCGTGCAGCAAGATCACATCGCCGGCATGGGCGGTCTTGAGGTCTGCGATCATGCCGTCAAAATCAACGCCGCGTGTTTCATCGTTGAAATAGCGGTAGGGGACGACTTCCATGCCGAGGTATTTCAGGATCGACAGGTGGTTGGGCCATGTCGGATCAGAGACGAATACCCGCGCATCGGGTTTGGCCATCTGGATCATTTCAAAGGCCTGGCGCACAGCCCCCGTACCGCCCGGCGTGGCCGCAGCCGCCACAGAGCCACGCGACACCGCATCGCCCAGGATAAGCGCGATCATCGCATCCGCGAATGCCGGATCACCGGCAAGCCCGGTATAGACCTTGCTGTCCTGGGTTTCCCAGATTTGATGTTCCGCGGCTTTGACCGCGCGCATCACCGGGGTCAGGCCCGTGGCATCCTTGTAAACGCCCACGCCAAGGTCGACCTTGGTATCGCGCGGGTCGTCGCGGTACATCTGCATCAGGGCCAGGATCTTATCTGCTGGCTGCGCCTTGAGGGTTTCAAACATCATGCATCTCCGGTTGCGACGGGCACGGTCGGGAACATCCCCCATTCGGCCCATGATCCATCATAAAGTGACCAGTCCTTGTGCCCCATACGTTCCAGCGCCAGCGCCAGGATGGCTGCTGTCACGCCTGACCCGCAGGAGGTGATGATCGGCTGGTCCAGATCAACACCGGCCGCCTCGAAAATGGCGCGGGTCTGATCGGGGGTTTTCATCGTTTTGTCGTCATTCAAGAGCAGCGTGTAGGGCACGTTTCGTGCGCCCGGGATATGCCCTGCGCGCAGCCCCTCGCGGGGTTCGGGCGCATCGCCGCGAAACCGTTCTGCGGATCTGGCATCCACGATCTGCGGCGTGCCCAGTTTGGAGGCATGGGCCACATGGGTCACATCGCGCACCAGCTGGTTCTGCAACCGCACCGTCATGTGACGATCGCGCGGGATGGGCGGCATGTCTTCGGTCTCATGGCCTTCGGCCACCCATTTGGGCAGGCCGCCATCCAGAACGGCGACATTGTCCTGTCCCATCAGCTTGAACAGCCACCAGACCCGCGCGGCCGACAGCAATCCTGCGCCATCATAGACCACAACCTGATGCCCGTCGCCCACACCCATGGCCCGCATCCGGGACATGAATTTTTCCACCGGGGGGGCCATATGCGGCAGCTCAGAGCGCGCATCGGAAATTTCATCAATGTCAAAGAACCGCGCGCCGGGGATATGGGCGGCCTCATATTCCGCTTTTGGGTCGCGGCCAGCATCGGGCAGGTACCAAGATGCATCCAGCAAACGCAGATCAGGGTCCTTGAGATGCTTTGCCAACCATGCGGTTGACACGAGTGTCTTGGGATCATCAGACATGGGCGTTCCTTTCCTCGCGGGTCTGACCTTGCCTAGCGCTGCGCGTCGAAACTGGCAAGAGTGCGCCCGCGTCACGGGGGCCTCTTGGTGCAGTGCAATACCGGCACAGCTGTCAAAGACGGCAGGTTTCAGCAGGCCAGACCGACCAGCAGGGCGGTCACATCCTAACCGTGGTCTTTCAGCAGGCGGGATTTCTGACGTGACCAATCACGCTTGGCGGCGGTTTCGCGCTTGTCATGGTTTTGCTTGCCTTTGGCGATGCCGATTTTGACCTTGGCCATGCCGCGATGGTTGAAATACATCACCAGTGGCACCAGCGTCATCCCCTTGCGTTGGGTCGCACTCCACAGGTCTGCCATTTGCTTGCGGCTGACCAGCAGCTTGCGGCGGCGGCGTTCTTCGTGGCCAAAGGTCTTGGCCTGTTTGTAGGGCGCGATATAGCTGTTCACCAGCCACAGTTCCCCATCCTCAACAGCCGCATAGCTTTCGGCAATATTCGCCCCGCCGTTGCGCAGCGATTTTACCTCTGACCCTTCAAGCATGATACCGCACTCGATATCCTCCTCGATCGCGTAATCGTAGTGTGCGCGACGGTTCTCTGCGATGACCTTGTAGTTCGGGTCCGATTTGGATGATGATTTGACCTGTGCCATACCTGCCATTTAAGCTGGCATCCCCGCGCGTGCAAGTCACCGCCTGAGCGACTTGTGCACCCACGCGAGGTCAAAGGCCGTCCATGCCGCCCACCGGGACCAACGCGGCCCCGCTCAATCGCCCAGCTTCGCGTGCACCTCATCCAGATCTATTTCGCCAATCGGCATCTTGTTGCCCGGATTGTCAAAGTCATATTTGAACAGATCGAAATCACGCTTGTAGATTTCGCGCACCAGATGCATCGACAGGTCGTCGAAATAATCCTCAACTGGATGCGCGCGCTTGGGTCCATGCCCTTCGCTTTCGTTAAAGCGTGGGATTTCCTCAAGGTTGACGGGATGAGGGGTCTTTATCGCATCCAGAACCTGCTGCATCCCCTCATTGAAACTCTCGGTCCAGATGATCTTGTCATAGGTGCCGCCGTTGGCAATGAAGGTGCTGACATGGCCAGAAACCGCAGACCAGTGAATGTCAGGGTCCATGGGGCGGCGCCAGCGGATGGTGTCACGGGCAAACAACAAGAAGCGGCGGAAACTGGCAATCTGGTCAAAGTCCTGTTTGCCATCCTCGCCCCCAACCTCGATCCCGTATTTCTGGACCAGCAACGGCACCATGTTTCCGCGATACCGCTTGCCGTTCCGCTGAATACCGCAGATCTTGTCAAAGAATGACGAAAGGACCCGCGTGTAGGGGTTGCGCACGCAGGTAAAGGCAAAAGAGGCATGATTGCGCACGTTGGTCATGATCGGGGCCTGCGAAGGGTCCAACGCCCATTTATGCATGCCTGACTTGGCATCATGGATGTCGCCGTCAAAAAACGTGCCGTGATCGGAATAATACATGATCTGTCCGATCGTCGAACAGGCACATTTCGGGACAACGCGGTAGACCACGCTCTCGCTCTCTGTCATCCAGGTTCCCGGAAATCCCATGGCGCTCGTCCTCTGTTTATTATGACTGTTTTAGGCAACAGTTCCGCTTTGCTGCAAAAAAGCAAATTAATGGTGTTTATTCAATCCATCTTCACCTTTATCAACATAAACAACCAAGGGCAAAAGAGCAGATCGTTTCCAGAATGGCAAAAATCGCCTATATCCTGCTGTGTCACAAGGATCCCGATGCCGTTATCCGGCAGGCGGAACGCCTGACAGATGCGGGCGATTTCATCTCCATCCACTTTGACGCCTCTGCCGATCCGGCTGACTTTGCCCAGATCATGACAGCCCTCAAGAACAACCCCAACGTCACATTCGCCAAAAAACGGGTGAAATGCGGCTGGGGCGCATGGTCATTGGTGCAGGCAACGCTGAACGCCGTGCAGTCCGCGCTCGATGCCTTTCCGCGCGCCACGCATTTCTACATGCTGTCGGGGGATTGCATGGCGATCAAGTCCGCCGAATACACCCATCAGTTTCTGGACGCCAATGATGCAGATTTCGTCGAAAGCTTTGATTTTTTCGAAAGCAACTGGATCAAGACTGGATGGCGCGAGGAACGGCTGATCTACCGCCATCTGGTCAATGAACGCGAACATAAAAAGCTGTTCTATTTCCTGTATGAAGTCCAAAAGCGGCTGGGCCTCACGCGCAAGATACCGCAGGACCTGAAAATAATGATCGGCAGCCAATGGTGGTGTCTGCGGCGCGAAACGATTGAAAAGGTGATGGAATTTACCCGGAAACGCCGTGATGTTGTGCGTTTCTTTCGAACCACCTGGATTCCGGATGAAACCTATTTCCAAACCATCGTCAGGCATCTGGTCCCCGACCAGGAAATCCGCTCGCGCACGCTGACCTTCTTGATGTTCACCGATTACGGGATGCCGGTGAACTTCTATAACGACCACTATGAAATGCTGATGTCTCAGGACTATCTTTTCGCGCGCAAAATCAGCCCAGAGGCAAAAGACCTCAAGCGCAGGCTTGGACTGCTCTATGTGGCCAAGGGCGTCAATTTCCAGATCAGCAACGAAGGCGGCAGCCTGTACAGGTTCCTGACCGGCCGGGGCCGTATCGGGCGCCGCTTTGCCACCCGGTTCTGGGAGGCTGACAGCACCTTAGGCCGCGAACGCGAATTGCTGATCGTGGTGTGCAAGAAATGGCATGTGGCCAAACGGGTGCTTGAACGTATCCGGCAGGTCACCAATGTGCCCGCGATCGAATACCTTTTTAACGAACAGGACACGGCATTGCCCGATCTGGGCGGCATCCAGAACACGCTGGAAAAACGCCACCGTCACCGCCGGACAATGATGCGGATGCTGTTTGACTATTTCGGGACGGACAAACTGCTGATCTGCATGGATCCCGAAAACCTTGACCTGCTGAATGATTTTACCACTGACCGCTCTACCACGCGCATTCTGGAAATCGAATGTCAGTTCACCGATGCCTATCTGACAGGACACGCCATGCGCGTGGGACTGGCGGGGGATCACACCTCGCTTGAAACACTGCAACGGCTGCTGCCCACCATTCGCAATGACATGGCCTTTGAATCCGACCAGCTGCACGATGCCCAGTTCGAAAATTTCAGCCGCATGCGCGAACACGCCGACGCAGACCAAAACGCCGAGGCCCTGACCCAGTTTCTGAGCATCCCCAAAGACAAAGCAGCCGAAATCCTTCAGGCGCACCATCTGTTCTCGGATTAGACGGACGCGCGCGGCACCCTGTCAGGTCTTTTTCTTCCAGCTTGCCAGCCAACGCAGGACAGCGCCGCCTTTTTCCGCAAAATCATCTTCGATCGCCTCCAGCGTCGGATCAATCCGGGCCATGCGAAACCGCCGCCAACGCACCCAGACCGCCCAGGCCAGCGCCGCAAACAACGTGATGATAATGATATTCAGATAGGGAATCCCCTTGGACGCATCCGGCCCTGACACAGGGCGCAGAGAAATCGCATTCGGAAAGATCGTAAAGAACTCGTTGCGCCAGCCATAATGCTTGAGCGCATAATATTGCGCAGACCCGGCAGTTGATTTTGCGTCCGCAGCCTCTGCCTGCAGGTTCGATGTGTCAAACTTGAAATAGGGCGGCCAGCCCCAACCGGTATCCTCATTGCGGTAAACCATCACATCCCCTTTGGCCCGCCGCGTCTGGATGAAAAACACATCGCGGTTCGCCAAGGTACCGTCAGACCCCACATCGGCCTGCGCCCAGAACAATGAATTCTCGCCCGGGTCGATCCGCTTTTCATAGGTATCGGTGACCCGCACGATATCAACCTGCGGCAGCGTGTAATGAAACACACTGATCACCAGCACCCAAAAGACGCTCCAGAAAACCCATTTGATGATCGTAAACATAGTAACCCTTTCAGGTGAAATTCGTAAGGTAGATGATCACCCCGATCACCACCAATGGCACCACATAGACGCCCCATATCAGCTTGCGCCGGATAGAACTGTCATAACGTTCCAGCCCGCGCTGCACAAAGGTATCACGGTCCACCAGCTGCTTGCCGTCATGCCATTTCTGCCGCAGCTTTGATTTGCGCACCGCGCGGCTGTAGAATGACAGGCTGACATAGACAACCGTCAGCGCCACGAACAGCATGATCACCAGCCGGATAAATCCAATCATCTGCGTCCCCCCACTGCACCCCAAGGGCCAACCCGCGCGATCATGTCCTGTTCGGGCTCTACCATCGCGGCGTCATGCCCAAACAACTCTGCCCGCGCACCCGCCTTGTCCACCTGATACTCGGCCACAAGAAAATCAACAACATAGGCCTTTTTCGCCTCGGCCCAGCCCGCATAGGTGCGATAGAACAATTCCTTGTGACAGATATACATCTGGCGCGCATCCTTGGGGGCCAATTCTGCCAGCAACATGTTCACCAAGGGCGCATCCTTGGTATCACTCGCCCGCAGCGTATAGAAATACGCCGGATGGTCCGATGCGATGCGGGGCCACTGCCCGCCATTCTCCGCCCAGTTCACCAATGCGCCCAGCGCATGAAACTCTTGCGGCAGTTTCGCGTGATGCTCCCGCGCCAACCGCCGCATATCGCGCCGCGTGGCCCCCGACAGGTCAACCCCCTGATCCGCCACCGCATCCACCAGAATGAAATCCATCTTCTGTCGCAAGATCGCCGCCGCCCGGTCCCGGCGTCCCTCCACAATGGTTTCGGTCAGGCGGTTATATTCAAAGAATTGCGCAATCCGGTTCCGCTGGCTGGCATCAAAGACATATTTGACCGGCAAATCCCCCAGATGGCCCGTGCCACTGGGCGCAATCACCGCCGGATGTTCCACATCCTGAAACAGATAAAGACCGCCAAAATGCGCCGTCCAGAAATTGCGCTGGTCAAATCCCATCTGTTTCAACCGCACCGGATTGCGCACCACATCCCCGGTCTTGCCCGCCAGTTCGATCATCTGCGCAATCAACACATCATCAAACCAGCCGTCCGGCTCGGTCTTGAACCGCTCAACCATCCGGGCCAGCTTTTCAGCATCGCGCACGGTGCCCGCAGTTGTATCCGCCTCAATCTCAACCCGGCGAATGTCGAACAGCCGCGCCGGGGTTGAGACATCATAAACCGAATTGACCAATTCCCCCGCGATGGCATCCTTGGCCGTCAGCGCAAAAAGCGACACCTCATTCTGCGCGATGAAATCCTGAAGGATCGCACGAGAGGTGGAGAATTTCATATTGAGCAAGGGCGCACGCCGCTGTTCCATACTCAGCAAGATAAACTGCCGGTTCACACCTGCATGGTTCAGGTAGGCATGATCCCCCAGTTCATCCCCCACCTCAGGCGAATATCCCGAAATATCAATGTGGAAATCAGCCAGCGCCGTCGTCTTGCCCGTCAAATGCACCAGCGCACGGTTATACCTCTCGACCAGCACTGGCGAAGACACATGGAACAGGTTGCCAAACATCAGGCCGTGCCGGATCAACCGTTGCATGGGCACACCCTGCCAAACTGGGCCCTCAGCGCCCCTTGCGCCAAAGCTATCGCCATTGCGATCCCTGGTATGGAGACTGGCAAGCTCACCCCTCACCCCCGCTCAAATACCGCTTCTTCGCCTCAGCCATCCGTCCCATATCCCGCACGGCGTTCTCAATCGCCACCTCGTCCGACTTATCCGCATAACGGAACTCTGAATCGGCATAGCGGTTGATCTCCTGCACCACCATCTCAACTGTGACCTCTTGGCGCATATCCTCGATCATCGCCTTCTTCTCTTCATAGCCTTTGAACAGAAACAGATCCGGCTGCTCCATCCATTCATCGGGCAGTTCAAAGTCCATCGCCCGCACTTTGACCGCATCGGTGATATTCTTGATCGCCCGCCCGGTGAAACGCGGATCGGCCTCCTGGATCCCCTTCAGGTAGGTCCCCAGCTTGTTGATCGTATCCAGCTCACCAATCTCATCGCGCACCGCCTCATAAACGCGCAGCAACCCCGCCTCATGCGGACGCCCATGCGCCTCAAAGGACGCCGCCACCGCCTTCTTGATCGCCTGGGCCTCAAACACCTGATGGTCCCCCAGCGGAATATCATGGTTCTTGCCCATCAGAAGATACAGGATATCCACGTAATCCTCCCGCGTCTGCGGCCCGTCCACCAGAAACCGCGCCCCAGCCCGCTGGCGCAAGGCATCATCCACATTCTCAGGAAAGTTCGAAAACATCCCAAAGGTGCAATTGCCCCGCACGACCGTATTTGCCCCGGCAAAGCTCTCCATCAAAACGGCGGTAATCTCCAACTGCCCAGCGCTTGATTGCCGGTCCCCCCGCTTGCCCGCCAGCTGATCAATGTCATCAATCGTGCCAAAACCGATCACCGCAGGATCCAGGATCGTATCAATGAACGCCTTGGCATTCTGCCCCGATTTCCCCTGATAACTGTCGATATTATCCGTGCTCAGGTTCTGATAGCGAAACGGATAGCCCGCGTTCAGACAATATTCATTGATCAACCCGGCCATCATCTGGATCAACGTGGTCTTGCCCGTCCCCGGTGCCCCATCCCCCATAAAGGTAAAGATAAACCCGCCCAGTTCCGCAAAAGGGTTCAACCGCCGGTCAAAATCATAGGCCATCAACATCTTGGCCAGTTTCATCGCCTGATATTTGGCAATGTGATTGCCCACAACCTCATTGGGCTTTTTGAAACTCATGGTCAGCTTGGTCGATTTCGCCTTGGCCGCCGGGCTAAAGCCAGAGACGGCAAAACCATCCGCCTCCACCCGCCAACTGGCGGCGGCAAACGCCTCCAGCCGCGGCGCATTGCGCGCCCGCAGCGCCACCTTTTGCATCAACATCTCGGCAAATGCCGCCACCGTCGCCACCAGCCGCACATCATCAGTCGCATGGGCGGCGATATCTTGGTCCAACTCCCACAAGGCACCATGCAAGGCGACCTGACCATTGTCCGTCAGCACCTCATCCACATCCCCCACCTCAACAGACGCTTCCGTCAGATGAGGCGACAACAAATAGGCCGCCGCATTGCCAAACACATAGAGCGTGACCAACGCCTCCGCCCCCAACAGTTCAGAAAACTCCGTCTTCCGCGCAGCAGGCAGCGACCCTTGCAAATTCGCACGCTTCAAATCCCCAAGCCCGGACTGCTCTGCCACATTCTCTGCCACCGCCAGCGCAATCGCGATCGCGCGCCGCAACACATGCAACACAGTCGCCTGCAAAGGAGAGATCAGCGCATCCCCCTCATCCGTGCCCTCGATCCGCGCGATCAACTGCACCGCACCACTCACATGCTGCCGCACCGCCACCAACCCGGGCGTGGTCGCACGAAACTTCCGCCGCGTCCCCAGACCCGCTGACTTCTCGACAGACCCCTCATCCACTGCCTTGCCAATCCGCGGCGCATGATCAAGCCCCTCCAACAGCGCCTGCGCCACCGCCATATGGCCCTTGATATCTTCTTCCCGCAGCTCCATCGCATCCGATGTCTGGCTCATGTCACGCCCCCTGCTTCATCTTGCCCATAAACTCATCCCGCTCTCCCGAACCCGCACCCCGGCCCGCGTTCAATATTGCAGCACCCGCCCCTTGGGACCGACCACAAATTTCCGCACCTGACCAAAGCCCGCAGGCCGTTTTTCTTCCAACACCTGAAACACCCGTTGCGGCAATATGATGCTGCGTTCCTGCCGCGTCGCGCCCAGATCCGGGCCCGCCGCCCCGAAAGGATCCAGCGCGAAAACCTCACGCTCCACGGTTGAAAACCAACCCGCCCGCTGTTCAATCACCCGGTCACTCAGCAGCTCTTCCTCGGTCCAGACCATGGCCCAATCCTGCCCCTCAGGCGCTTTGGCCTCGGCCAGAACCGCGCGCAGCGGTCCGGCCTGCTGGGTAAAGGCATGGCTGTACATCGGACCCAGATGAAACCGGCGCAGCCGCTTGGGATGCAGATCGTCAAAATCCTCGTCAAACCCCTTGGCAATCGTCAGCAGTTTCAAGCCGCCCAGCGCCTGTGCGCTCAAATGCGCCTGCACCTCCGGCCAGCGCCTTGGATCCTTGGGCAGCCCGACCCGTCCGGTATCCTCCAGCTCCATCATATAGATCACCGGCAGGTTGACCTGGCTGTCATAGCAGGCCCAATGCAGCCTGAACCGCCGCCGTCCCTCGGTGACATTGCCCAGCCACTGGGCCTGCGGATCATTCTGCACCCAAAACAGATCCCCACGGGCCAGTTCCTCGTAATAAAGCCGCTGGGACAGCGAAAACTGCAGTTTCGTGGGGATAATCCGGTCCCCCAGGATGGTCTGCACCATCTGGTCTTTCAACCCCTCAACCGAAGCCATATTCTCCAGGTGTCCGGCGGCCTGTTGCGCGTCATTGGCCATGGTCATCACTTCTTCGGCCACCGGAAAGCCGCTGTCGCGATTGTCCATGGTAAGCGAGCCGAAAAACCGCCCCGTCTCGCGGCCCACCAACAGGTATTTCAGCCCCAGCGCCTTGAACGTATGGTTCAGCTTCAGCGCATAGCGGGTCAGGATCTCGACCTCCCGCGCGTCCAGATGTCCTTCGGCTTGTTTGACTGCGGCAACATGCAGCATATGCCGCATGATGCCTTCAAATTTGCGGAAATACCGGCGCGACGCAAATGTGTCGGACAGGCCAACGTGATCGCGCATGCCGTCGCTCATGCGCAGATGCCCCTCACACCAGACCGCCCCGGCCCATCACAGGGACGCGGTGGGCAGGGGCGTAAGGGGCCCAAACGCAATTGGCGTGTCTTACCCATTCAATTCTTTCGACGAAGCCGACAGATCGCCCGCCCGCCATGCGCGCCACAGCACCCACAGCAGCAGGGCCGTGCCCATCATCAGACTGGCACCGCCAAAAATGGACCAGACAGTGCCGGCAAAACTGGCCAGACCGGCCAATGCGGTGCCGGCACCTGCGCTGGCGACAAAGGCAAATGCCAGCGGCAGGCCGATCATCCAAAGTGACGTGATCAAAGGTACGCGGTGGTTCTCAAGAAGTCCCATTTAAGCTCCGTATTGATTGCTATCATGTTTCTCGATGATCGCCTGGAACCTGCGTGCAAATCTTTCGTCCGCCTTGGCTTTCGCCTCCAGCACCTCGCGCGCAAAGACCATGTGATCCTCGTGTTTCTCCATCATTTCCGCCATCCGCGCATTGGTTGCTGCACCAATCCCCGCCATGGCCGACTGCGCCTCTTGGTCCGTTTGCACACCGATTTCGTTGATCCGGTGCGCCACATCCTGCTGCTGCGCCGTCTTGAGCGATTTAGTCAGCGCATCGTACAAAACAACCCGCTGCTTGGTGTCAGTTTGCAGCTTATTGATCAAAACCATCTGCGTCGCCGCCTGGTTTTGCAAACTGTCGATCCAGGTCTTGCCCTTTTCGATATACCGCTCCAGCGTTTGCGACTTGGCCAGCTTCACCTGCTCGTCCTGCACCAGCGCATTATAGCGGGTATTGGCCGCCGCCAATTCTGTTTCCAGCTTGGTGCGTTTGGCCGCGTCCGTCTCAGATGCAATCGCGTTTTCCAGCTTGATGATCCCTGGGTCCATCCCCTGAATATCGCTGCGGATTGTTTCCAGTTCGGAAACAGTCACCTCGCGCTCATCCAGTGTTTCCGTCAGGTTGGTCTCCACCTTGGTCTTTTGCTCTTCCAGCATCGCCAGCTGCCCCTCCAGCAGGGTCACGATGGTATCGGACTTCGCAATGAGGTCCTGCAACTTGTCATCGATCGATGCAGACCGCACCCGCTCTTGCCGCATCGAATCCGATTTGGCGGCGGAAAAGATGCCAACCACACTCTCCCAACCCGTCTTGTTGCGCATTTCGTCAAAGTCGCGGCTGAACCCGGCGGTGACATCATCCAGCCCCATGATCAGCTCAGCGATATTGGCATTCATCACTTCGGTATGGGCATGCACGTCGTCCAGGGTGGCATTTTCGATGTCGATCATCACATCATCGCCGGCCTTCAGCTTTGCGCGGGCCGTCTCGATCCTGCCAGTCAGCTCTGCGATCTTGCTTTGCGCCTGGGCAACCTGCTCTTGCGATTCCCTGACCTGTGCATCCAAATTCGACATTCCGAACTCCCGTTTCCAAAGTGTTAATCTCTATGTAGGGAATGTTAAGATAATTTACATCTATTCCCTGCCAATTTTTCTGACTTTTGCAAAACCCTCGTGACTTGAAAAGGATTATCCCTTTTTCGGCGGATCAACCCGCGCCCATCCCGCCCCTAAAACCAGCACCGCAAAAAACATCAGCCCGCCTGCTGCATAAACGCCCAAGGTCGCCTGAATATCTGCATAGGCCATCACCGTGCCCTTTTGCACCTGACCAGAGGCCAGCAGCAGGCTGCCTGCAAACAGCAACCGCCCCGCAAAGCTTTGCAGTGACAGATAGGTGGCCCGCCCGCTATCGCTCAGCAGGGGCTGCATGCGCGCCACGATAAACGGCCGCGCGAATGAATCGGGGACCATTCGCAGGAACAACACCCCAATCGCCAGCGCCGAAGGGGTGATCGCCAGCACCGCGATGATCCCGATCTGGATCGCAAAGGCCAAAAGCAACATCGCCGTCAATCCGATCCGCCGGCGCACACCCATGGCCACCAGTGACGCAATCACAGAAACCAGCATCATCAGGGCCGTTACCCCACCGCTGACCACCGGCGCATCAATCGGCCAGACAACCCCTGCCATCGCCTGTTCAATAAACGGCTGCCCAAAGACAAAGGGCACATGACTGAACCCATACATCAGGACCGACAGCAAAAAGAGCCACACCAGCACAGGCCGCGCCATGGCTGTGCGAAACTGGCCCCATTGCCCCTGCAGCCCCGCAATCTCCGGGGCCACCGTCTCATGCGGCGGCTCCGCAAAACGCCAGGCCACGCCAAGCGCGGCCAAATAGGCCAATGCCCCCGCCACAAAGGCCGCCTCATAGGAATAGCTGGCCAGCACGCCCCCGGTGATGGCCGACAAGGCCAGTCCAATCAGCGCGGCGCGCCATCCGCGCGCCTCCTGCGCCTCGGTTTCCGCCTCCCGGTCCTGTGCCGCCAGCGATTCATACAGCAGCGCATTGTCGGTCCCCGACACCAATGCCGCATTCGCCCCCAGACAGACCTGCGCGATCGCAAAGACCGCAAAACCCGCGCCACCGGCGATCAATCCGGCCCCCAGGGCACCGAAAACCCCCGCCGCGATCAACGTGCGCCTGCGGCCCAGACGATCAGACATATAGCCCGACGGCACCTCCATCGCGGTGGTTGCCACATCATAGATCGCATACAGAAGGATCGCCTCGGCCGCTGACAGCTCTGTCTGGAAAAACAGGAACCAGATCGCCTGCCAAAAGGTCAGATTCTGCGCGAACCTGAACCAGGGGTACAATCTGACGTTCCGCGCCATCGCGCGGCTGTTCGATGGAATCGGGTTCATTCGACCTTCAAACCAGTAAAAAACCGCATAAACCCGCGCCTTTCATCAACAACCCCACGAGGGAACTGGACAATCATACCCATACTTGCTTTGGAAGCCACAAATGAAACGCGAAAGGACTCGACCATGGCCGACGCAACTGACCTCAAATCCATCCTCAAGGACCCCAGCCTGCTGGAAACCCGCGCCTATATCGGCGGACAATGGGTAGATGGCGACGATGGCACCTTTGACGTAACGAACCCCGCCCGCGGCGATGTCATCGCCAAAGTGGCCAATCTCAGCCGTGCCCAGGTCGCCGGTGCCATCGCACAGGCCGAAGCCGCGCAAAAGGAATGGGCCAAGTGGTCCGGCAAGGAACGCGCAGCCGTCATGCGCAAATGGTTCGACCTGATGATGGCAAACCAGGACGATCTGGGTGCGATCCTGACCGCCGAACAGGGCAAACCATGGGCCGAAGCCAAGGGCGAGATCGCCTATGGTGCCTCCTTCATCGAATTCTTCGGCGAAGAGGCCAAGCGGATCTACGGCGAAACCATCCCCGGTCACCAGCGTGACAAACGCATCACCGTGATCAAACAGCCCATCGGTGTCGCCGCCTCCATCACGCCTTGGAACTTCCCCAACGCCATGATCACCCGCAAGGCCGCGCCCGCCCTGGCCGCCGGCTGTGCCTTTGTCGCGCGCCCCGCTGCCGAAACCCCGCTTTCGGCCATTGTCATGGGCGTTCTGGCCGAACGCGCAGGCATCCCCGCAGGCGTGTTCAACGTCTTGCCTTCCTCGTCCTCCTCTGCGGTGGGCAAGGAATTCTGCGAAAACCCCGCCGTGCGCAAGCTGACCTTTACAGGCTCAACCGAAGTGGGTCGCATCCTGCTGAAACAGGCCGCTGACCAGGTCATGAAATGCTCCATGGAGCTGGGCGGCAATGCACCTTTCATCGTCTTTGATGACGCCGATCTGGACGAAGCCGTCGAAGGCGCGATCCTGTGCAAATTCCGCAACAACGGCCAGACCTGCGTCTGCGCCAACCGGATCTACGTCCAATCCGGCGTCTATGACGCTTTCGCCGCCAAACTAAAGGCGCGCGTCGAGACCATGAAGGTTGGCGATGGCTTCGAAGAGGGCACTCTGCTTGGGCCATTGATCAACCCCGCTGCGGGCGAAAAGGTCCAGGAACACATCACCGACGCGCTGGCCCATGGTGCCGAAATCATCCTCGGCTCTGCCAATGGCGGGATGCAGGGCAACTTCCTTGCCCCCACGATCATCACCGGCGTGACCCAAAAGATGAAAGTCGCAACCGAGGAAACCTTTGGCCCCCTCGCCCCGCTCTTCAAATTCGAAGACGAGGACGAAGTGATCGCCATGGCCAATGACACGATCTTTGGTCTGGCCTCCTATTTCTACGCCAAGGACCTCAGCCGCGTCTACAAAGTGGCCGAAGCGCTGGAATACGGCATTGTCGGCGTCAACACCGGGATCATCTCGACCGAAGTCGCCCCCTTTGGCGGCGTCAAACAATCCGGTCTGGGCCGCGAAGGGTCGCACCACGGGATCGAAGATTACCTTGAGATGAAATACATCTGCATGAGCGTCTGACGCCCTTGCACATCGCCTGAAAAACAAGGGGGCAGCCACATCGGCTGCCCCTTTTTCATGCCCCAGACATCCTTGCGCCCCAAACATGGGTCCGCAGACCCACAGCACGCGCATAATCTTGACTGGAAACAAAAAGGGCCAGCATGTTCGGGAGGAGGTGAACATGCTGGCCCGAATTATAACGGCTATCGGGAGGAAGTGCCGTTACAGTGCGGCGTCAGGAATTCTCTGGGAGGAGCGAGCCCTGACAACCTTCAATGACAACCCAATGTGAGTGGGTCATTGATTCCTACCCGGCGCATATGGGAAGCGCCGGACGTATTTCAAAGGCCATCGTAGGTATAATTTACCAAAAACCTTGCGTGACCCTTAATTTCTGCGCGGGTAATCCCCGCCTGCGCCAATTCTGCATCCGACATGCGGTGCAATACAGATTCCATACGGCTGATCTGCATCTTGGTCACAACGGCCGACAGCCCCTGATAGACCGCCGACACGATGCCCGCGACAAAAGATACCGCAGCATCCGTCGCTTCATGCATCTGTACCCAAACCTTGGAAGTACCAAGCGTGTTTGCCTGTTGTTTCATGGCTCTAGACCTTCAATGATTCTTCGACGGCGATCCGGCGAATATGACTGCGAGGGATGGACAGATCGGACAATTCACGGTCCGACAGCCTGCTCAGTTCAGAAAAAGTTCTGCGGTACACGGCCCGGCGCGCCTTTGCGGCCTGCATGGCGGTGATGATGCCACAGACGCGCGCGTTCAGATCATTCAGAACGGTCTGAAGGCGAGCGTTACGTTGTGTAAACACGATCGACATAAGTATTGTTCCTTTTTGATTGCTGCGCTGCGGAATTTATGCTGCACTGCAGAGGTACCGCTAACAGACCGGAACTCCAATCCGTTGAATCCGCATAGGGGTATTGCCAAGCAGGAAAAGGTAGGACGGCGTGATGGATATTTCCTCACAAATGTTGGTCTTCGTGAAGGTTGTTGAATTGGGCAGCATCTCTGCGGCGTCGCGCGCCAGCGGCCAAACACCCTCTGCCGTCAGCAAACAGATCGGCCACCTCGAAGATCACGTAGGCCACCGGTTGCTGCACCGCACCAAATCAGGCGTCAGCGTCACCGAAGAGGGGCGCGAATATTACGAAAAATGCCGCGCCGTCGCCGATAAATTCTACGAAGCCGAAGCGCTGATTTCCAATTTCAACGGCCCGCCCAAGGGCGTCCTTCGGGTCGCCGCCAGTGTCGCATTCGGCAAATACCAACTGATCAACGCACTGCCGGAATTCCTCGAACGATACCCCGACATCACCGTGACCCTCGAACTGACCGACCGCGAGGTGGATCTGGAAGAAGAAAGCTTTGACGTTGCCATCAACTTTGCAGAGCAACTGACCAATCCAAATGCCATTGCCCGGAAAATCATGGAAAATGAACGCGTTCTATGCGCCTCTCCCGCCTTTTTGGAACAGCATGGCACGCCGCAGACCTTCAGTGACCTGGCCAATTTCAACTGCCTGCGGACCTCCAATTTCGTTGGTCGAAACGCCTGGGAGGCAGAGCTGAATGGCGTTCACTACAAGGTCGACGCCACCGGAAACTTTGCCGGCAACAGCGCCGATGCGGTCTACAAGGCCGCGCTGGTCGGTTTGGGCATCGCAAGGCTGTCCACCTATATTGTCGCAGACCAGATCGCGTCGGGCGCGCTGATCAGATTGTTCCCCGAATACTCACAAAAACACGCGGATATCGCGGTGATTTTCGCCAATAAACGCAATCTTTCCCCCAAGATACGCGTTTTCGTGGAATTTCTGGCAGAGCGGTTCAAACACCTGTGATCCCCGGCGGGTACAGGCGCAGTTTTCAAAAAATTGGTTGGTTTATCTGCTTTTAGCAGCGGTGATCCGCGTTCGCGTTTCCTGTTTTTTAAGCAGCCTCGCCTATCCCTTGCCAAATTGTCACCAAAAAAGGGCACGGCAAATGAATGTATTGGGCAAGATCGGCGTGGGCGTTCGACTGTGCATACTCGTTGTATTTTCAATCGCAGGGCTTTTTGCCATGCAAATGGCATCCATCTCGACCTTTGAACGCGGTGCGCTGGCGTTGAAAGAGGTCGAACTCACCCATTTGACCGACATCGCCGTCTCAATCGTTGAATCCTATCACGCCCAGGCCCAAACCGGGGCCATCTCTGAGGAAGACGCGCAAAAACGCGCTCTCAAGGTGTTGCAGGATCTGCGATATGAGGGGAACAACTACTACTGGGTAACAGACCGGGCCGTCACATTGCTGATGCACGGTCTGAACCCCGCTTTGGACGGGCGCGACATGTCGCAGTTTACCGATCCGAACGGCGTCCTTCTGTTTAGCGAAATGGTGTCGGGCACCGCCGATGGCACAAAGGCAACCGTTGCCTACCAATGGGCCGCCCCCGACGCCCAGGAAGGGGATCCGCCGGTTGACAAACTCTCGGTCGTGCAACCCTTTAACCCATGGGGCTGGGTCATTGGCACAGGTGCCTATCTGACCAACATCGAACAGGAACAGGCAGGCATTCATGGTCATCTCAACTGGATTCTGATGCTGCTGACCATCGCCATGCTCGGGGCTGCGGCACTGATTGCCTATAGTGTAACGCGCCCGCTTCAAAAACTCACACACCGCATGTCCGGCCTCTCCGAAGGCGACACAGATTCGCCCGTGCCATACAGCCAGGACAGCACTGTGTTCGGGGAAATTTCGAAATCAGTTGAGATTTTCCGCCGCAGCCTGATCGAACGTGCCCAGATGCAACAACAGCAAGAGGAACGTATCATCCTCGAACGCGAAAGCGAACTGAAGGCAGCGCAAACCCTGCGCGAAAAAGAGGCGGAAAAACACGCGATCGAACAGAAAGCCCTAGAAGACAAGGCCGCCGCCGAAGCCCAGGCACAGGCCGAACGCGAGGCACAGCAAAAAGCCCAGATCGCAGAACGCGAGGCACAGGCAGCCAAGCAAAGCCGCGTCGTTGAGGCCCTTGGCATCGGTTTGAAAAATCTGGCCAAAGGTGATCTGGCACAGGGTATTTCGGACGTCTTTCCAGAAGA
>Ga0213868_10000611_pt1 | contig 33938 bp, 37 predicted proteins | sample PICome_9_FD_160087 | JGI IMG/M metagenome (GOLD analysis project Ga0213868, IMG submission 160087) | Coastal seawater microbial communities near Pivers Island, North Carolina, United States - PICO127 | ecosystem: Environmental > Aquatic > Marine > Coastal | place: USA: North Carolina...
TTTCAAGTACTTCTTGTGTAAATACCTTTTCTGTAAAGAATTCAGAATTAGGAACTGTTTCATCTAAGTGTTTACAGATCCAGTTACGAGCAGTCTTCTTAGGTACTTTCTCGCCTTTCTCAATGCTTCCTTTAGCAATACCAATATCTTCCCAATCGATGTAATTCTCAAGACCAACATAACGATTCATACCTTTAGTATAATGAAGGTGGAATTTAATTGGATGAGGTTTAGCAAAACGATTTTTGTTTGGCTTTGCTGTCACAATAATACCTGCCTTTTCTGCGCCTTCTTTAAGCTGTGCTTTATTCAGCATTAATACAACTGATGCTGCGTATTCAGGTCCTGTACCACCACCTGCAATCTGCTGTGGAATAAAGGACTGTGACTGATACGTGTGATTAGTAAAGATAAAAGGAATCTTAAGATCAGCAAGAGGTGTCATAATGATACGGAAGATTGACTTCAGAATCTTAGATCGTGTCATATCTGATTTCTCAGATCCACTAACTGCATCATCAATTTCTTTTTGAGTTGCCAAGTTACCCGCTGAATCAAGAATGATCATGATTTTTGGTAGTTCTGCACCAGCCCTCTTAGCCTCTTGCATCTTACGAGTTAATGAAGTTACAGATTGACGGAAATCTTGTACCGTATTCATTGGCTGATAGTTCACTTTAGAAACATCAATACCAAATTTAATCATCTGTTCTTTATCGACTGCTGCTTCTGAATCGTAATAGATTACATTGTAACCCATATTAATCGCTTCTCTAACTGAGTTTAGTACCAAGAACGTCTTACCTGTTCCTGATGGACCAGCAACTGAGCTTGATCTATTATTTGGCCATCCACCGAATAGAGAACCTGAAACACACGCATTTAAGTGATAATTACCAGTGTCAATCCACTCTGTAACTTCACTAAAATTAGATTGTTCCATCACTGAACCCAATGGATTCATGTTCGCTAATTCAGCGTTGACGTCGTCGAATGTAAATTTCTTAGCCATGTTAAATGTTATTTTTATTATCTTGTACTCGCATATGGTTCAGAGTTTCAAGAAGATCATGTGTCTCTTCTTTAATATCTTCCATTTGCATTTTTAGCAATCTAAGTCTCATGTGTATTTTTTTATACTCTTCAATCTTAGCTCGCTGCTCATCAGTTAAATTACTGAGATCTTGTCCTTCAAAAGGAATGTTAATGTCTTCCATAATTAAGAGCCTTTAACCTCATTGATCATATCAGTCAATGTAATTTGATTTGGATCTGTAACTTCATTCATATTACGCTCAGCCCAATACATTGATCGGATTGCCATACCAAGTTCAGAATCGTTTGGAGTTTGTTCTACTAATCTTTTAATCTTGTTTTCCATAATTAAAATAATGATGTTGAATAAATTAAGTTTCTATTTAGAGTTTGTAGTTTAACCGCTTTCAATACTCGATTGAGAGGATCAATAACACTCTTTTCAAATTGAGTTTCAATGTCAACTTCTGGTGCGATTTCATATGGATGGTCACCTGGAAGGTAAGCAAACATATCTGAAGCACTGTGTTTACAGTGATATAGTTTTAACTTTTCACCGTTACCAATCATCTTGTACTTATTCTTATACTTAGGTGATTGATTCATTAAGAAGTTATAGAAACCAGCTGCTTTAACATTGGGTGGACATTTCAACCCAATCTGAAACTCAATAGTATCGTCAACGATATATTTCTCAATATTGTTCGTTCTCTTATTGAAAGCAATTTGATCAACATCTGCTAATTTAAACTCTTTCTTTGCTTTCTTTAAGTATTCAACTAATTTCTTAAGAAGATCTGCTGTTGGCTTTTCTGATAGAACGATCTTTAGCGATTCTGTCAAGTGTTTACGGGCAAGAGCTGGAGTCGATGATTGAATAGTATCAAATCCAATAGTCTTAATTTTCTTAAGTCTTGGGTATCTGTCATCTACTTCTAATTTATCTTCCCATGCAATGTTCTGTAAATACTTTTTCTTAGCAAGCCATATACCTGAATACGCAATTGTTTCAAGTTCAAATGCTAAGAAGTTATCAGTATTCATTACTTCTGCATACTTTTCCATTGCCTTGACAATATAGTCATTCAATCTAAAGTTATACAGTTTCATAATAAATACGTCAATTGGCATTGATTCACCTAACCATTCAATAGACTCATACATTTCTTCAAACTGAACATAACATGAATCTGTATCGATATAGACAACCGAAGGTCTTTTTAATTGATACTTTACATTAATATTAAAGTATTCATGCACTGCAGTATCTTTTGCCCAAAAATCTTGAAAGTATCTGTTTAAGATCTTTTCAGAATATAAGATTGCGCTTTGACCTTGTAGTGTAATACTTTCTGCAATATCAATATTAAAGAAGTGGAACCATTTGTTACCAAATGCACCGTAAATAGAGTTAAGTGTTACTTTAACTGCTTGTTCGTAAGCAGTGTACTTTGCAGACATGGTTTCGTAATACTCAACCAATGCCTGCATTTCCTTTACACTAAGCTCGCTTTCCGGCTTTTCAATTAATTTTTCTATATCTAAACTCATAATTATTCAGCCGTTTCACATGTTGCAATCGTCAATAATGTCTCTGAATCTTGTGAGCGCATTACAACACGATTATCTAATACGTGAGCTGTATAATCTTCTTTGTCTAATAGATTAAAGTATTTTTTAAACAAGGTTACTTTAGTACCTTTAGAGCCTTCATAATCTGGTGTTACAACCATATTGTAAGTGCTACCTGCTAATTTAACACCGCTTCCATTTGCTTCAAAAGAGAATGTTTCTTCTTTGTCAAGAGAGAATAGTGAACGTGCTTTGTTAAGAGTAGAGTAATCCATCTCAAATTTGTAGCTTGCGTCTTCTACGTTGAAGATACCTTGAATTTGAGCGTCAGTAAGATCTTTATAACCTAAAGATGGATCTGAACATGCCAAAGTAATTTCAAGCTCGTCATTAAAGATACGGAATGTAGTTGCTACGAAATCTTCTTCGTTTTCAACAAACTCAATTTCAGCTTGAATCGAATCGTATTCGAATTGCTTAAATGCATCTGTCAATTTAGAAGCGTCAAAGAAAGCTACTTTCAATTCTTTGCTTGCATCAATACCATCTTCTACTTGGAAGACTTTGCTAACTGGAATACGGTGGTGCTTTACGGCATCACGTTGAGGAAGGTATGCACTTGCTTGCATCACGTCATCCTTGATCTTAAAATAAACGAACGAATCGATAACTTTTAGACGGTTAATAAAACCGATAAAGTTGTTCTGGTCTACTTTGTTAATTTTAATTGTCATACTTATTAATGTTATTCATTTAAGTATTATACTTATGAGTGTGCGATAGTTTCAAAAATAAAAAAGAGGACCGAAGTCCTCTTTAGTATTGTCGCTTAATTTTTTTAGTCTTTTGTAGGACCTTCGTTATAAAGTCCATATTGTTTACCGCCATAGATTTGACGGTTGATTTCGGCAATGTGCTTTGAAACACCATCTGCCATTTTGTCTGTACGGGAATCAATATAACGATAAAGCTCGTTTAAGTCATCCTCGTGTTTTGAATGTAGTTGATCAGCATATTTAATAAGCTCATCTTCTTTCTTATCTAAAAGAGCTTCAAGTTTATCAAGCTGCGTTCCAAACTCATGTTCTGACCTTGCTGCAGTGTTTAGAATGTCTCTAACCTCTTCGCGTAATAGGTCTTGTAAATTTGTAATCTCTTTTTCAAGGTTGCTTGTCTTTCTTACCATCATGACCATACCTCCAACAGCTAGTAGAACTACCACCGAAAGCATACCCATAACAAAATAAAGTGTTTCCATAATTTCTGTATTGTTTTTTTAGTGCGACAATACAATTATTATACAGTGAATATGCCCATAGTTTCAACCAAAAAAAAGCCAGTCTGGTTAGGACTGGCTGCTCAAAAGAGCGGTTGATTTAGTATACAACCTTTGTTTATATATCTGTGTAAAAAACGAAGCCGGGCAGTAGCGAACTCCCGGCTTCTATCCGTTAACTAGTAACGGTCCTAAGGGTGGTCTTCAAACCACACCTAAATCTTATCCATCGCAGCTTAAACAATCTGGATCCATTGCTTGTGATGCGATATCACCTCTAAGAACTGATTCCGTTCTCATGTAATATAGAGTCTTAATTCCTTGTTCATAAGCCTCTAAGTGAACTTGGTTGATGAATTTTGGAGTTGCTTCCTTTGGGAAGGCCAAGTTCAATGAAACTGCCTGGTCAACGTATTGTTGTCTAACCCCAGCTTGTCTCACTAATTCCATTTGATTAATTTCTTTAAATGTCTTAAATACATCTTTAAGTGGAATGTAATCTGAAGCTTCTACTTTAGATAGTTTATTCCATTCTTTAGCAGTAATTGGATCATAATCATATTGACCAGTTTTTACATAGTAATCTTCAATCCATGATAAACCTTGTACTGATCCACCATCTTCTAGAATTTTATCCCATGTTGCTTTTGTATTTTTATCAATCTTATCTAATACTCTTTCAAGTGTTGGATTTTTACGAATGAATGTTCCTTTAGCACTCTGTTCTGTGATCAAGTTTGCAGCCCATGGCTCAATACCTGCAGAAACGTTACCTGCTAATTTAGAATTAGATACTGTCGGAGCGATTGCTCTTAAGTGAGAGTTTCTCATACCAGTTCCAACACACCATAGTGGTTCGCCCATTTCCGTAGCCATATCTCTTGAAGCTCTTTCGCTTTCAATCTTAATTTGAGAGAAAATCTTACGAGTTTCAAACTGAGCTGGTAAGCTATCAAATGCAATACCACGATCTTGTAAGTATGTGTGCCATCCAAGAACACCTAAACCTAATGCTCTACCTTTTTCTGCAGAACGTACTGAGTTCTCAAAACCTCTCATGTATTTTGCTCTTTGAATGAATTCTTCAAGAACACCATCAAGGAACCATGTTGCAGTGTAAATAAGATCTGTATCTTTCCACTCATCATACTTAGCTAAGTTTACAGAAGATAGACAACATACGAATGAGTGATTCTCATCAGTGTGAAGCGTAATCTCTGAACAAATGTTTGTCATGTAAACTTTAAGTCCATTCTGCTTGTAAGCTTCAGGATTTGCCTTATTAATATTACCTTTATATACGATATATGGCTCACCAGTTGCTCTACGTTTTCTTAATACAGCTGCCCATCTCTTACGAGCTTCCTTATCACCATCTTTTACTTTTTGCATGAAACCATCAGAAACAATAACTGCTTGGTGCATGTTTAAAGATTGACGGTTAACATCGCCTTTAGGCTCTCTAATTTCTAACCATTCCCAGAAATCACCATGCTCAATATCAATGTTTACTGAAGCTGCACCTCTACGAACTGAACCTTGGTTAGTTGCAAGAATTGCTGAATCGTAAATCTTAATGAATGGAACTACACCATCTGATGTTCCGTTTTGACGAATTTTAGCACCAGCTGGTCTAATCATATTTACACCAATACCAACACCACCTCCATGTTTTGCAAGTAGCATTAGCTCTCTATTCTTTGTGCCGATTTCGTCAATTGAATCACCAACATCAATACCGAAACATGAGATTGGAAGACCTCTTTCAGTACCTGTATTTGATAATACTGGAGAAGCTAAATTCAACCAACCTCTCCAAATATAGTCAAAGAATTTAGAAGCCATTTCTGGTCTCTGTAGTCTTTTAGCTACTGCAGTTGCAACTCTCCAGTATGCATCTCTAGGTGTTTCACCTTCTAATAAATAATTACCTGTAATTGTCTTAACGTATACTTCAGTATTACCCCATATTGGAAAGTCAACTCCGAGTTCCCAACCTAGGCTTTCTCCGTGATTAATCTTATCTGTCATTTTTATATTGTATTAATTAATTATGCGAATAAATCGTCTTCATCCCAGTTTTCATCTTCACCTGCCTTAGAATAATCTGTAGGGCGGATTGCAAAGAAATCTGTATGAGTGTGACCACCAGTTAAATGATAGAACCATTCTAATTCGCTAGCTTGCTCTTCACTGTAATTCATAAAAGGTCCTTCAGTATAACCTAATTCTGCAATCTTTTCATTTGCTCTCTTAAGAATGAAGTGCTTAAGATCATCTGCTCTAAGGTTGTCTAGATCACCCATTTCAAACATCTTATCGATGAAGTTATGTTCTAGTTCTACCATCATTTCAGCTGCTCTTAACACATCGTCTTTAACTTGAGTGTGTAGCTCTGGATACTCTTCAACCATATGACGGAATAACTGACATCCCATTTTAGAGTGAAGTGATTCATCTCTTACTGACCACTTCATTTGTTGACCAATACCTTTAAGCATATTTCTCATTTGGAATGAGTATAATACTGCAAATGAAGAGTAAAGAGAAACACCTTCAGCAAATGCTGAGAAGATTGCCAATGAACGTGCAACTTCTCTTCTCGCTTGAGAACTTTGTGCTAAATCTTCATGAGTCCAATCAGCTGTAGTTGATGTAAGCAATTCAAATTTAGCAGCAGTTGATGGTTCATGTAAGAAAGCTGCAAAGTCTTCAAGACCTAGAGTTTCATTAAGGTATGAATACGCTGTCGCGTGAATAGTTTCCTGTGAACCGAACATCATAGCCATTTGCTTGATTTCATGCTTAGGGAACCATTTTGTAACCATTGTTGTCCAGTAATCTGAAACTGCACATTCTGTTTGTGCAAATCCTAGGAGGATGTTACCGACCAGATTCTTTTCTTCTGAAGATAAATTCTCATTCCAATCTTTAACATCACCCTGCATTGAGATCTCAGTATGTAACCAAAACGCTTGTGCTTGTTTCAACCAACCTTCATTATAATAAACCGGATATTCAAACGGTTTAAATTCTATTCTTTCTGTAAATAATTTTGACATTTTTTAAAATCTATTTTTTTTAAAAAAAACTAATAGCTATTAGAGCCTTCAAAAGGCCCTTGGGTTAAAGGCCTTCATTGAATAAGTTAGTGTTGACTTATATATTCAATGAAGGCTCAGCTAACTGAAAATTGGCTTTAAGATATTAACTTAATCTTTTTCTTTAAGTGATCAGCTTTACTGAAATAATCATACGACGTTTTCTTATATTGTTTACGCTGATCGTATAAATCTGACAATATTTTTTTCAAAATAGAATCTTCAGTCGTATATACTACACCATTATCACAAACAATAACATTCTTATCTTTACGTCTTTCAGCAATTTGATCTTTATACACTTTTTCGATAAATGCATCAGGTGAGATGTTAAACTGTCTCATAATAGAAGGATATAGAGATGCAAAGTCAAATGCACTTACACCTTCATAGAAACCTGTAACTGGTTCTTTAACGAATGCTCCAACGTATTGTCCATCCTTTTGGCCATCTTCTTTATACTCTTGGCCGATTCGCATATTCATTTCTGATAATTTACGAGCCATTAGCGATTCAGTAACTGCCACTGGTGAAGCTGCTTTATAGAGAGGCATCATTGTAATGTTTGCCAATGTTAAAAGTACTTCCATTGATTTAAGTTTCTGATCAATATAATGAACCAATACAGAATCGACAACATTGTAATAAACATACTTAGTAAAGTTATCTCTATAAAGGTCTTGGAGTGATCCTGTGTACTTAATTTTCTTTACGTCTAATACTTGACCTGAAACATAATCGAGTGAATTAGACTCCTTTACTTTAACCGAGCGATCATATTTATCATATAACTGCATGTAATCAAGGATACCCATATGGAGTGGGCGACCATCATTACGATCTAAGTTCTTAGTGACAGATGCTTCTTGAATATCAATCTGTAATCTCTTACAACGATTTGTGATGTATTGCCAGTCATAGTTAATAAAGTTCCAACCTGTCATCATCGGGAACTTAGGCATAAACTTATAGACAAATGTATACACCATATCGTATTCAGACTTGAACTTATGATACTTAAACTCCCAATCTTGATCGAAGTTTTTAAAGTATTCATTAGTATCTTTCTCAATCTTGTCGATTTGTTCAGGTGAAAGATCTTCTAATCCTAATACAATTGCCTTTCTTTCAGGCGTAATAATTGAGAAAGTTAAGATGCGGCTCTTAGCCTCTTCAGCCTTTGGGAAACCGTCAACAATCTCAGTTTCAATATCGACAAAGTATGTTCTTGGATTATTATAAGCAAAGATTTCTGCCTTATCTTTTTCAGGTAAATTGTCTAAGAAATATACAAGTGAAAACTTATTGAATTGGCGGGCAGGTCCTAATTTAACAGGACGGCCATCCCAATTCTTATATTCATTACTTGCACTGCGATCTTTTTCATCACATACATACCAGTTTCTGAATTTGTCTACATTATATCTCTTAAAGGCAACTTTACCTTCAGTGTCATAGTATGAAATAATGACATCATTATTTCTTTGTTCGATATCTAATATCATTAATAGCCTCTTTTTTGACGGTTCTTATTCTCTTCAGCCTTTGCGAAGTAGTAGTTATAAGCCGTTTTTGCATCTAGGCCAATTGATGCTGCGTAATTGATAAAGAAGTGTAGAATGTCTACCCATTCCATATACAATTCTTTGCGATCGTCATCTGACAGATCTGAAACTTTCATAGTTTCATATTTTGAGAAGTCTTTCTTCCAATATTTCCATACTGCGTTTCCAGAACCATCTTTGATACCACCTAAAGCATCAGTCATTTCATGAATTTCATCAACTACTGCGTGAGTGTTAACATGCCAAAAGTTCATTACTTCTCTAATTGACATATCTTCAAAGTTAAACCCGTAGGTTTTTTCTTGCATCTCTTTTTGATGCGTCATAATGTCTTCTAAGTGTGTTGTTGAATTATCATAGAAGTCTTGAACTTCTAGATCTTTACATTCGTTATCTATATTTGCCATATTTGATTTGTTATATTATTAATACGTTAATACACGAGATAGTTTCAGTTTTTATTTGTCCATTTCTAAAACTTCTCCCCATTCTCTTTGTGAGTTTATTTTTTCTTTAATATCTTCTGATTCCGGGTAAGGTTGACCTCCTACATTCCAAAACCATGCACCCGGATTACCATGTTTTACCATAAATTCCCAAGCTTTAGCATCATAGTTCATTGCGGAAGGAAATGGCGGTGCAAAAGCAGGATTTACATTTGCAGAAAATGCCTTTGGATGAGACCATACTTTAGCTTTACCTAATTCTCCAGTTTTGATATTTCTAGATACTGCAACTGCATTGAATTCTGCATCTGGCCATGCGATTTGTAATGAACGTTGTAATACCCCCGTAGAAATAGCAGACCAAACTTCTGTGGGATAACCATGTTTTTCAGCTATATCATATGCAACTTTAACTGCTGCTGCCGTAACTAATTCGTGTTTTAAACCCAATGGAATAAAAGTTGCATTATTTTCTTCTGCCCATTCCTTAGCTATTTTATTTAAATTAGGCATTGCTGCAATTCTTCTAAATTTAGGAATAGCGCCTCTTTCAATACAAATAGCCTGGTGGTCCGATATAACCTTTCCAGAAGGCATAAATAATACTAGTTTTTTATTATATTTTTGTGCTAAATATGCAAGAGAAATACCCGCAAAACCATATCTTGGTTGAACATATACTAAAGTGTCTGTTGGTGCCTTTTGAACTAAAATGTCTCCAAATCTACACTTAGAACCAAATCCCATCATGTCATCTCTAACAACATTAAATCCTTCATGATTCATAATAATAGGATCATCTAATGGATCTTGCCAGTCACCTGCTAAATCTAACCACGCTTGTCTATTTGGCATCATTAGATTTAAATCTTGGTTCATAGTGCTTGTAGTATGTGTATCGTGTGCCATCTTAAAAGTTTGTTTTAGGTCCTAAATAATCTGGGTTCGTCATATATTTATTGTGGTATTCCATAATCTTATCTCTAGCCTCTTCAGCATTATCTACAATTCTAAATAAATCAAAATCTTTTAGACTCATTTTACCATTTGTGTTAACCGTCTCCATTAACCAATCCATTAGACCGGACCAGTATTTTTTACCCACTAATACTATTGGATAATTTACATTATGTCCACATTGCGCAAGTGTAAGTGCTTCGAATAATTCGTCAAGTGTTCCCAATCCTCCTGGAAATACTACGAATCCCTGTGAGTATTTAAGGAACATTACCTTTCTTGTAAAAAAGTATCGATTCTCAACTCCCATTTCAACATACTTATTCATACCACTTTCAAATGGTAGTTCAATCCCAATTCCAATCGATTTACCACCGACTTCTTTGGCGCCATGATTTGCAGCGGCCATAATTCCAGGTCCTCCTCCAGTAATCACTCCAAATCCTTCACAAGCAATTAGCTTGCCAAATAATTTAGCCTCTTCATACCATTTAGTTCCAACCTTAGTTCTTGCACTTCCAAATACACTAATACAGGGCGTGTTAAGTTCATTAAATGTATCAAAACCCTTGGTGAATTCTCCTTGAATTCTTAGGATTTGCCATGCGTCATCTGCTTTGTTTTTCATTATAATTTAATTTATTCGTTAGGATAATCTCTACCCCACATATGGCGTGTGGTTTCAGCATTTACAATTACATTTTCAGTTGGATGTTTTGCTAAATTAAACTCTCCATCAAAAATCCAAGTATATGGAATTCTTTTTGTAGGTGATTTAATGCCATGACTAATTGCTATGTGCTTATAAAAGAAACATGTTTTATCTTCTACGTTTAACATCTTTTGACTAGTCATTGGATTATTAGGGTGATTAGCTAAAATATTCATTTGTTCCAACCAAGACTCTGCATATTTATTTTCTGCTATAAATTGACCTTCTTTATCGATAGAATATTTTACTTTACCATTTAAATTAGGTCCACCAAAGATTTGCATCATACCATCAAAGTGACCCGTACCACCAAATAGGATTGATTCAGGATCTACTAAATCTGGTCGACTCATCGCAACATATCGTGCCGTGTTTTTACATGGATACAGTGGCGATCTAAATCCTTGATGTTCTTTAAAATAAGCTTCTAATAATTTAGCAAATTCCATCATCGTATATGGTCTCTCTAAGTCTTCAAGAATATGAACCATATCTTTCGCTGCTTTTTTAGGACCTTCTAATAACCAATCTTTTACTTGAGTGCCTTTAGGGTAATAAATCTGAAATAGATCATTACGTGCATGTCGATTCTCTTTAAAGTGTTCACGTGTCTTTTCTTCACCATCATTGATCAATTTCATAATAGTTCCCCAATGTTCATTACTAAAAGAGAAAACAATTGTATAATACAAAAGTTTTTCTAAATCAGTTTCGTGTTGCATCATATAGCAATATGGATGTTCATGCCAGTGTAGTCGGTGGGAAAATATTTGATAATCTTCTAATAACAATTGATCTTGTCGTTTATCAAATTCATGACAAAATTCAAAGAATTTATCAAAGCGCTCTTCTTGTGTCCAATCCTTCATCCAACTTTCTTTTGGCTTACCATTTTTCATAGCAATATCAGTTGTGTTTGGATATAGTATATTTTTGTAATTGCTCATTTCTCCTTCGAATTCAAATAATTTATTTTGTAGAAAATCTACATTTTTAGAGCCAGTTTTAGGATTGAATTCAATCTCACATTGAGGATCTCTAATTAAGTCTTGATTACTCATAACGATTTAACCATTTTTTTATACTCTTCTACTGTTAAGCCAGCAGATTGCAATATCTTGTCATCTGATGGGAATGAAGTCATACCATTAAATGTTTTGACTAGTCCAAGATCTAGCATTGCTTTTTGACGGCCAAATGGGTGATCTGTGATCGAAGATGAATTCCACAAAGTGTCCATATTGATATGAGCATAGTCTGCACCTGGTCTTAAGTAGTTTTCGATCCATCTAATAAAGTCACATGCAACATCTTCTGCATTATATGGTAGTGAACCTGTGTCCTCATAAATCTTAGTCATTACTGCGTCTAAGAAAACCTCTGACTTTTTACCACCACCTTCAATTGGATCTGCAAGATAACCAATACATTCTACTGCGTTCGTGCCATAATAGAACATAGATTCACGGTTCATAAATTCAGGGAACCAATCACATACATCAGCAATAACTGCGGCATATTGGAATCTATAAGCTCTTAAGCCATTATCAGCATTCCATTGAAACATCCATTCACCAAGTTCACGCAAGTCTTTTTTATCACCTTGACGCAAGAAGTTGGCCATATCTCGAGCCAATCGTGGAGCAAATTCACATAAGAAATAGTCTCCACCTCGTTTGTAAACATATTCTGGCTCTGTGAAGTCTGCCATACCAACAAATACATCTTCATTGACTTTTGGTGTTGGTGGTTTTGGAAAAGCAGGAAATTGGTAACCAACTGAAGTGTAAAACGGCGTTGGGTGATATTTGATCACTTCACACATTTCTTCAATCGTTTCACACTCGTGTAAATTGAACAGAATAGTATTGTGGTACCCTGAAGGTTTGGTTGCATAATTAATCGCAGATCCACAAACTCTATGTAAAATAAAAATATAGAGCCACTCTTCTAGACCAAATTTATCTCTTTTACCTGTCCAATTTTTAGCCACTTCTTCTCTTTGTGGAAATACATTACCTGCTTGCATGTGTTCCCAATATGGATGGTCTTGAGTCCATCCATAAAAACAATCATTTATAATTTGACTAAATCCAGCATATTTGCGTTCTACTACATCATATAATTCTATATGGTGCATTAGTTCATCGCCTAAATTAGATTCAGCATGAGGAATTTGACCCAAGTTACTTGAAATTTGTTGCTTATTAGCTAAATCAAAGTATCTTAAAAATTCATCGTAATATTTGGTTGTTTTAATTTTCATTTTTTGAAATTATTTCCCATGTAAAAGCATCCCTGTTCCTTTGATATTGTGACATAGACCAATCCAAATCACCCGTAGTAATTTCGATATCATATGCTGCATTTTTAATATTAGTTGGAGTGATTCTAATATTGTAAGTAGTTGTAAGTGACATATTAAAAAAGTGCTAAAGTTTGTTTAATTAATTTTTTGTTAGGTTCATTCTTTACCAAATCCCAACGATAATACTCTCGTGCGATGTGAACTGATTTAGGTTTTTCCATTACATCGAATGTTAATTCTCCAAGTGTATTGAAATAAACATCTGGGTGTTTATATGCTTGCCAACCGTTTCTTTCACACATTTCATCGATACCTGCATTGATCTCTTTGACCAATGCTGTTCTTTGTGCCCAAGTTCCGGTGAACGGGGTGCCTTTATAATAACCTGTTTTTGGTAATGATCTGCTTTCGTTTTCAATAGGAAGTGTATGAACTACTTCGATTTCTTTGACACCGTTTTCTTGAAGTTTTAAAAGCTCAGCTTCATAATTTTTTAAAAGTGTTTTAACTGCTGCAGATGGATTATCTTGTCTCATTAAATGGTGACGAACATCTATATTACCCATATAAACTCTAAGAGACTCTATCCATGGATATACATAACTATCAAGTCCTCTTTTAAGTGCACCGTGCATAGTCAAACCATCGTGACGTTGGGTCATATAACCTGGTGTATATTGACTAAAAGAGTGACTATCACCAAAACAAAGTTTGGTAGTTTTCTCGATTGAATCAATTTTAGGAATTTCAGTTGCACAAATCTCTTTAATCCTTTCAATTTTATCTTCGATAGTTTTAAATAAATCTGTACCGGTGTGAAGTCTTTGTTGAACCATAGTACCAACACATGGCATATCATGATGTAGACTAAACATTTTAGTCTTACTAAAAATTCTCATCACTTGATGATATAAATCGTCATTAGCACCTCCAAAAATATTGAAAGTACCTTTAAATTCCATACCATGTTCGATTAAAATAGCATCAAATTGATTCCAATCAGTTTCAGTATTAGTAATTACTTCTACATTTTCAAAACCAGCATTTAAACATTGATTTGCTAAGTGATAAGCCCATCCAGATTTATGTGAACTGGTTTTAGGGCTTAATTTACCAACTAGTGCTGCGATGCCTATTCGAGACGACTTGTCGGTAATATAGTCTGAAAGATAATTTAATTCTGCCATGTGTTAATTATTTAAGTGGATCTTCGTCTTCTGCGTAACCGTGTTTTACAACATAATTGTCTAATGCACCTAAATATGCAACAGCGTCTAATAAATTATCTTGTTTATAGTTATATGAATGACGACTTAATTTTAAGGCAACTAGTGCAGCATACATGTCAGAACCGTTAAGTTCTTTACCTGTCATGCCGTTAAAGATCATTGCCGCTCTACGCATACCCTCTTCGAAAGGACCGTACATGCGTTCTTTTTCTTCTGATCGCTCATTGACGATCTTATTTGCTTCTTCTAGAATATTATTTATTGACATATAAAACGTTTAATAGTTATACACACAAATATAGATTTGTTTAATTATATATTAGGATTAGTTTGGGATCACATCGGTGAGTCCTATTAGTATTATCCAACAATTGATGTATCATATAATTCACTGGGCAAAGATGTGTTATACATCATTTGACAGTATAACCTGAGAGCTTTGATATTTGTGCCATCTGCTCTACTAACGGCATGTGATAGATTGTTATTTACCACAGCTTCAACAAATCCACCGCCTTGGATACCAATGTTCCACTTAGTACATAGGATAGAAGTACCTATATTAACAATGTGATTAATGTCTTCTGTGGTTACTACGCCTTGAACCGAACTGATATTGTCATTTACATATTGTTCAACAATACCTTTTACTACTTGAATTTTTTCGTAAATTTCCATATTATATTTGAGTTTTTGAGTTTCCTGTTAATTGAATGTACATTTCAATGGCTTTTTTAAGCCCCTTGAGTTTATTCATCGTAATTTCATTAATTCCAGCAATACGAGCTTGTTTAAGTAAGTCATCATAGAGATAGCCGTCATATAAACCATAGACCATATTTACCAAACCAAAATCTTTACCTTGAGCCTCTTCAATAACTTCACGTGTCATTTCCATCATTTCTGAGGTGAAACAATCATGTCTGTTAAAATTTTTATACATATCTTTTACCTTTTAAATACTCTACTAATATACCAAAAAAAGCCCACATAAAAAAATGTGGGCTCTATTATTTTTAAAGAAGTTACGAACAATCTTTATTCTTATGTTTATTTTTTCGAGTATAATGCTTCTTACTCTTATACACATTACCTCTCATAGCTTGCCATATCTCTTGTATAGTAAACTGAGTTTGTTGTAATTTATGTTCTTGCTTTTTCATATTTGTATCTTTTACCTTTTAAATACTCTACTAATATACCAAAAAAAGCCCACATAAAAAAATGCGGGCTTAATTATTTTTAAAAAGTTTTAAGTTATCCGTGTTTTTTAACTATTTTCACTAATTCATCAAGTGATGATTTAACATAATCGCTAAAATCTGCATGTAAATCTTCGTCAGCATCTAATGGCGCATAATCTTTCCACTCATTGTATTTAGCAATAAAAGCTTCACTTGCATCGACAATCTTTTTAATGTCCGATTTCGCGTAGTCTTTTCCATAATAGCTATTTGGATCTACATCCATTCTTGCGGTCTCGTCTGTGAAAGGATTTCTAATATCTGTGCCTTGATAGTCAAATGTAAATGCTTCAAATGTAGTTAAATGTTTCATTTCTTTTCTTTTCTTTTTCTTCTTCTTGTATTCATCTTCTGCATCGCCTGATCCAGCTGGTACATCGCCCGATCCAACTGTACCATTATTTGGTAAAACTACTGGACCCATACCTGTTAAATTAGCAGGGGTTATGTTTTCGTCTACTGCAACACCTCTCTTCTTTAAGATCTTTTCAATTTCTTGATAAGCTTTCTTATAATCAGATTTAGCATAGTGCATTCCTTTAGCATAATTAGCATAACCATCTAATGCTCCGTTATACATTCCTAGTAATTCTTCATCCGACATACTATCATTAAATACAAACGGTCCAATAAATGCTTCGTCTACTATCTCTGGTAAACCAGCATGCTTTGTACTTGCAAAGTCTTTTAATTGCTTAAGTGTCATATTATCTGCTAATTCTTTTATTTCAGCACCAACTTCACTAGACTTTAACTCACCCTTTTTATAAGCGTAAGCTTGTCCCATTAATCTTTGCTGTGCTTTACTTGTACTTGGCATAATTTTTTAAGCTATATCTCTAACTTCACCCCAGATAGCATCTAGAATTTCTGAAGATCCACAACCATCGCAGTCTATTGCACCTGTGCCGATTTCTTTATCTTTATGATTGTATACTACTATATCAAATCCAGTATAACCATCATAAGTTGCCTTAAAATAACCGTTATCTAAGTCATCTATGATTTCATCACCATCTGCATTTACTTCGTCTGCAATATCTCTTTCCCAATCTCTTTGAGATCTTAACCTAGCAGCTTCATTTAGAAACTGTTCGAATAATTTTACGTGTTTCATAATTTTTATCTTTTAATTATAATGAGTACCAAGGTTTAATCCAATACTCAAAGAATACTTTTTTAAATTTACCAGACATAATCAAATGATTCAATCTGATTGATCTTGTCTTTAATGTTCTTAGCATAGTTCCTAGATTCTCTTTCGTAGTAAGACTCTCTGTCACCATATTGTTTTTCTGACTCTTCAGCCTGTGCAATATAACTAACATATCTATTATAGTCGTCTAAGATGCTTGACATGTGGTTAGAAGCATCTCTTAATCTAGCTTCGCTACCATTTTTTTTACGACCAATGATAATATCTTCATAACGTCCTTTTTCACCTTTAGCTAAACCGTCTTTAATTTGAGTAGTTAGAGATTCAATAGCGTCTGCAACCATTTTATCTAATGGTAAAGAAGCCGCCTTATTAGCTAAAATTTGGTGATATCTGTCCATGTTTTCTTTCTTAAAGTCTTTATGTGACTTAAATGCAATTGCACCCTTTTTAGCAGCAGCTCTTGCGTCTCTTTGACCCTCAGAAGAATACTTTTGTCTTAAAAGTGCCATATTTAAAATAATAGCTCTATCTGCAACTTCAGCAATTCTTTTTACGTTATAAAGACCTGTTCCGTCCCATCCTTTGTACTTCTTAGAAATACCGATAGAATCAGTTGAACCATTTTCTACTTTTTTCAAAGTTTGTTCTCTGCTGCTAGAATATCTTGAACCCCAAGTTCTAGTATAGAATGCATTATCACCAGAAGCAACTGCTAATAAGTAGCCTTCACCTGGGATCCACTTATGATCGGTCCATGCATCGCTAGGTGCATAAGGATTCTCTTTAGGTGTATCTGATAAATAGAAAATAATTGTGTCAGCCTGTTTGTTTTTATAAGCCGTTTGAGGATCAACTGTTAAAAGATCTTCATCTTCAATTAAGTCCATTTTTACTTTAGCTGTACCATAGAATGCTTTAGCTAAATTTTTATCGAATTTGCCATATTTATTATTAAATAAGCTAGCTAACAAAGAAGACTTAAATGCTTCAGTTAACATCTCTGTCGATTCGTTCGTTGAAGTTGATAGTGATTCTACGAATTCACTGAAACTTTCAAATACTAATTTTGATTTCATATTGTTTGATTTATTTTCTTTTACTAATCTTGGGTTCTTATTAAGAAGTTCTTCCATGTCTAATTCAGTTAAAGCCATAAAACTATCTTCTCCATATTTCTTAGCTAATTTATCAGCTCTCTTAATATCAATAACTCTTGATATTTGATCATAGTCCAGTGTTGCGATTCCAAATTCACCGAATATTTCTTCAGCCATAACATTTGCTTGTTTAAATGCTGAAGCTTTTTCATTAATTTCTAGTTCAGTTTTAGAGGGTACTAATTCATTTAAAACTCTTTTACCTGTTTTAGAAAGTGTAATACCATCTTCACTAACATTGAAATATGTGGAGTTTCTTCTCAACCATCTAGTAGAATCTACAGTCATTTCTCTAACGATTGACTCAAATTCATCCTTTGTTAATTTACCATCTTTAATAGCCTCTAAAACTTTATTTCTAATTTTAGCTGCTTTACCGACTGTTTTTTCAGGGTGATTTTCAGTATATTTTCTTTTTACTGTAATATATCTTTCTTCTAGTGGTTGATTATTATCCATTTTTTATGTGTGATATGTTTTATTATATATTCTTTAAAAATTGATCGAAAGTCATTGTGTTAGAATCTGATTCTGCTACAACACCCATAGAGTCTTCTAATTTAGACTTTAACTCACCATACATGTGATGTATTTCTTTAGGAGTTAATTTCTTAAACAGCTTCTCATCGCCATCTAACATTGCATTTCTAACTTGTGTTGCTGAAATGTTTTTACCACTTCTTGGAATTTCAAATAGACCAAAATCAGTTCTACATCCTAAATCTTCTCTATATTCTGGGTTGTTAACTTGAAATCCATAACTCTTCATTCTATCTGTTCCTGTTCCCCAAAGTACTGGTTCGTATTTAGGCCTCATAGCATTAAACATAGTGTCAATACCGCCCGTTGGAATTACAAAAACATCTTCAATTGGATATTTAGATTTTAAACTATTCAACATCTCAACCTGAGTTTCTTCATCATAAGGTCTAGAAAATGCATCTTCTTTTTTCTTAGTTTTTGATTTCACTAATAAGATTACTACTGGATATCCGTTTTGTTTGTGAATAGTCTCAACTACTTTAGCATGACCCAAAGTGAATGGTTGGAAACGACCAACAAACATGTTAACTGGTGTTTTACCATGTTCTGGATATTTAACTGTAAGTCCTTCTAATATAGGGCTTTCAGTATATTGTAATTTTTGATTAAGTAAATATGTTTTAAAGTTCATAACGTCGTTTTCATTAGTTTTTGACATTACTATAGATTCAATAACATCTACTATATCATTGATTTGTTTCATTAAATCTTTATTAATAATGTCTGTTTCTCTGTTTCTTCTCTTTCTAAAACTACCTAATGCAATTTTAAATAATTCAGATAGGACTTTATTTTGTACAAGTGAAATTGTTTTTTCGTTTTTTATAAAAACAGTGTTGAGTTGAAATCCTTTATTATCTGAGAAGTCTGCAGAATCAAAATTAGTACCTATGTATTTCGATGCGTTTTTTTCTACATATGCATTAAATATACTAGAAATCAATTCAATATATCGTAGATCTGCTTCCTCTTCTTCTAAACTAACACTTGATATATCAAAATCTTCTAAATATTCAACTAAATCTAATAGAGATATTTGATACATGTCTGAAGGTTTTCTATCTTCAGTTGGTTTTCTATCAAATCTTTCTAATTTAAAACTCTTTGGATTTTTACCTTCGTAAAAATTAACTATTAATCCATCTATATCATCATCAAAAGATGTGTTTAATGCTGGATTAGTAAGGCCATTATTAAAAATATTATATATTGTTCTAGTAAATGATTGATCTTTATATTTAATAGAAAAATCAGAATCTGATGTGGCTAAAAGATTTACTAAATCTTTCTTTTGATTTTCTTGTAATTTACCTTGGAAAATAATTGGAGGTCTCTGTACACCCAATTTATCTGCCCACTTATTTAAAATTTGTGGATCTCTAATTACTTTTTTAATTTGAGTATCGTTATTAGGATTTAATATTTGAATATGTGTTAATATTAAGTTGTTTTTTGGCAGAGCTTCATATTCTATATCCACTGTTTTATTGTCTATCATATAATCAAATCCAAACTTCCAATCAAGTGGCATGTCTTCTGTCACTTCCTTTATGATAGTTCCAAAATAATTGATAGCATTTTCATAGTATTTAACCATCGTTCTATCAACTTTATCCATAGCATGCTTAGAGCCACTTTTATAATACTGGAATCCTGTTGATGTTTTCTTTACATGAAAAGAAGATGCTTGTATTTTTTCAGATACTACACATGGTAAATCTAACATTGATTGGAAATCATTGATATTGGTAGATTGAAAATATGTTCTTAAGTTTTGTAATGCCATGTTATATTGTTTATCTTCCGTACTTAATAATACCCATAAGCTGGTTAATTGCAGCAAATGTTCCTGTTAATTTAAAAGTCTTACCTTTATATACAAAGACAATACCTTCAGTTGGCATAATTGAATCAATTCCACCTATTCTTTCTAATCTAGCTAATTCAGCTTCGACTTTTTGTATTTGATCAATTGATCCGCCTTTTTTAATTTTTTCAGCCTCAGTTCTAATTTGATTATGTAATCTTTGCATTTCAGCGTCTGGTGAAGCCGCAACAAAATTAGATGCATTTTTTAGAATAATAGAACCTAGTTCTAAGAATAGATCTTCAAACGGTCTAATGTTCTCTTTATATTTCTTTTTTACATCCTCTTTGTCAAACTTTTTAATTAAAGATGCTTTTTCTTTACCAAGATCTTTATCTAATGATCTTAGATTTAGAGTCTTTTTATCACCATATGCCCATCTTAATAATAAACCTTCTTTGTGATCTTGTGTTAAATCTGGAAAATTTGAATCTATAGTTTCTCTCCACCACATTTCATGATAGCGGCTAACTTCATCAGCATCTGTCAAATTATATCTGTCGCGGAGCGCTTCAACCTTCTTGATAAATTTATTTTTATTTTCTTCAAAATTAAGATCCTTGCCTAATTTAATTATTTGAGGCGGAATTATAGTAAATGTTTTACCGACATTTGCTTTAACAGACTCTAATGCTTTTGCTATTACTGAAGCAGGTTTACTATCTTCACCAATTATATTACCATTACCATCTGTCTTTTTTATACCATGAAATTGAATAATATCTCTGTCATAATAGATTACGTTTGGATTTTTAGAATAGATCAATTCCATATTCATCCAATTAAGACCATTTTCAAATACTTCTTGTTGAACTTTAGTTGGTAATTTAATTAATGCATTGGCTAAATCTTCTGCAGCAAATTTAAAAGTTTCTTCAACCATTGCAGATGCATGGCCGTCGAATTTTTGTTTAAATGTTGAAAGATCCATTGGTGCTATAAGTTCACCTTTATTGCGAGCAAACTTAACTTCACCATCTTGAATAGTTGCGAATACATTTTGTCCGTCAGTTTTTTCAGTAGCGTCCTCTTCAAAATTAAGTTCACCGCTTAAACCAGCTTCTATAAGAGCTTTAAAGTCTGCGAATGTTAATGACTTATCATCAAATGGATGTGCCATGTGACCGGCAGCTCCACCTTCTAAAATTAAAGCTTCTTTTATATTTGAATGTAATCTCTCAGTTACAAACTGTTCAAAATTATTGTAGATCTTCATAAGATATGTATCTTGTTTTTATTATGATCCTAATGAGCTAGTCAACATACCTACTGCTACGCCATAATCTCCATCAGCTTTAGCTAAAATTCCATCAATTACTTTTTTTGCTTTAGCCTCATCATAATCTTCACCGAATGCTTTTTGTAAAACTGTTATTGCATATTCATTAAATTCTTCATCAGAATTAACTTCAGCTTCGTTTACTTTTGACTCTTCGATATATTCAGCTAAACCGGGATCGTCCCATCCGTATTCGCCATCAGCAAGAACCTTTTCAAGATCCTTTCTCTTTCCTTGCATTGTAATAACTGGATGACCTCCAGCTGGACCGTCCATCATTGTATCTATGATTTCAACTTTATTCTTTTTTAAGAATTTTAAAAAGTCCTTATCTTCAGGGTTCATTGCATCCATTTCAACTGTTGCTTCACAAAGTAGTTCACCATCTTCTACGACAGTAGATTCATTAAACATGTTAAATGCGTTTAATAAAGATTGCCCTGCAGCTTCTTGTTTGATTTGTTGTAAATAAAGTGCAGTACCTTCAACGATACCAATACCCGACCATCCTGCTGCATTAGCGATATCTGAATAGTATTGATCTAAAATTCTCTTTGTTGTAGTTGCTCCTATTTTGATGTAGTATCCACCTAATCCTGGCATTTTTACTTCATATGAAGAAATTGCACCTTTAATGTTTTTAGAAATTGCAAAACCTTCTCTTGAGAAGTTTGCGTCTTCCATTGCCATTTCAAATAAGTACTTAATACAACCTAACACTGATTCGTTAGACATTGCACCAAAGTCAGTTAATTTTTTTGCAAATAGATTATTGTAAACTGTAACAACTTTCTTAGCGTCTCTTTTAAATTGTACTGCAATAGCTTCGTTTACAGAAACTGAAACAGATTCAAATGCTGGTACTAATTCATCGTAACCATTACCATAAATGTCTGCCATTAACCATTCTTTGTTAGCTTCGTCCCAAAGGTAAACAAATTCTGCTCCACCGTTATTAGCTACATCTCTTAAATATTTAGAAACATCTGAGATCGAACCCTTTGACGGTGTCATTGCATTTTTATCTCCGTAGAAATTCATTTTATCTACAGAAGCCTCTAAACCAGAGCTATCGCCTTTAGCAATTACATCATCTACGTTTTTACCGCCTTTGTAACCTTTTTTGATCAAAGGCAACATATTCTCTGGGTAAGAATCATAGTGAGTATAAACAGAAACAATATTTCCTTTTTTATCAATCTTACCAAATTGCCCTCTTGTGCCTTCTTCGATAAGTGTAATTGCTTCGTTAATTTCAGCACCTCTTAATTTGGTAAAAAATTCTGATCTTTGATCTTCAGTTAATTCTTTAACAGAAGTGACATTAAATTCAGAGAGTAAGTTTTTAAACGTTTCTGCTTCATTGCTTCTTTTTGCGATTGCTTCTTCTTCAATTTTTCTAGTATTAGAAATTTGAACTTCCGTAGCAAATTGTTGAAAAGATTTTAATTTTTGCATAATATTGTTTTTGTTTTTTGAATGTTATTATTTTATTATATATCTCCTTCAAAATCTACATTTTTAATATCGTATTTGAACTTCTGTTCTCTGTAGATTCTTTGGCGTTCTTTAGCATGTCTTATTAAATAGTTATCCCAATCAGATGAACTTAGATCATCTACGAAATCAATAATATTTACACTATCTTTGGATTTATGCTGGCGTAATCCTCGACCGATTGATTGTCTAATTATTACTTCTGATTTAAACGATTCTGTAAAAAAGATATTGTGAATTTTTTTGATTGAGATTCCTGTTGAGAAGGTACCATAAGAAGCAACGATAACAACTTCTTCACCTGCTTCCATTTTCTTTTTATGTTCTTCTCGTATATCTTTATCAATTCCACCGTCAACATAATAAACAGTTTTATCGCTGTCTCTGCGAAGTTTTTCATATATTTTTTTACCATGTTCAATCCTGTGGAAAAGGACCAAACTATTACCGCGTACTCTGGAAATAATACTTGTAATAAAGTTAAGCCTGCCTGGTGAATTAATGACATAGTTTTGTTCAAATTTAAAAACATCTTTACTTTCATATCTATTTTGTGACATTTCTCTAAATGCATCCTTTGTAGATTGAGGAGCATAATCCATTTTAATTATTTTTACTTTACAACCAGCAATGTGTCCTTCATTTTGCAAGTAATTTGCACTTATTTCAGTAATAAGAGGTCCAGTGTATGCCATTAATGTCAATCTATCTAAAGTACCTTCTTTTGGTATAGTACCCGATAATCCGTATTTGTAATCTGCATTAACACATTTTTGAAGGATAGTTTTAATAGACGCTGATTTTGCCTTATGTGTTTCATCCACAATTATAGCATCAAATTCACTAAAATAAGATTTATCTTTTTTAACTAGAGACTGATAAGTTCCTACGACTACATTTCTTCCCGGTCTTATTTTTTGACCAGAATATATCTGTTGTACTTTTATGTCTACTGCATTTCTATAGTTATAATCTAAAAAATCTTCACTTGCTTGTACCACTAAAGAAACATTAGGAACTATAAATAAGATTTTTTTAGCCTTTTCATGTTCTAATAAATAAGCAACTGTTAAAAACGAAATTAATGTTTTACCAGCTGAAGTTGCTAATTCACTTAGACATCTTTTAAATTTTAAAATATTAAAAGCTGCTTCTATTTGATAATCTCTTGGTGTTATTTCTGATTTTTCGAAAAAATCTAACGCCCATTGAGTAAACTTTTCTTGATTTATGTTGGTATCAAATATGTCTGTAATACCATTTAACTTAAATTCAAATTTATATTCTTTACATATGCCCATGACTTCTCGCCATAAACCCGAAGGAATCCATTTATCATCCTTAATATACGAAACATAACCGTCCCATAAACCCTTTTTGACCAAAGGGTTAAAACGCCAAGACTCAATTCTTCTATTTAAAGAAATATTAAGTTGTTCCAATTCTAATTCAGTTGCTGCATCAATGCGTAACAACTGTTTATTTTCAGTTAACGTAAGCTCCACATTGTTAGAGCATTTTTATTTGTCGTTATAGATCTTTTAATGCAAGTCTATTACGAATGGCAAAGCCCATGTTATCTAGGGTTTTTACCGAATCTCTAAAGAATTCTACTTGATTTTCTAAATGAGATAATATCATGTTTTCATCAGCTAGATCAGTTTCAATAAACTTCTCTTTTTGTTTTTCTCCTAACTTATAATCATATTCATAATATCTAATATAAGCTTCTCTATATCTAACTGCTACTTTATTTTTCTGTTCTTTTACTTTCATATTTAAATAAGACATCTGCTCAACGAGAGATTGTCTAGAAGATAATACTTCAGCAATAGTTTCCTCCATGGTGTTTAAATTTCTTAAACTTTGTGCTAATCCTTTAATGTTATTAGTCCACTCTGTTCTTTGGCCGCTTAATTTGCGGTCCAATGCTAAAATATTTTCTTTACTCATATTAAAATAATGATTTCTTATTGGGATTAGGCTTGATGAACTTAGACGTTATTTGTCTTTTCTTAAATTTAGGTTTTGGCATTTCAATGTCAGGTGACTCGATACTTAGATCCAATGGTTTGAAATCTAATAAAAGTTTCATACCTTTAAACCTATCACTGTCTTTTTGAAATTCTTCGAAGTTGTCTTCAACCATTATACTAATATCTTCTATACGTACCATAGATCTAATTGACTAGAGGTGAAATATTGATCGATCTTTTTATGAGCATCGATTTTAAGCTCAAAACATTTCAATATCAAGTCGTTCAGATCTTTAATATTATATGTATCTAACCCATTTTCTTTAAGAAATTTGGACCACATAAAGACGGGTCGACCCTTTTTAAGCTTCTCGGCCATTTTCTTTTTACCGGTTGTATCGTTATCAAACATATATCTAACTGTTGGAATTTCATCAAAGTCATCAGTTGATCTGCCTGCAGTTGCAAGGGCGAGGGAATTTGCCATAAATTTAGCATCTAATGGGCCTTCGAATATAGTAATAGGCCTTTGAAAATTTAATTGCATAATTCCAAATAGTGTTGATACTTTAGTAAGGGACGTTAGTTCTTCATTGGATAATTCTAAAGGTTGTCCCATCTCTTCATACAATTTTGGTAAATCGTACGTTAGATACCTTTGTCCATAACCCTTCATTCTACGTGTCTGTGCACCTATAATTTTATTATCTGCACCAAAATTAAGAATCCAAAGTCTATGCTCTTTTTCAGAATACAGGAAATCATCTACTCTATTGTGTAGTAGTCTATCTTTTAATTGAAACCAAATCCAATCGCCCGGTTCTATTACCTTTGCCTTAAATTTAGCTTTAAACGTATCTATATCAATTGATAATTCTTGAACCTTTCTTAATGCATCATGCTTCAGTACAGATTCTGAATTAACCTGTATCTTATTCTGTTTAATGTAATCTATAACCATAAATGAATCATCACTTGTGGCTAATTTAACTTCATGATCTTTTAAAAAAGAATATAAGTTAGTGTGATAACTACAATTATAACAGTGATACTGTAGAGTGTCCCAGAATATATTACCTCGTTTTTTAGTATCGTCCGAGTGGGAATCACCACAATAGGGACATGCACAGGTTATTCGCCCATGCATGTCCTTTAGTAGCTTCTTATTAGGTTCAGGATGTACTTGAGATACTACTTGTTTAAGTGCATATCTTATTTTATCCTTTAACTCTTCAGTAAGTTGTATATTAGATGTCGAGGTCATTCAAGAAAGAATCTAGATCATCTTCTGATGATACGCTTGAAGTTGACTCTGTTGTTACTGGAGCTTCAGCTACAGCTGTTTGTGCAGATGTATTTGTAGCTTTTGCAGTTTTCTTAGTAGTCGTTGTAGTAACTTCTGCGATAGAATCACCTGGATTTAAGTACATTCTCAATACATCGTTTACGAATGATCGAGTGTCCTCGTCCCATGCTTGATAATCATACCCTTTCAATGAAGGTGCATTCTCTAATTCTTCTTTGATAGACGTCATAGTCTCTTTTGTTCTTTCTGCTGGAGCATCGCCCATAATGATTGCAGATTGACTAGCAGAGAATTTAGACTTGTCGTAGTTATTGTATTCACCTTGACGTGTAATGATCAACTCAAAGTTCTTACCTTCAAAAAGGTCAAATACTTGTGTTGGTTCACCAAAGTCTGGTTTCAACTCAGCGTCAATTTTCTCTTTAATTTTGTAACCGAATTTGAATACTTTGTAAGTACCTTCTAATTCTGGGTTCTGTGGATCTTTAATGATCTTAATTAAAGAATAGTATTGTTGACGTCTTTTCAGTTTCTCTGAAGATTTACGATCTACAGCTGAATCTGATTTACGTAGTTTCCAAAATACGTCTGCGATTGGACACTTCTCACCGATAGTAGATGGACTATCAACTAGTTTACCATCACCACTTGAGTTTGTCAACCAGTGTACATATTTTTGGATTAGGGAATTACGAGGGTTTTCTGGATTTGGTACAAAACGAATTAATGCTTTGTAAGTTCCGTCTTTACCGTCGTCTGCGGTTGGTTTGTACACTTCGTTTGAAGCTGTACTTGTGGGTGCCTGATGCGTTTCTACGTCTTCTACACCCAAGTTAAAAATGTCAAATGAATCACTCATACCTTTAAATTGTTTAATTTGTTAAATTTGTTTACCTTGAAATTACTTTCAGTTCTTATAAATGTATATTACAAAAGGTTTCAAATATTTTGCATTGTAAGTATAGCACCTTCTGAATCTTGCCACCTGTTGCTCTCTAGTTTTTGTAAACCAGCTTTACGAAGTAAGTCTTCACGCTCTTGTGTCGTGATCTTTTGCTCTCGCACCATTATAATGAGAGCTTTGTTCAGGTTCATGATTTCAGTAGTACACAACATAAAATTGACTAATATCTTAGCTTTTGTTAATATACTTATTATATATCCACATTTAAATTTGTTTCACCAGAGATTAAATTATTTTTTTTTAATTTAAAATGAAACAGTTTTATACAACTTGCATATAACAAATGTTAGTTAAGCCAGAAGATAGATTAGGCTTGGAGGCTTGCAACGTATGCAACGAGAAAATAAGCGTCAACGAGATCGTCAAGGGGCTTCGGGATCTTTTTCCCAATTTCAAGGTCTTTAACTATTTTCCACAAAGGGCTTTTAGCTAAGATTGGGTCTTCGTTCACATTTTTTTGAAAGGACTCAAACAACTGAAGCTTATTCATATTACCTTTACCAGCAAATTTCTTAATAGTAGTTGGAGCCACAGTCAAGATGTCATCAGGATTTAAGGTCTTTAAGAGTTTGAGTTTTAGAATTGCAGCACCTGCTGCCATGTCTATCATATTATTAGTTCCCATTTTAGAACCATAAGAAGTTCCTTCAAATGAAACAATAAACCCATCACCATCGTATGAGTTTTGTAAGACAAGATTTATAATGTCGGCTGCCATTTTATCATAGCGCTTAACCTTTAAGAGTTCAGCACTTGAGAAAGCTTCATTATTAGTAAAATCAGGTTGATCAACCAAAGTAACATCCTCCAATAAGGATATTTCTTCTTGTAGTTTTTGTTCAGCCTTTGTTCCAGTTTTAGGTTTTATATAACTAATAAAATGATATTTCTTACCTTTATCATTATATAAACATATACCTGGTGAATTTAGAGAAAAATCTACTGCGAGGTAATTCATTTATAGTTTTTTACCAAGACTAGCACCTAGAGCGGCACCTACAAGTCTCGAAGTTAATAGATCATAAAAGATACCCTTTTGAATACCTAAAACTTTTGCTACCATTTTACCAACTGATTTACCTAATGCAAATCCCGTTAAACCACCTATAATAGAACCAAAGAAACCTTCATTTGTTATTTCTTCATTAAGTCTCTCTAGGTCGTATGTACCATCCTCTTTCATGTATTCCTTTTCGAATAATTCTAAAGCCTCATCTATTTTAGCTTCTAATTCAGGAGTCCATTCTTCTTGAAGACCTTCGTTAACAATTTTCATATCATTCTCAGTGATAGTGTTCTCGATTAAGTATTTATTAAATGTTTTCATGTATTATATATCAATTTATTTTATTCTACCTCTAATCTAAGATTTAATTTATTATAATAGAATGTAACCTCAAATGTATTAAAGGATGCAACGTTTTCCGCAAAGTTTAAATTTAACTCGTTAATAGAATTCATGATACAATCTGTAAATTCCATATATGCTACAGATGCACCTTCAGCATCTAATATTCTTAAACTCAATGGATCTATATATGCCTGCTTAGTTGATCTAGCATAATACCACAAAAGAGTATCCATCATAATCCAATAATTAATAAAACCATCCAACAATTGCATACTAACTGTAAATTCTCTATTAATTACATTTTGAATTGGCAATGCACCTCTGTGATATCTCTTAGTACCATCGTTATCTTCTTGTGATAATGGATCAAACGATACACCTGGTATATTAACACCTTGTATACTGTAATTAATAAAATCTACAGGTTCTGATAGTAAACTTCCCGGTATTTTATTTAAATATTTTTTATACTTATCTGCAACCTCTTTAGGTATAAATCCCCTAGGAAACCTAAAATCGAATGAATTATTTCTGCTATTTAATACCATAATTAGATTTCAAATTTACCTGATAAAATCATATTTTCATCTATACCATTATTAACACTAATATAGAATGTATTGTTTTTCATACCCCTTATTGTGTTAGCATTTGCTTCACTTATTTTAAAGAGTACTTCACCTTCACCCATATTAATATCCTTATTGAATATATTATTAAATTTTAATTTTTGTTTACCATCTCCGAATGTCATGATTACATTTTCTATATTAGTAAATGATATGAATTCTACATCATCTCCTTTTCTTTTAGCTATTACAAATTTATAATATGATGTGAATGGTGGAATTTTAATGAGTAAATCACCTTCAGATTTAAAATCAGAAGTATCTACTTCACTAATATCTTGTCTTGTAATATCGTCAGTGTTAGATTCAAATACAATTTTTGACTTGGAAGCAATTACATTGTGTCTCTCTAAAAACGTAGGGACATACTTAGTACTTTTAGGCATGTTGTCAGTAAAAATACCATTTATTATTTTGTTAGATGCCAGTTGAGGTAATACATTGTATACTTCGGTTAATTGATTAGGAGAATTAATTTTTAGCTTATTTAATCTCTTACCATATTTAGCAGCTTGTTTAACTGTTAAACTAGCCATTTTTACAATCTGTGTATTATCAGTTTGATTCCATATTCTCATTATAACATCAATAGAAAAACTAGAAGCTGTACTACTATTCATAATAACAGGTCTAAACACTATAGGTGTGTTAAAGTCCTCATATTGTGTATATGAAGTTTGGAATGTTTTAATTTCAGATGCACCTATAGTTTCAAAAACATCTATGTCATACATTACTATAATATCGTCTGAAGTTGTGTTTATTTGATTTAATACATATGCTTCAAACGCACCTATAGAATTATCCTTTTCGCCGTATATTCTAAAATAATCTCCATCATCAGCGTCTTCTACGACTACTGTAAAATCTTGAAATTCATCTTCTCTTGAAATTGTAAACTTATTTTCCTCACCTGTAATAAAATAATCATATCCATTAAAGGTTTCTAATTGATCAATTAATTTAAACGTTAGTTCATAATTAGAAGAAGGATCTAAATCACTTGAACCTATTGTACCATCTCCATAAAACCTATCATTAAATTCTTCATTTTGTTGAACCAATGTGGGTATTTTAAGATCTATGAATTTGCTATACAATGTTTCTCCTAAAATAAATGGCTTAGGATTAGCATATTCATAATTACTAGTATTTAAATAAACAAGTTGAGTTAAATTATTTCTTACATTAGAAGATCTCTTCACCGCTATTTCAAATAAAAATCCTTCATAACCTCTGGCAGAAAAATTATAACCACTCCTAAAGTGTAATCTAATACTATCATATTTAATATAATTAATATTAGCAGTAGCTTCAGTTTGATAATTTAAAAGATCTGTTTCATTACCACCAGTCCAACTTACATTATTATTAATGTAATTGAACATTTCATAATCACCCGTAGAATCATATCCTAATAAGGCATATCTAGTACCGCTTGCATCTGATTGTACTGCATGATATCTACCTATAGTTTGATTAATATCATTACCAGTATTTTCATCTGGATTTGCAAATAATGGATTTGCTCTAGTGTCTATTATAATTTTACCACCTATTAAATCTCCGCACGTGTATTCAATTGTGCCAGTTTGATTAGGCGTAAACTGACCAATCTTAGTAACACTTGAATAAGAATAAATTCCTAAAGCACCACTAATTTGAAATAATTCTGGATTAGTTAATTCACTTAAATTAAACTTATAAGTTTTACCGCTCTGTAATAAAAGAGTTCTTGCAGCAAAGTTTTCTACAGATATGTAACCTGAATTTTCAGTAACATCAAAATTAACAACAGCACTTCCTAATTCATTTATTAAATGTCTTTTTGCAAATGGATTACCCTTAACTGTGTCTAAGAATTTTACCTCGCTACCATTGTCATCCACTTCTATTTGGTATTTAGAAGGATTTGATTGGTCGTGGTAAATAAATTCTAAAAGAATATCAGAATCTAAGTAAAAATATCTAGATGATTGTGCCATTGTTTATATTAATTTTAAAATCTTAACCATTTAGGAGAATAATATAATCCTAATCCGATTGATGGACCAGTACTTATTACTTGATTGTTGTTTAGATTGATTCCATAACCGATACCAATCCCTACTGACCATCCTCCTTTCATTTTAGGTTTTTGATTTAATCTTGTATTTATAAGGTTTATATTTTCTATATTACTAAAAGTTAATCCTGGATATGATGTAGAAATTTTTAATTGATCTGCTCCGTTTATTCTTTCTATAGCTGCTAATAAACTAATCGTATGTTCGATATCAAAAGAAGCATTTCCATAATTTAATCCGGTATCGTGTCTTGTTATCAACATATTACCCATTAAATTTCTAGAATTACCATTACCAAAATCATCAAACTTAGAAAATGTTAATTTAGTTGTCGTTGAATCCACTTCAGATGATGTTACGTTAGCCAATAAACTATCTTTGATATCTATATCAGCTGATAAAAGAGTATTAACTTTGTTTAAATCCTTATTTAAATTAAGAGCCTTTCTGTATTTTAAAACCAATTCATTTTGATCATCCTTTAAATCATTTATATCAAATTCATAAGATCTTATCTTAGATATCAAATTGCCGTTTTCTGCTATTAATTGATTAACAGAATCTTTTGATGCTAAATAATTATTAAAATTACGATCAGAAGTTTCTTGAACTAATTCTAATTCTTGTTTTAAATTTTCAGTTTGATTACACTGTCTTAAAAACAATAAAACAAAAAGAGCACCCAATACAAATGTAAGGGTGTTCTTATTACTTAATATGTTTTTAAAATTTATCACTTTCTATTTTTCTTTTAAATTTATCTAAATTCTTCAAGTGTAGGGTCTCCACCGTCTTTATCATCAATAACAAAATCATTTTCTGCATTATGTACTAATATACCGTTAGCAAAATAAACATCTTCAGATTCTACGTCAATTGACCATGTTGAAAATGGTTGTGCAGTTTTTACCAACGATTTAGTGTTAACTAAAATCCATTGAGAATCTTCATTTAGCATAAATTCTCCTACGTTTACGTCACTTGCCTTTTTCCAAGAAACCATATTATTGACATCTTTAATTAAAACAGGGTGTTCAAATGTTATTTTAAGAGAACCTTCATTGAAATTATAATAAGAAGAATATGTGTCCACTGTGACATTAGTAACTTCTACTGATGTAAATTCACCTTCAAGATTATCTACATGAGAAGACCATTCTCTATATGCATCTTCAGAACCATCATAACCATTGATATCATAAGATAACAAGATATCACCTATTTGTATGTTTTCAATTGCTTTAGTTTCGCCATTTGCTAATGTAATCATTTCACCAGCTACGTGACATCCGCCTCCGCCGCCTCCGCCGCCTCCGGTATACGAAGTAGTTGCTGTTGGAACTGGCGTTGGACTTAGTGTAGCAATAGGTGTTGCACTTAGTGTAGTAATAGGTGTTGGAGCCGGTGTTACAGGTATCGTAGGGAATGGCGTTGGCTCTATTACTAGTGATGTACCTTGTGATAAAGTTACACCTAAAGTATATCTAATATTACTATTATCTGGGTGTGCAATAACAAGAGGTTCTAGAATAATACTTGTAGGGAATTTTGCTCCTCCGTTAAGACTAGTGATTATACAACTTCCTACTACATTTCCAAATATATTAGTACCGTATACAAATTGTACGCTATATCCGGAATCCTTAGATATTATAGTAGGTACTTGATTGGTAGTTGTTGCCGTATCCGTGTAACTAAAGCTCTTAGTTACTGAAGACCCTGGCCCGTTATTAAAATCATCCAAAGTAACGCTCGTGACATTAACACCGTTATCATTAATAACGACTGATAGAGTCGGTACTGGTGTTGCAGCTACTGTAGGCACTGGCGTTGCAGCTACTGTAGGCACTGGTGTTGGAGCCGCAGTAGGCACTGGTGTTGGAGCCGCAGTAGGCACTGGTGTTGGAGCTGCAGTAGGCACTGGTGTTGGAGCTGCAGTAGGCGCAGGCGTTGCAGTTGGAGCCGCAGTTGGAGCAGGTGTTGCAGTTGGTGTAATAACTGTATTACCAGCTTGAGTCACTTCAATAGTATCAATTGTACTTGTGTTAGCATGTCTAACAGTAAGCGTTGCGTTTCTGGCAACACCCGAATTAGGCGCCACTGTAATTGTCCAATCATCAGTAGTTCCCACCCTTACGATTGTAATCCAATCGGGTGGTGTATCCCATGAATATGAAGTCCCTAAAGGTGTGATATTCACTGTTCTTATGTATTCGTTTGCTGCCATTTTTATATTTATGTTTTTATATTTATCTTGTTTTTATTTTTATGATGATGGGCTTCCTCCACCTGTACCACATAATTGAGAAGCAGTAGTACTACCACCCGAAGAACTTGTGATTAACCATGATATAGACCCGTTAGAATACCATCCGAATGGCATAAGACTATCCCATGTTGTTAAATTCATATCAGTCCAAAAGACTGAAGAAGTAGATAGTATAGCGTCATTACTCCATAATGTATATTTTATAGATAATTCACCACATGCTGAACTGCTAGAACTGGAATTAAAACTTAATCTATGACTATAAGAAGTAACTGGTACTGGCGTTGCAGCTACTGTAGGCACTGGCGTTGGAACTGGCGTTGCAGCTACTGTAGGCACTGGCGTTGCAGCTACTGTAGGCACTGGCGTTGGAACCGGTGTATATGCTACTGTAGGCACTAGCGTTGGAACTGGCGTTGCAGCTACTGTA
>Ga0213868_10000616_pt1 | contig 33842 bp, 34 predicted proteins | sample PICome_9_FD_160087 | JGI IMG/M metagenome (GOLD analysis project Ga0213868, IMG submission 160087) | Coastal seawater microbial communities near Pivers Island, North Carolina, United States - PICO127 | ecosystem: Environmental > Aquatic > Marine > Coastal | place: USA: North Carolina...
CACAAGATCACTATCCTTGAACGCCAGCTGCCCACCGCCAGCCAGGACGCGATTACCCGCGACAACGTACTGACGCAGGTCGATACGTCGGTGTTCTACCGCATCACCGAACCCGAAAAGACGGTTTACCGAATCCGCGATGTGGACAGTGCCATCTCAACAACCGTGGCGGGGATTGTGCGCGCTGAAATCGGCAAGATGGATCTGGACGAGGTGCAGGCAAACCGCTCTGCCTTGATCCAGACCATCAAGGCCACCGTAGAGGACGCGGTGGACAATTGGGGCATCGAAGTCACCCGCGCCGAAATTCTGGACGTGAACCTTGATGCCGCGACCCGCGCCGCGATGATGCAGCAGCTGAACGCCGAGCGCGCCCGCCGCGCACAGGTGACAGAGGCCGAAGGGTCCAAACGCGCCGTTGAACTGGCCGCCGACGCCGAACTTTATGCCTCTGAACAGACCGCCAAAGCCCGCCGCGTGCTGGCCGATGCCGAAGCCTATGCGACACAGGTTGTGGCCAAGGCCATCAATGAAAACGGGTTGGAAGCCGCGCAATATCAGATCGCTTTGAAACAGGTCGAGGCGGTCGGTGCCATGAGCAGCGGCGCGGGCAATCAGACGGTGATTGTCCCGGCCGAGGCTTTGGCAGCCTTCGGTGATGCCTTCAAACTGTTGAAAGGGCGCGGATAATGGCAGATTATCTGACATTCTGGTGGGTCTGGATCTGCATCGCGCTGGCCTTGGGCGTGATCGAACTTCTGGCCCCCGGTTTCATCTTTCTGGGCTTTGCCATCGGTGCGCTGGTGATGGCAGGCATCGTGAGCCTGTTCTCGATCACGCATGTTGCTGCCCTGCTTGCGCTCTTTGCGATCTTGTCTCTGGCGGCGTGGATTGTGCTCAGGGCGGTGTTTCGCAATCAATCCAGCGGTGCGCGGATCATCACCCGCGACGTCAACGAAAATTAACGCCCCCCAACGCTGTTGAGCTTCCTTTCGCAGCCTGATAGTCGGCTCCTTTCAGCGGTTGAGGGGCGATCATGGACGAGTTGGTATTCGGTTGGGAAGAATGGATCGCACTGCCCGATCTCGGCATGCCCGCGATCAAGGCAAAGGTCGATACAGGTGCGCGCACCTCGGCGCTTCATGCCAGTGATATTGAGGTTTTCGGCCCTGCCGCGAAACCCAAGGTGCGGTTCAACGTGCACCCGATCCCTGCGCGTGACGACATCGTGATCACCTGCTCGGCCCCGCTGATTGACCGCCGCGAAGTGACCTCTTCCAACGGCGAATCCGAACAGCGCTATGTGATAGAGACAAATCTGGAAGTCGGCGGCCAGATCTGGCCAATTGAGATGACGCTGACCAATCGCGCGGGCATGTCCAGCCGCATGCTGCTGGGCCGTCAGGCGCTGAACGATCACATCACCATCTCCGCGACAGAGCGGCGCTTGCAGCCCGAACTCAGCTATGACGTCTACCACACCTCAGCGGTCCGCACGACAGCACCCAAACGCGCCCTGCGCATTGCCGTGCTCAGCCGCGAGGACAATTATTCCACCCGCCGTCTGGTCGAAGTGGGCGAAGCGCGCGGCCACACGGTCGAAGTGATCGACACGACCCGGTGCTACATGGCGATCAACACCATGTCGCCAGAGGTGCATTACGACGGCAAACGCCTGCCCCGCTATGATGCGGTGATCCCGCGCATCGGGGCCTCCATCACGCCCTATGGTACCGCCGTGATCCGCCAGTTTGAGACAATCGGCACCTATTGCGTCAACGGCTCTGCCGGCATCACCGCCAGCCGTGACAAGCTGCATGCGCATCAGGTGCTGGCCTCCAAGAAGATCGGCATGCCCACAACCGCCTTTGCCGCCTCCCCCAAGGATACGTCAAACCTGATGGCCCTGGTCGGGACGGCACCGCTGATCGTGAAACTGCTGGAATCCACCCAGGGCAAGGGCGTGGTGCTGGCCGAGACCAAAAAGGCCGCCGAATCCGTGATCGACGCCTTTCGCGGTCTCAAGGCGAACTTCCTTGTTCAGGACTTTGTAAAAGAGGCCGCGGGCGAGGATATCCGCTGTCTGGTGATCGCGGGCAAGGTTGTTGCCGCCATGAAGCGTACCGGTGCCGAAGGCGACTTCCGCTCCAACCTGCACCGGGGCGGATCGGCCAAGGTGGTGCGCATCACCAAGGAAGAACGCGACACCGCCCTGCGTGCGGCCCGCGCCTTTGGGCTGGGCAAGGCCGGTGTTGACCTGCTGCGCTCTGAGACGGGACCAAAGGTGCTTGAGGTAAATTCCTCTCCCGGTTTCGAAGGCATCGAAAAGGCCAGCGGGAAGGACATCGTCGGCAAGCTCTATGATGAAATCGAAGCGCGCGTCAAACCGCAGCCCGTGCGCAAGCGCAAAGGGGCCTGACGCAGGATCAGCGCGGCTTTATCTGACCCGAAACGGCAAAACGGCCCCCGCGCATCAGCGCCGGGGCCGTTTGATTTTTAGCAAATGCCTTATTCGGCCGGTGCGGCCTCCACATGGGTGGTAGGCAGCCCGTGCTTGGTCCGCTGGCCATCACGGTAGATGGCTTTCACCAGCGAAATGCCCATCAAGACCATCACGACGCTGAAAGGCAGCGCCCCGATCACCATCGCCGTCTGGATCGCCCCCAGACCGCCCGCCACGATCAAGCCGCCTACGACGAGGGCCAATGCAGCGCCCCAGAACAGGATATGCGGGCGCGCCTTGGGGCCCTCATCCCCTGCGGCATCAATCGTATTGATTATCAGCACCGCACTGTCTGCCGATGTCACCAGATAGGTCAGCAGCAAGATCACAACGATCACCGACATCACATAGGCCATCGTATCGCTGAGAATGACCGCCAGCATCGCAAACAATTGGTCGGACTGTCCGGCCCCCACAATCTCACCTTTGGCTGTGCCCGACAGCTCAAGGTCAATCGCGGTGCCACCCACCAGGGCGAACCAGACAAAACACATGACGGCGGGAATGATCATTGCCCCCAGCACATATTCGCGAATGGTTCGTCCCTTTGAAATGCGGGCAAGAAACACACCGACAAAGGGCGCGAATGCGATCCACCAGGCCCAGTAAAAAATCGTCCAACCGCCCTGCCAACCGGCCAGCGCATCGCCCATCTCGGTGCCGTCCTTGGACCAGACCGTTAGAATGTTGCCGGGGATGGACAACAGATAATCCCAAATACCCACAACCAACGTGGTCAGCCCGAAAACGGTCGATCCGAAAACCAAAAAGAAGGCCAGCACGAAAAAACTCAGCCCCATGTTGATGTTGGACAGCCATTTGATGCCCTTGCCCACACCAGACAGCGCCGACATCGTCGAGGCCCCCATGATCACGACCAAGGCCACGACGATCCCCATCGTGGAAGACGACTTTGTGCCATCCTCGGCGGTGGAATACAGCCAATCGCCAACGCCAATGCGCGACAAGCCAGAGATGAACTGCTCAACCCCGAACCCCAGGGTCTGCGCCCCCCCCAGAACGGTGGCGACGACCGCAACCACATCAATCGCATGTCCCAAAGGCCCCGAAAGCGCCTTGCCGAAAATCGGGGTCAGTGCCGACCTGATCGTCAAAGGCAGCCCGCGACGGTATGAAAAATACCCAAGGGCCAGACCGACAATCGCATAAGAGGCCCATGCCGCCAGCCCCCAGTGGGTGAAAGACCAGATATAGGCATCGCGCACATTTCCAGCAGTGCTGCCTTCGGTAAGCCCCATGATCGTACTTGGGTTCTTGGCAAAGTGGTACATCGGCTCGGCGGTTGCAAATGTCAGCATGCCGATGCCGATCCCCGCCCCGAACATCATCGAAAACCACGAGAAATTGGAAAACTCGGGCCTGTCTTCATCATGGCCCAACCGCATCTTTCCCGCCGCAGGCCATAACGCCAGCGCAAAACAAAGGATCACAAAGAACGCCATGACATAGACGTACCAATAGCTGAAAGTCGCAAGGATGATATTGTTCAGCCCGCCCAAAACCGATGCCGCCTGATCCGGAAAGGCGATCGCCCAAAGGATCAAGGCCCCGACAAGTATTTTCGCCGTGATCGCGACGTCCTTGGTAAACCCACGATAAAACCCCGATGCGGCGACTTTGATCGGTAGATGTGTGACTGGTGGCTTGACTGGCATTTTTTGTCCCCCATTGGGCGGTGTCAACGTTCACAGCCCGTTGAAATTTGCACCCTCATTGGCTCTTTATTGAGGGTGACTGCCACCAACCTGACCAAAAACAGCGCAAAATCAAACAATTTCTGAATATTTATGCCTAACCCATGGGCGGTTTGAAAAACCCTGCGATGGTTTTGCCTGCAAATCTGCGCCGCCCTTTGACGTGTCTTACGCCTGCGCAAGCACCGCAAAACCCGATGTTCACCCGGTCTCGGCTGGTCCCCGTCCTCCCCCCACTGGACGCCGCCCGGTTCAAACCCTATATAAACACTCAGAAAAGCAATGAGGCCCTCATGACAGACCAATCCCAGCCCATGGAAGGCACGCCCCTGATCGCGCCTTCAAGCACCGATCACCCGCTCTACGAGCAGATCGTAGAGGCCTGCCGCACGGTCTATGACCCTGAAATTCCAGTGAATATCTACGAACTTGGCCTCATTTACACCATCGACATCGACACCGAAAATGCGGTCGACATCAAGATGTCCCTGACAGCGCCGGGCTGCCCGGTCGCGGGCGAAATGCCCGGCTGGGTCGCCGATGCGGTCGAACCCCTGCCCGGCGTCAAACATGTTAACGTGGAACTGGTCTGGGAACCGCCATGGGGCATGGACATGATGTCAGATGAGGCCCGGCTTGAACTGGGCTTTATGTAAGACCGCTTGAGACCGCATCGGTCCTTGGCTATCTTGGACCCAATAGGAGACAGAACATGTTCGGCATCCCCGGAAAACAAGCCGTCACCATCACCCCCAAGGCCTCGGCGCAGATCGCAAAGCTGATGGCCTCGGCAGGCCACGCAGGGCTGCGCATCGGCATCAAGAAGGGCGGATGTGCGGGTATGGAATATACCATGGAATATGTCGATCAGGCAGATCCCAATGACGAGGTCGTCCAGCAAGACGGCGCCTGTGTGATGATCGCCCCCATGGCGCAGATGTTCCTCTTTGGCACCGAAATCGACTATGAGACGACGCTGCTGGAATCCGGCTTCAAATTCAACAATCCCAATGTGACAGAGGCTTGCGGCTGCGGTGAATCGATCAAATTCGACGAGTCCCTCACCGCCAAATGAGCCTGAGCGCTGCGGATACCGCCTTTGCGCGGGAACTCTTCGCATCCATCCCCGCCCTGACCACCCGCAAGATGTTTGGCGGCTTGGGCATCTATTCAGACGGTGTGATCTTTGCGCTCATGCGTTCTGACGGCCAGCTGTTGCTCAAGGCCAAATCCGTCCCCTTTACCGCGACATTGGCCACCATGGGGTCCACCCAATGGACCTATACCCGCAAGACGGGTGCGCAGGCCGCGATGCCCTATTGGACCCTGCCCGATGCCGCCCTGGATGATCCGGAACTGGCCGGCCAACTTGCATCGCAAGCGCTGGCCGCGTTGCTTTAGCACGGCACATCGCGTAAGCCTGCCGGGTCTGGCCCAGGCGCACCTATTGCGCGGGACCCGGGCATCAACGGGCACAGATTGATCACAGCAACAAGAGGACAGCCATGCGCCGCAAGATTGCCGCCGGAAACTGGAAAATGAACGGCACAGGCGCTGCCCTGGCCGAACTGGATGCCATCGCCGCAGGCCTGCCGACTGCACCTCCAGAGGTGGTGATCTGCCCGCCAGCCCCGCTGCTCTTTCGCGCCGCCAAAGTGGCGGCAGCTGCCGGCCTGTCGATCGGCGCACAAGATTGCCACATGCAAACCTCGGGGGCCTTCACCGGCGACATCTCCGCCCAGATGATCGCCGATACAGGTGCCACCTTTGTCATCGTCGGCCATTCCGAACGCCGTGAGGCCCATGCCGAATCCGACAGCGATGTCCGCGCCAAGGCCAAGGCCGCCTGGGCTGCGGACCTCACCCCGATCATCTGCATCGGCGAGGAACTTGACGAACGCGAGGCCAACAACACGCTCGACATCATCGGCGGCCAGCTTGCAGGCTCCGTGCCCGATGCCGTGACCGCAACCAATACCGTCATCGCCTATGAACCGATCTGGGCCATCGGCACCGGCAAGGTGCCCAGTCTCGACCAGATCATCGAAGTCCATGATTTCATCCGCGCCCAATTGACCAAACGCTCCGGCGCGCAAATCGGCAATGCCCTCCCCCTGCTCTACGGCGGCTCTGTCAAACCCGACAATGCTGCCCACATCTTTGCAGCCGGAAACGTCGACGGCTTTCTCGTCGGCGGTGCCTCCCTCACAGCGCGCGACTTCCTGCCGATCATCTCAGCCCTCACTTGAAGGCCCTCCTCTTTTTGGCCTTAAATACCTAAGGGCCCCACATGCAAAAGGCGGCACATCAAATCTGATGCGCCGCCTTTTCAGTTTCAAACCAGAAGGATCTACCTGGTGATGATCTCCGGGCCCATCATCATCGTCGGCAACCAGGTGCTCAGGATCGGGATATAGGTCACCATGATGAGGAAGACGAAAAGCACCGCCAGGAAGGGCAGCGCCGCCCGTACAACATTCATCATCGGCATATTCGCCACCCCAGAGGTCACAAAGAGGTTCAGACCCACAGGCGGCGTGATCATCCCGATCTCCATGTTCACCACCATGATGATGCCCAGGTGAATGGGATCGATGCCCAGCTCAATCGCAATCGGAAACACCAGCGGTGCAACGATCACCAACAGACCCGAAGGCTCCATGAATTGCCCCCCAATCAGCAAGATCACGTTCACGATCACCAGGAACATGATCGGACCAAAGCCCGCATCCAACATCGCCGCAGAAATCTGCTGCGGGATCTGCTCGTCGGTCAGCACGTGCTTGAGGATCAGCGCATTGGCGATGATGAACATCAAGGTCACGGTCAGCTTGCCCGCCTCAAACAGCGTATTGCGGGTGTCACGGTGAAAGAACACGCTGATCAGCGCCATAGGCTTTTTCAACAGCGAGATATTCTGCCCGTCGCCCGACACATGCAGCGGACCCATGTCGCGATATACAAAGGAGGCGATGAAAAAGGCATAGACCGCCGCGACCGCTGCCGCTTCCGTGGGGGTAAAGATACCGCCATAGATGCCGCCCAGAATGATCACGATCAGGAACAGACCCCAGCCCGCCTCAAACCCGGACCGGCGCACTTCGCCCCAGCCCTGCCATTCGCCCTTGGGCAGATTGCGCACCTTTGCGATGATATAAATCGTCAGCATCAGCATGAAACCGGCCAGCAGCCCCGGGATAACCCCGGCCAGGAACATCCGACCCACCGACACATCCGTGGCAGAGGCATAGACCACCATCACGATCGACGGCGGGATCAGGATGCCCAAGGTGCCCGCAACTGCGATCACACCAGCTGCGAAGTCCTTCGTATATCCGACTTCGCGCATGCCTACGATCACGATCGACCCGATCGCAACCACGGTCGCTGGCGAAGAGCCACTCAGCGCCGCGAACAGCATACAGGCAAACACGCCCGCAATCGCCAGACCGCCGGGCAGATGCCCCACCAGCGCAATGGAGAACCGGATGATCCGCCGCGCCACACCGCCCGTGGACATGAAACTGGAAGCCAGCACAAAGAACGGAATGGCCAGCAATGTATAATGGCCCGCCATCGCCTGAAACAGTGTCTGTGCAATTGACGCCATGGAGGTGTCAGACAGAACCAACAGGAACATGATGGAGGAAAGGCCGAGCGAAACGGCAATTGGCACACCAATCAGCATCAAGCCTACGACCATGGAAAAGAGAACAAAAACTTCCATGCGCTCAGTCTCCCGCATTCATATGTTTGACGTCTTCAATCGCATCTTCAACCTCGTGGCTGACGATCAAGCTGTCTTGTTGACCCCGCACCACACGCAAGGTTGCCTGCACAAATCGAAACACAAGCAATGCCATGCCAATCGGCAAGATTGCATAGGGAATGAAGCGCGGCAGCTTTTCATAGGCCTCGCCCTCATTCATGATGGGTTCAATCCAGCGCAACCATTCCGGAAATGGCATATCGACAACTTCGTACCACGCCTGGTCGCGGCTGTCGGCAAACCCGGTGGGGAACCAGCGGCCGGTCGTCGCATCCAGCCCAGCAAACGGTGCCCAGTAATCCCACGCCCCCTTCATCAACATGACCGCATAGATCACGCAGATCACCCCTGACACGATGGCCAGAACCCGGCGCGGTCCCTTGTCGAAAAGGTTCACCACAGCGTCTACACCAAGGTGGGCTGTGACCTTGACGGCATAACTCACGCCGAACAGGACCAGCCATGCAAACAGGAACGTCACCGCTTCAAGTCCCCAGATCAGACCGGTGTTGAACCCGTAGCGTAAAACAACGTTTATGAATGTAATGATTGTCATCAAGCCAAGGATCAACGCAATCGCGGTCTCCTCAAAGCTGTGTACAAAGCGGCCCAAAGCACCGCGTGGTTCGAAATGCGAAGACATCGCCGCTCCCCCTTCAAAGCAGTATGTTCAAATACCCGGTCCGCACCTTGGTGCGAACCGGGCAGATCGCGATTACGCGCAGATCAATGCTTGGCGTTGATCGCTTGTGCCGCGTCGATGTTTTCTTGACCGACATCGCCGACGAACTGCGCCCAAACCGGCATCATTGCGTCAACCCAGACCTGGCGCTGCTCTGCTGTCAGCTCGATGATGGGGGAACCTGCATCCAGGACCGCCTGACGGGCATCAGCGTCAACCTGACCAACAGCCGCGTTACGCTCGATTGTTACTTCTTCGAGAATGGTCGCCAGTTGTGTGCGCACGTCATCTGGCAGGCTTTCCCACCAATCGGTGGATGTCACAACCATATAGTCGATGATGCCGTGGTTGGTTTCGGTGATACCGTCCTGCACCTCAAAGAACTTCTGACCATAGATGTTGGACCATGTGTTCTCTTGTCCATCCACAACGCCGGTTTGCAGCGCGCCGTAAACTTCGGAGAAGGCCATTGGCTGTGGGCTGACACCGATGGCTTCCATCTGCGCCTTGATCACGTCAGAAGGCTGCACGCGGAATTTCAGGCCATTGGCATCAGAAGGCAGGTTCAGTGGCTTGTTGGCCGACATCTGCTTCATTCCGTTGTGCCAGAACTGCAGACCTTGCAGACCACGACGGGTCATGCTGGACTTCATCGCTTCGCCTGTTTCGGACGTCTGGAAATCATCTACCGCGTTGATGTTCTTGAACATGAAAGGCAGATCGAAAATGCGGAATACTTTGGTGAACTGCTCAAACTTGGACAGCGAAGGGGCTGCCATCTGAACGTCGCCCTGCAGCATCGCTTCAAGCACTTTGTCATCATCATAAAGCGTGGAGTTCGGGAAAACTTCCATGCAGGCCTTGCCGTTCATTTCTTCGTTCACGCGCTCCATCAGCAGCGTGGCCGCAATACCTTTTGGGTGTTTGTCAGTGTTGGTCACATGGCTGAACTTGATTACGATTTCGCCATCGTCGCAGGCTGCTGCAACGGCACCGGCGGATACGGTCATAGCCAAAACGGCCATAGTCAAAAATTTCATGGTGTCTCCTCCCAGAGATATAGAATCATGGTCACGCAGGGAATTTCCCTCGCTGGTCAGACTAGACATCGGCGGATGTCGGCTCACAAGGATCTGACCGGATCGCGCCGAAAATAATACTTTTACAATATATTTCAGGTATTTGGGTGAAAATCCCAACTCAGTTCAGCACTCTTTGAAAGCAGCTTGTGCGAATATCCGCACGGCCCGCCCCTTGCCTGTGCGGAATTCCGCACAAACTTTATGCGCGAAAGTCCTCGGGGCGGATGCTGTAGCGTGCCAGTTTGTCGTAAAAGGTCTTGCGCGGCAGCTTGAGCGCCTCTGCCGCCGCCGAAGCCTGCCCCGCCGCCCGGCGCAAGGCCGTCTCCAGCAGCGAGCGTTCAATCATCGACATCTGTTCGACCAGCCCCAGCGAGGCATCCGCCGTCACCTCTTCGGGCATCCCCATGACAAAGCGCATGGCCGCAGACATCAGCGAACGGGCATTGCCCGGCCAGTCCCGCGCCATGAGACCGGCAATCACCTCGGGCGTGACCTCGGGGGCGGCCAGCCCGCCCTGCTCTGCGGCCTGCGCCACATAGCGGCGAAACATCACCGGAATGTCCTCGCGCCGTTCCGCCAGGGACGGGATGCGCACACTCAGCGCTTCCAGCCGGTAAAACAGATCGGCGTTGAACCGACCGGCCTGAACATCCCCCGCCAGATCGCGGGTATTGCCAGCAATCAGGCACACCCCCATCTGCCGGCCATCGGCCTCGCCCAATGCCAGCTGCACCTGCGCGGGCAGTTGCGAAATCTCGTCGATGAACAGGCTGCCGCCTTCGGCCTCTTTCAGCGCGGCCGCCAGACCATCCGGGGACAGCCCCGAGGCCGCACGTTTGACGAAGGGTGCCTTGGAGCGGGCAGAGCTCAGGTGAATGACCTCTGCGACCTTGGAAATGCCCGATCCCGGCGCACCGGTGACCAGCGCATCGCCTTCGGCCTGACCCACCAGCCGCACCTGACGGCGCAGGTCATCGGCCAGCCCGGAAGAGCCAAAGATCATCCTTGCAGCCGGATCGCCGGTTTCGACCAACAGCCGCAGCTTGCGGTTTTCCAGCACCAGCGCCCGCGTCTTGAGCGCGCGTTCCAGGATGCTGATCAGCGCGGCAGGCGCACAGGGTTTTTCAAGAAAGCCAAAGGCCCCCTGCCCCATGGCCGCCACGGCCATCGGAATATCGCCTTCGCCGGTCAACAAGATCACCGGCAGATCCGGGTCCTGCTTGCGGGCATAGTCCAACAGATGAAAGCCATCCCGCCCCGGCATCCGCATGTCCGACAGGATCACCCCTTCAAATTTGGCCGTGATCCGATCCTTGGCCGCAACGAATGAATTTGCGGTAATCGGGGTCATATCCGACAGCTCCAGCGTCTGTGCCAGGGCTTCGCGCACAGCCGCGTCATCATCGACCAATAGCACCTGACCGCTCATTGCTGCTCTCCCTGCTCGGCTGCCCGTTCCAATGTGACGGCAAAGACGGCACCGCCCTGGGCGTGGTTGCGCCCCTTGATCTGGCCGCCAAAGCTTTGGACGATGCCATAGCTGATGGACAGACCCAGGCCCATCCCCCCCGTGTCGCCGACCTGTTTGGTGGTATAAAACGGATCAAAGACCTTGTCGGGCATTTCGATGCCCGGTCCGCTGTCTTGAAATTCCACTGTCACATCGCTGTCGGCGGTGATGGTGATGCACAAGACCTTTTCTGACTGGCCTTCCATGGCATCAACGGCATTGGTGATCAGGTTGACAAAGACCTGCCCCAGCCGCACCTCACCGCCGCGCACCCAGATTGGCGGGTCGGTGGGCCTATGGATGACGGTCACGCCCGCCGCTTCGCTATAGCTGGCGGTCAGTTCCAGCGCGGTATTCAGCGCCGCGCCCAGATCAACGCGCCCTTGCGGCATGTTTTCTTGCCGGGCAAAGGCGCGCAGGTTCTGGATGATCCGCCCCATCCGCTGGGTCAGATCCGAAATCCGGCTCAGGTTTTCGCCCGCGCGTTCGGGTGAACCCCGGTCCATGAATTTCACGGCATTATCGGCAAAGGACCGGATCGCCATCAAGGGCTGGTTCAGCTCGTGACTGATGCCCGCAGACATCTGCCCCAGCGCGCTCAGCTTGCCGGCCTGCACCAGATCATTCTGCGCGCGCCGCAATGCGGCCTGTGCCTCTTCGCGCTCTGCCGCCTCGGCCAGCAGTTTTGCATTCGTCTCGCGCAGGTCCTGCGTACGCTGCGTCACCCGCGCCTCAAGCTGGACATTCGCTGCAAACAGCGCGCGCCTCCGCTCTGCGGTCAGGAACAACAAGGACCCAAAGGCAATGCAAAGTGCCGCCAGCGCCGAGGCCTGCGCAAAAGCCAGCTGCCGGATCTGGGATATCTCGAGCAAGACCTCGCCTCTCATCCCGATCACCGGCAGATCCTGCGTCAGATGCAGCGCCTCGCGGGGCAGATAGGGACCCCAGCCAAGGGTCCAGATTTCATGGCCGTTGCGCATCTCGGCTGAGAATTCAGGGGCCTCTCCGGCGGGCGGGATCAGCCCTGCACTGCCCCGAGGCCGGGTCCAGAACAACAGCTCTGAGCGGTTGGAGATATAGACCTGCCCCCCCTCATCCGTGAAAAAGGCCGCCGGATTGGTGCCGCGCCAGTTATAGTCGATGCCGTTCAGATCAGTGATGACCACCACCGCGCCAAAAACCTTGCCATTGTCATCAAAAACCGGTGCAGCGTGGAAAAAGGCGCGCGGGGTCAGCGGCTCTGCGGGGCCATGACCCCAGCCCAAGGCCCCGCCAAGTGCGCGCTTGATATGGGCGTATTTGCCCAGATCAACCGGTGCCGTGCCAGAGGCGGATGCGGTCACCCGCCCTGATCGGTTCAGAACCAGCAGGTCAAGTGCGGCGGTCTTGTCGGCCACTTGCTGCAGCAGGCTCTTGATGTCAGGCCGGGGGCCATTTTCCAAGGCATCGCCAATGTCGGGATGATCCGCCATCAGAACCGCCAGATCCCGGTAGCGCTGCAATTGCCCGACCAGCCGGTCCCCGGCCAGCGCCAGATCGGCGCGGCCACGCTGGTCCAGCTGGTCCAGCCCCTGCTCAAAGGCATAGCGCCATACGACACCTGTCAGGATCAAAACGATCCCCAGAAATGCCAGCACAAATCCGGCTCTTTGGCGCAACCCATCTCTCATTGCGCCAGATTGCATATCCGCCCTTGCAAAGACCAGCCCCGAGCGGTTTGCTTGGACAGATGAAAGACCTGAATCTGTCCCCGCTTGATCCCGACTTTGTCCAAGATCCCTATCTGGCCTATGACCGCGCCCGCGCGGCTGGCCCGGTGCTGTTCTGGCAGGACTACGGCATGCTGGCGGCCTTTGACGCGGCCACGGTGCAGGCGCTGTTGCGCGACCGCCGCCTGGGCCGGCAAAAGCCTGCGCATCTGCGCAGCCCCTATCCCGACCATCTTACCGCTTGGGGCAAGGTCGAGGACACGTCCATGCTGGACATGGAGCCACCCAACCACACCCGCCTGCGCGCACTTGTGCTGCGGGCCTTCACCTCGCGCCGCATCGCCGGACTGCGCCCGGATATCGAGACGATCACCGCAGAGCTGCTGGCCGATCTGCCCGAAACCCCCTTTGATCTGATCCCCCACTTTTGCACCCAATTGCCCGTGCGCATCATTGCCCGTCTGCTTGGCGTGCCCGAAGAGATGTCGCCGGACCTGTTGCGCTGGTCCAACGCCATGGTGGCCATGTATCAGGCAGGCCGAACCCGCATGATCGAAGATGCCGCCAATCAGGCCAGTCAGGACTTCACCGCCTTTCTGACAGATTACATCACCCAACGCCGCAATGACCCGCGCGACGATCTGATCACCCAATTGATTGCCGCCGAAAAGGACGGCGAAAAGCTCAGCACCGATGAGCTGATCGGCACCTGTATCTTGCTGCTGAACGCGGGCCATGAGGCGACCGTGCATAGCATCGGCAATGCGGTGAAATGCCTGCTGGAGCATCAGACCCCGCACAGCGCCCTTGCCCCGGACCAGATCGCAGCCACCACCGAAGAACTGCTGCGCTATGATCCGCCGCTGCATATGTTTACCCGCTTTGCCTATGAGGATATTGATCTGGGCGGCATCACCCTCAAGAAGGACCATGAAATCGCCCTGATCTTGGGCGCGGCCGGGCGCGACCCGGCCCTTTTTGCGGATGCAGACCGGTTCATCCCCGACCGGCTGGCCAAACCCCATGCCGCATTCGGGGGCGGATTACATTTCTGCGTCGGCGCACCCTTGGCCCGCCTTGAGCTGCAAATCGCCCTGCCCGCCCTTTTTGCGCATCTGCCCCAGATGCAACTGGCCGAACCGCCAACCTATGCGATGTCCTATCATTTCCACAAACTCGACCGCCTGATGATCAATCCGCGGCTTGGATAGGGCCCAAGGATAACGCCTGCGACCATTCCTTGATTGGTCAGTCCTGCGCGGATTGGCTGGGTTGAGGCAGCCCTATCCCTACAAAGGCAGCGCTACCGTCGACTTTATCTCTTCCATCGACAAAAGCGCTGTGACGTTATGCACCCGGACCTCTGAAATCAGCGCCTGATAGAACACATCATAGGCCCGCGCATTGGCCACCCTGACCTTCAGGATATAGTCGATATCCCCCGCCAGCCGATGCGCCTCCTGCACTTCGGGGCGATCGTTCAGCGCCTTGAGAAAACGCGCCTGCCAGGCGGCCTCATGCTCTGAGGTGCGGATCAGCACAAAGAAACAGGCCTCGAAGCCTAGGGCTTCGGCATCCAGCATCACGGTCTGCTGACCGATCACCCCCGCATCGCGCAATTTGCGAATCCGGTTCCAGACGGGCGTCTTGGAAGAGCCCACATTCTTGGCAATCTCATCCAGAGACTGGCTGGCATCGCGTTGCAGCTCTGCCAAAATTTTCCGGTCTGTCTCATCTATTCGGACGGTCATTGTCGATAATTCCTCTGTGGTGGTCTGTGCGTTCCTGAACCGCAGCCTTACAGAACAAATGTCCTTATATCTACGGGTACCTGGCGCAATGCAGGAATATTTTCCTATATTCAGGCCAAGTCACCACAGGAGCAGGCAGCACCATGAACCATTTTCCCATCTTTCTGGCCACCACGGGTCAACGCATCGTGCTTTCTGGCGGCGGGGATGCCGCGCTGGCCAAACTGCGCCTTCTGCTCAAGACAACTGCCCGCATCAGCGTCTTTGCGGCCGATCCCGCACCCCAGATCGTCGCCTGGGCCGAGGCAGGCGAACTGACCCTGAACCGCCGCGCGCTGTCGCACGGCGATGTGCTTTGTGCCGCGCTGTTCTATGCCGCTGATGAGGATGACGTCGAGGACAAGCGCACCGCCGCCATCGCACGCGGCGAAGGCGCGCTGGTCAATATCGTCGACAACCTGGCCGACAGCGCCTTTATCACCCCCGCCATCGTCGACCGCGATCCGGTCACCATCGCCATCGGCACCGAAGGGGCGGCCCCCGTGCTGGCCCGCGCCATCAAGGCCGATCTGGAAGAACGCCTGCCCGCCACACTCGGCACATTGGCGCGCATCGGCAAAGGCTTTCGCAAGATGGCCGATGCCCTGCCCTTTGGCCGCGCCCGCCGCGATTTCTGGCGCGATTATTATTTCACAACCGGTCCCAAGGCGATGTCTGAGGGCGAAGAGAACCTGCGCCCGGCCCTTGAAACCCTGCTCGACAGCCATCTGCGCAAGACCGCCCGCCCCGGCCATGTGGCCTTTGTCGGTGGCGGCCCCGGGGATCCTGAGCTGCTGACGCTCAAGGCCCGCCGCGCGCTGGATGAGGCCGATGTGGTGATTTATGACCGCCTGATCTCGCCCGAGATCCTGGAATTGGCGCGCCGCGAAGCCACGATGATCGACGTGGGCAAAGAGGGCTTTGGCCCCTCGACCCCGCAAGAGACGATCAATGCGCTGCTGATCGAACATGCCCAGAACGGCGCGCAGGTCGTGCGGCTGAAATCCGGCGATGCCACGATCTTTGGCCGGCTGGACGAAGAGATTGACGCCATCGACGCCCATGACATCGGCTGGCATATCGTGCCCGGCATCACCTCGGCCTCTGCCGCCGTGGCCGCCATTGGCCAAAGCCTGACACGACGGGGCCGCAATGCCTCGGTCCGGTTCCTGACGGGACATGACATGCAGGGCTTTGCCGATCACGACTGGGCCGCCCTTGCCCGGCCAAATGAGGTCGCGGCGATCTATATGGGCAAGAAATCTGCCCGTTTCGTACAGGGCCGCCTGTTGATGCATGGTGCTGAGCGCAACACGCCGATGACATTGATCGAAAACGCCTCGCGCCCTGATCAGCGCGTGCTGGAAACCACGCTTGACCGGCTGCCCGATGATCTGGCCGCCGCCCGAATGTCCGGTCCGGCCCTTACCTTTTACGGCCTTGCGCCCCGCGCCGCCGCCCTTGCCGCAACAGAATTCCCACTTGAGGAGATGGCATAATGCCCAAGCCCTTCACCCCCAAAGTCGTCACCGCCAATGCCCTGCGGGAAGGCGATGTGATCTATCAATCCACCACCGGCTGGACCCGCGATCTGGCCCAGGCCGAAGTCCTGACGGACCCGGCCCATGCCGACCTGCGCGAAATCGAAGCCGCCGCCCAGACCTCGCATGTGGTGGGCGTCTATCTGGCCGATGTGGCGCTTGAGGGCACCACGCCCGTGCCGGTCCATTTCCGCGAGGCGTTTCGCGCCAAAGGCCCCTCCAACTACGCCCACGGCAAACAGGAGCAATTCTGATGTATCACTACACCGATTTCGACGCCGCCTTTCTTAAGGAACGCAACGCCCAGTTCCGCGCCCAGGTCGAACGCCGCATTGACGGCTCTCTGACCGAGGATGAGTTCAAGCCATTGCGCCTGATGAACGGGCTCTATCTGCAACTGCATGCCTATATGCTGCGCGTGGCCATCCCCTATGGCACGCTCAACAGCCGCCAGATGGACCAGCTGGCGATGATTGCCGATAAATATGACAAGGGCTATGGCCATTTCACCACCCGTCAGAACATCCAGTACAACTGGCCTGAACTGCGCGATGTGCCCGATATGCTGGATGCGCTGGCCGAGGTGAACATGCATGCCATCCAGACCTCGGGCAACACGATCCGCAATGTGACCGCCGACCATTTCGCCGGTGCCGCCGCCGATGAGGTCGCCGATCCCCGCCCCGTGGCCGAGCTGATCCGCCAATGGTCCACCGACCATCCCGAATTCCAGTTCCTGCCGCGCAAGTTCAAGGTCGCCGTGACCGGTTCGGCCGCCGACCGCGCGGTGATCAAAGCCCATGACATCGGGCTGCGCATCGTCAAACAGGGCGATGAAATCGGCTATGAGGTCATCATCGGCGGCGGTCTGGGCCGCACGCCCATGATCGGCAAAGTGCTCTATGATTTCGTCCCCCAGGCCGATCTGCTGCCCACGCTTGAGGCCATTGTCAGTGTCTATAACCTGCTGGGACGGCGCGATAATAAATACAAAGCCCGGATCAAGATCACCGTCCATGAAAACGGCATCCAAGACATCCGCGCCCGGGTCGAAGACCGCCTGAAACTGATCCGCCCCCAGTTCGGTGGCATTGACCAGCAGATGCTGGCGCGGATCGAGGCGGATTTCGCAGCCCCCACTTTCCTCAAGGGCTATCTTGAACCCTACCACAATGCCTATGCGCAGGACCCGGTGTTTCGCAGCTGGGCCGATACCAACCTGAGCGCACATCGCAATCCCGATTACGCCATCGTCTCAATCTCGCTCAAGGCCCATGGCAAGACGCCGGGTGATGCCACCTCACGCCAGATGCGCCTGATGGCGGCGCTGGCCAAACGCTATGGCCATGATGAGCTGCGCATCAGCCATGAACAGAACGTGATCCTGCCCCATGTGCACAAGGGCGATGTGCCCTCGGTCTATTACGCGCTCAAGGCCGAAGGTCTGGGCACGGCCAATATTGGCCTGATCTCGGATATCATCGCCTGCCCTGGCATGGACTACTGCGCGCTGGCCACGGCCCGCTCCATCCCGATCGCTCAGGAGATCGCCACGCGGTTTGAGGCGCTCAAGCTGGAGCATGACATTGGTCCGCTCAAGATCAAGATTTCAGGCTGCATCAACGCCTGTGGCCACCACCATGTGGGCCATATCGGCATCCTGGGTCTGGACCGTGCAGGCGTGGAAAACTACCAGATCACACTGGGGGGGGACGGCACCGAAGACGCCCAAATCGGCGAGCGCGCGGGTCCGGGGTTTTCGGCCGACCAGATCGTGCCAGCCATAGAACGGATCGTGGCGGCCTATCTGGCGCTGCGCACAGACCCCTCCGAGACCTTTCTGACCGCCTACCGCCGTCTGGGTCTGGCCCCGTTCAAGGCGGCCCTTTACCCCGAGGCGCAGGCCAATGCTGCTTGATACACCCCTTGTCGGGGCTGACAGCCCGCCTGTGGACCTTGCGGCCAAAGTGGCGCGCCTGAACGTCCAGATGCGCCACCATTCGGCCCATGACGTGTTGCGCGCCGCCGTGGAGGCGGTGCCGTCACTCGCGCTGGTCTCCAGCTTTGGCGCGGAATCCGTGGCGCTGCTGCATGTGGCCTCACAGGTGAAAAAAGACCTCAGCATCCTGTTCATCGACACGCAGATGTTGTTTGCCGAAACGCTGGCCTATCAGCGTGCGGTCGCGATCAAACTGGGTCTCACCCGGATCAGGGTGATCCGCGCGGCAGATACGGCAATGCACGACCCAGACGGCAGGCTGCACCAGCGCGACACGGACGCCTGCTGCCATCTGCGCAAGACTGCGCCCTTGCAGAAGGCTCTGGCCGGATATGACGGCTGGATCACGGGCCGCAAACGCTTTCAATCCGGCACCCGTGCCGCCCTGCCCCATTTCGAAGTCGAAGCCCCCGGTGGTGACATCCAACCCCGGATCAAGGTCAACCCGCTGGCCTTCTGGGCCGCGCAGGACGTCACGGACTATATCACCGAAAACCGCCTGCCGCGCCATCCTTTGGTGGCACAGGGATATCCCTCCATCGGATGTGCGCCCTGCACCTCGCGCGTGGCCCCGGGCGAAGACCGCCGTTCAGGCCGCTGGCGTGACCAACCCAAAGACGAATGCGGCATCCATTTTGTAGATGGCAAGATGGTCCGCACAGGAGAGAGACCATGACACAATTGATCAACGATACCGGCTTTGTCGCCGATGACTGGACCCTCGGCTATTGCAAGCCCGATGCGGCCAATGACACCCTTGCGCTGGATCTGCCCTCAGATGTGCAGCCCGAGGATATCCGCCTCACCGAAACGCTTGAGATGATCCGCATCGATTTCCCCTCCGCCGCAGATGGGCGCGGCTTAACCATCGCGCGCGCGCTGCGGCTGCGCGGATATCAGGGCCGTTTGCGCGCAAAGGGCCATATCATCGCCGACCAATACGCCATGGCACGCCGCGCGGGCTTTGACGAAGTGGAGGTCACAGATGAGATCGCCGCCCGCCAGCCCGCCGCGCAATGGCAGTTCCGCAGCGACTGGCAGGCCCATGACTATCAGGCCCGTCTGCGTGCCACGCCTGCGGCGTAACAGCCAATTGCCCTCCAATTTCCCTTGACTTAGTATAGGAAGCAAGCAATCGTTTGCACACAAATGAAATGACAGAGCAGACCAAAGTGAACGTATCAGCCGCCAAGCCCGTCCCGACCCTGCCCGACGCACAGACCGTCACCTCCGTAAAGCATTGGACAGACAGGTTGTTTTCCTTCCGCGTCACCCGTCCTGCCACCTTGCGGTTCCGGTCGGGCGAGTTTGTGATGATCGGCCTGATGGGCGACCCCGACCCCAAAACCGGCAAGCAAAAGCCGCTGCTGCGGGCCTATTCCATCGCCTCACCAGCATGGGACGACGAGCTGGAGTTCTATTCGATCAAGGTACCCGACGGCCCACTGACATCCAGGTTGCAGCACATCCAACCGGGGGACGAGATCATCCTGCGGCCCAAACCTGTGGGCACGCTGGTGCATGACGCGCTGCTGCCGGGCAAACGGCTGTGGTTCTTTGCCACCGGCACCGGCTTTGCGCCTTTTGCCTCGCTGCTGCGCGAACCGGAAACCTATGAGAATTACGATCAGGTCATCATCACCCATACCTGCCGCGATGTCGCAGAACTGGACTATGGCCGCACCCTGATTGAGGAACTCAAGGCCGACGAGATGATGCAAGAACTGATCGGCCCCGACAATCTGGCCAAGATCTGTTACTACCCCACCACCACCCGCGAACAGAGCCCCAAGATGGGCCGCATCACGACGCTGCTGGAGGATGGGACGGTCTTTGCGGACCTTGGCATCGACGGCATCCATGTGGACACCGACCGCGCAATGGTCTGCGGCAGCCTTGCCTTCAACAAGGACATCCTGGCGCTGCTCGAAGGTTTCGGTCTGGAGGAAGGGGCCAATTCAGACCCCAAGCATTTCGTGATCGAAAAGGCCTTTGTCGGCTGAGACCTGTCGCACAGGACGATCCAACCTTCCATTTGTAGAAATAAAAAACCGCGCCTGATCGCTCAGGCGCGGTTCTTTGTCTTGCAGCCTTGGGGCTGATCAGAGGTTCATCGCCTCACGAATGCGCGTCAGCACCTCTTTGAGCAGATCAGGATTGTCCTGGGCTGCTTTCAACGCCTGTGTCAGCGTGGTCTTTTGCAGCATGCCCAGATCAGATCCGTCAATCATCTCGCTGACCTTATCAAGGTTGAAACCATCCACCGTCAGCAGCTCTTCGATCATCGAAGGTGTGGCCCCTTCGACCGCCTCTGTCGCCAAAGGCTCTGCCGCAACGGAGCTGTCTGTCGCAGCCTCTGTCGCTGTCGTAACGGCGTCTGTCGCAGCTTCGGTTGCCGTCTGCGTCGCTGTTTCTGTCACTGCCGTGGCTGTATCTGTTGCAGCCTCGGTTGCGGTCTCTGTCACGGCTGTCGCTGTGTCGGTTGCCGCCTGTGTGGCTGTTGCCGCAGTGTCGGTCGCAGCCTCAGTGGCCGCTGTCGCTGCCTCGCTGGTGGTTTCAGTCACTGCCGTCGCCGTTTCAGTTGCCGCTTCCGTGGCCTCTGACGCCGCTTGCGTCGCCGTATCAACCGTGGCCTCAACCGCCTCGGCTGCTGTTTCGGTGGCCTGTGTCGCTGCTGCCGCCGCATCACCGGCGGTCTCTGTCACAGCCTGAACCGCATCACCGGCCGCTTCAGTCGCCGCATCTGCCGCATCACTTGCCGCTTCAGCTGTTGTATCAACCAGGTTCTGCGCCGCTGTAGCCGCCTCTGCCGCAGCCTCTTCCGCTGCATCCTTCACGGCCTGCGCCGCATCGCTCGCGGCCTGCTCTGCGGCCTTGACCGCCTCGGTCACAGCACCCTGTGCCGTCTCGGTCGCATCGCCCGCAGCTTCAGTCGCCGCTTCCAGCGCCTCTGGTGCGGTCACGTTCTGGGTCGCTTCAGTTGCGATTTCGGTCGGCGTCTTGCCGGTAAAAAGCATATAGCCCCCCACAGCGACAATCGCGGCCACGACAATCCAAATTAGATTTTTCATCTCTTTTCCCTCTGATGACAGGCTTTTCGCATCATGTGACGCAAAAGCCCTCTACACTGGGCAAATGCGCAAAGCGGCGCAAAGGTTCAAGGGGGAATAAAATTATCTCTGCAGCCCTCGGCCTGAATTAGCCGCTTGAAGAAGATCACCGCCGCGTCTAGTTTGTGACCTCGAACATAGTGAACAATCAAAGGACGACCACCATCGCTCGCAGACCACATAATGCGCCGCCCCAAAGAGACACCGGCCCGCGTATCAATGAAAACATCCGCTCAAATGAAATCCGCCTGATTGGTGCCGACGGCGAAAACGTCGGCGTTGTGACGCCCGCGCGCGCCATGGAAATGGCCGAAGAAGCAGGGCTCGATCTGGTTGAAATCTCGCCCAATGCCAATCCACCTGTCTGCAAGATCATGGATTTCGGCAAGTTCAAATACGAGACACAAAAACGCGAGGCCGAGGCCCGCAAGAAACAGAAAATCATTGAGATCAAAGAGGTCAAGTTTCGTCCCAATACGGATACGAACGATTATGACGTCAAAATGCGCAATGTTTTCAAATTCTTGGAGAATGGCGACAAGGTCAAGGTTACCTTGCGTTTTCGGGGTCGCGAAATGGCCCACCAAAACCTGGGCCGCGAATTGCTGGAACGGGTGGCCGAGGACACCAAGGAACATGGCCGCGTCGAAAACTTCCCCAAGATGGAAGGCCGCCAGATGGTCATGCTGATCGGCCCGCTGCCAAACAAGTAAATCCAGCTTTGCTGTGTGATTGCCAAGCCCCCGCCATCGCGGGGGCTTTTGCATGTCAGCCCGCCAAATATCACAACACGTCGATGTGGCGCGTGCCCTGCGGCCCTTTAGGGCTTAGGGGCAAACCAACGCACAGATCTGCGCGTCCGACTCACCGCGCCCTTGGCTGACCTCGCTCCCACCACCAAAGCATCCCCCAGACGACAAAAGCCGCGCCTTTGCCAGGCGCGGCTTTCAAAACTGTCTGGCCGGATCAGGCTCAGGCGATGGCGGCAACCGCGCGCTTGGTCATCACGGCACATAGATGCGCCCGGTAGGCACCCGTCCCATGCAGATCGCTGATCATATCCGTGTCATCCAGGCTCATTCCCGCCAGCGCATCAGCCGCGAAATTCGCCCCCAATGCGGCTTCCGCCTCGGACCAGCGGAACACACCGTTATTGGATGCCCCCGTGATCGCCACGCGCACCCCATCCGCCGTCCGGGCCACAAAGGCCGCGACCAGCGGGAACCGCGATGCCGGCTGCAGGATCTTCTCGTAATGCGCGGCTGTCGGGATCGGGAATTTCACTTCCGTCACGATCTCACCCTCTTCCAGCGCGGTATCGAACATGCCCTGGAAATAATCATCCGCCGCAATCTCGCGGGTGTTGGTGACAATCGTCGCCCCACTGCCAAGCGCACCTGCCGGATAGCAGGCCGAAGGATCATTATTGGCCAGTGACCCGCCAATGGTCCCACGGTTGCGCACCGCCGGATCACCAATCCGCGCCGCCAAAGAGGCCAGCGCCGGATAATGCGCCGCAGCCTCTGCCGCGACGGTCGCATGGGTTGTGGCCCCGCCGATGCACAGACGCCCGGCATCATCCAGACAAACACCCTTCATCTCGTCAATGCCACCCAGCGACACCAGAACCGAAGGTGCAGCCAGACGTGCCTTCAAAGTCGGGATCAATGTCTGTCCCCCACTCATCGGCTGCGCTTCCTCACGCCCCAAGGCCTTGACCGCATCTGCAATCGTGCTGGGACGTTCCCCGTCGAAATTATACATTTTCTTTCCTTCCCGAAGTGCGGCGACCCAGATCCAGGTGCACCCCCTCCTTCATCTTGCCAATAAACTCCGGGGTCCGGGGCAGCGCCCCGAAATCCCCGGACCTCTCAGATCATCCGTTCATCGCAGCCCAGACACGCGACGGCGATACGGGCATATCAATATGCTTCACATCCTTGCCGCCCGACCGCATCGCATCGATCACCGCATTCACCACCGCCGGCGGCGATCCGATCGCCCCCGCCTCGCCACAGCCCTTCACACCCAGAGGGTTGTGCGTACAGGGCGTCTGGCACGAATGGTCCACATCATAGAAAGGCAGATCCACAGCCCGCGGCATCGCGTAATCCATATAGGACGCGCTCAACAGCTGGCCATCGCTGTCATAGGCACAATTCTCAAGCAGCGCCTGCCCGATCCCCTGTGCCAGACCACCATGAACCTGACCGGTGACAATCATCGGGTTGATGATATTGCCAAAGTCATCCGCCGCCGAGAAACGCTCGATCGTGACCTGACCTGTCTCGGGGTCCAGTTCGACTTCGCAGGCATAGGCCCCGGAGGGATAGGTAAAGTTGGACGGATCATAAAAGGCCGTCTCTTCCAGACCCGGCTCGATGTCTTCCAGCGGATAGTTATGCGGCACATAGGCCGCCAGGGTCACCTCGCCCCAGGCTACGGATTTATCCGTACCTGCCACGCTAAAGGCACCATCCTTGAGCTCGATGTCACCCTCTGACGCTTCCAGCAGGTGGCTGGCGATCTTCTTGGCCTTGGCGATGATCTTCTCGGTGGCCCGCACCATGGCAGATCCGCCCACCGCGATGGAACGCGACCCATAGGTCCCCATGCCCATCGGCGTCCGGGCGGTGTCCCCATGGACGATCTCGATCATGTTTTCGTCAATGCCGATCATCTCGGCCACCACTTGCGCGAATGAGGTCTCATGCCCCTGCCCGTGGCTGTGCGATCCGGTCATCACCACCAGACCACCGGTGGCGTTCACCCGTACGGTCGCGGATTCGTACAGGCCCGCACGCGCACCCAACTGCCCCACCAGGTTCGACGGCGCGATGCCGCAGGCCTCGATATAGCAGTTCACCCCAAAGCCGCGCAGCTTGCCCTTGGCCTCAGATGCCTTGCGCCGCGCTGCGAAACCCGCGATGTCGGCCATCTCTTCCAGCTTGTCCATGGTCGCGATGTAATCACCGGTGTCATATTCCACCGCCACAGGCGTGGCATAGGGGAATTCGGTGATAAAGTTCTGACGCCGCAGGGCAATCGGATCAACACCCAGCTCATGGGCGGCCATATCAATCAACCGCTCCAGCTGATAGGTCGCCTCGGGGCGGCCCGCGCCGCGATAGGCATCAACCGGCACCGTATTGGTAAACACCGCCTTGACGTTCACATAGATCAGCGGAGTCTTATAATTGCCCGCCATCAGCGTGCCATGCAGCCATGTGGGAACCGAGGGCGCGAATGTCGACAGATAGGCCCCCATATTGGCATAGGTATCCGTGCGCAGCGCGGTAAAGTTGTTATCCGCATCCAGCGCCAGTTCGATCTTGGTCACATGGTCCCGGCCATGAGCATCCGAGATGAACGCCTCAGAGCGGGTCGAGGTCCATTTGACCGGACGGTTACAGGCCTTGGCGGCAAAGGTGCAGAACGCCTCTTCCTGGTAGTGGAAGATCTTCGTGCCAAAACCGCCCCCCACATCAGGGGCCACAACCCGCAGCTTGTGCTCTGGAATGCCCAGAACGAATGCGCCCATCAACAGGCGGATCACATGGGGGTTTTGCGACGTGGTATAAAGCGTGTGATCCCCGCCGGAACGGTCATAATCACCCACCGCCACGCGTGGCTCCATCGGGTTGGCGACCAGACGGTTGTTGGTCAGCTCAAGCGTGGTAACATGGGCCGCATTCTTGAAGGCCTCATCGACAGCCCCCTTGTTTTCCTCAACGAAACCCCAATCATAGCACAGGTTGGAGGTCAGATCGTCATGCACCTTGGGCGCGCCATCCTTGACGGCTTCTTTCATGTCGACAACAGCCGGCAGATGCTCAATGTCCAGCACGATCGCCTCGGCCGCATCCCGCGCCTCTGCCAGCGTTTCCGCAACAACAGCGGCAATCGGCTCGCCTACGTGACGGACCTTGCCGCGCGCCAGCACCGGGTGGCCCGGCTCTTGCATGGGTTGGCCGTGTTTGTCGGTGACCTGCCAGCCGCAGGGCATGCCGCCCACCGCTTCGAAATCAGCCCCGGTAAAGATTTTCACCACCCCCGGCATGCCTTCGGCAGCCGATGTATCCACTGATTTCAGAATGCCATGCGCGATATCAGAGCGCAGGAAATGCACATAGGCCTGTCCGCGCAAATTGATATCATCGGTGTATTTTCCGTTTCCGGTCAAGAACCGGACGTCTTCGCGCCGCTTGCTGCTGGCACCAATTCCGCCATCTTTTGGCATGTTATTTCCTCCCTAGCTGGTACAGTGATGCTGCACCATTCACCTGCGGCTTTTCGGGAAAACACACCTCCCGTGTGCCCCGCCCGCATGGTATTGGTTAATCGGTTTACTCAGCGGCAATCGCACTGACATCCTGACCGGATGCGGCCATGATCGCCTTGACGATGTTGTGATAGCCGGTGCAGCGGCAGATATTGCCGTCCAGATAATGGCGCACCTCTGATTCAGTCGGCTTTGGGTTCTCTTTCAAAAGCGCCGCCGCGGACATCACCATGCCGGGCGTGCAAAAACCGCACTGCAGACCGTGATGGTCCTGAAACGCCTGCTGGATCACATTGAGCGACCCATCGGCATTGGCCTGCCCCTCGATGGTCGCGACCTCGGCCCCGTCCGCCTCGATCGCCAGCATGGTGCAGGATTTGACCGCCTTGCCATTCACATGCACGACGCAAGCCCCACACTGGCTGGTATCACAACCGACATGCGTTCCTGTAAGCCCTTGATCGTCACGCAAGAATTGCGCCAGTAACGTGCGGCCTTCGACCTCGCCAGACGCGGTCTTGCCATTCACGGTCATTTTGACCTGTGTCATATTTTCCTCCCGGGGGTTATCAATTGGGTTGAGTTAAACATGCGCAAGCCCAGTTGAGAACTGAAAAATTCAACGGCCCCGGGAATAAGCCACTTTTTGACATGGATCAGGCTTCAAATGCGGACTAAGCATTTGTTATACAGTGCTTAAATACGCCATTGCCGGTGCGCGGTTTTTCCATCGCGCCATAGGCACTATAATACACATCGCGATTTTGCCGCTCCGGATCATGATGGCCTGCGCCCGCGCCGGGGCTGGGGCCGTGTCGGGATCTCCTTGAGCAATCCGCCCACACCCATCCCCGCAATATCGGCCGAACTGACATCGATGCCGCAGATCACCCGCGACAGCACCCAATCTGCCCCATTCAGCGCCGGTGCGCGCGCGCATCCCGGGAGGCCGATCACCGGGCGGCCTGCAATATCGCCCAGAAACAACAGGTTGCCGGGATCGACCGGCATGCCAAACCGCGCCACGGTGCCGCCTGCCGCCCGCACCGCCGACGGGGCCACATCCTCAGGATCAGAGGTGGCAGAGCCCGTCAGGATCAAGACCAGATCCTCGGTGGCCGCCAGCAGCGCCGAACGCAGCTCTGCCGTACGGTGCGGCACCATCACCACCGCAGACAGCGTCACATCCAATGCCGCCAGACGGTCCGCAATGGCCTCTTTGCCCTTGTCACCCACGCCGCCCGGTATCTGCGTCACGATCAGCCGCGCGGTGGCCATCCTTGGTGGGCAAAAATCAACCGCCCCCCCGCCTGCCGCCTGCACCGCGCGCGCCAGCGCTGCGCCCGACACCCCGTAGGAAATGATCTTGATCGTCGCGATCATGCCGCCTGCGGCCATCTGCTGCCAGGGCGGGACGGTGGCGATGGTGATCATCGGATCAACCGCATTGATCGCCTCCAGCGCCGCCACATCCAGACGCACCACACCCGGCCCCTGCGCCAAAAGGTTCACGCGCCCGGTAAAGGGCTCGGTCAGCCGCACGCCCGCCGCAGACCCCAGCACCGCCTGTGCCAAATCCGCCGCGGCTGCATCCTCGCCCACATCACCGGCATCCAGCCGTGCCACGATGACCTCCTCCAGCCCGGCCTGCGCCAATGCGTCAATGTCCTGCGCGCTCAGCACACGGCCCTTGCGCAGCCGTCCGCCGGGCACAGCCACCGAATGGGCCAGAACCGCACCGGTCGCCTGCGCCAGACGGCAGGGCCCGAATTTCACGGCTGCCTCAGGGTCTGGATCATCTCGCCCAGGATCGACACGGCAATCTCTGCCGGGCCCGACGCGCCGATGTTCAGCCCGACAGGTCCGTGGATCCGCGCGATATCGGCCGCAGTGAAGCCGGCCTCCTGCAGCCGTGCCACCCGCGACGCATGTGTCCGCGAACTTCCCAGCGCGCCGATATAAAAGGCAGCGGAGCGCAGCGCGATATGCAAGGCAGGATCATCCAGCTTGGGATCATGGGTCAGCAAGACAACGGCACAGCGGGCATCCAGCCCGATCCCCTCCAATGCCTCATCGGGAAATTCATTGACCACTTTGGCACCGGGAAACCGCGCCTGCGCGCCAAAGGCCTCGCGCGGGTCCACCACAACCGGGTCAAAGCCCACAGCTGCGGCCATGCCCACCAGCGTCTGGGCAATATGCACACCGCCCACCACGATCAGCCGCAGCGGCGGATTATGCACCGCCACAAAGCGCGCGCCATCCTCACTCAACCCCGACCGGTCCTTGCGAAACCGCTCCACATGGCCCTCGCGCACCAACCGGCGGCTTGAGCCGTCCAGTGCCACCTCATAGGCCACGGCGATCCGCCCGGCCCGCGCCTGCACCAACTCGCGCAGCATCTCGACCGGCATGCCCCCCGCCCCCACAGGCTCCACCATTATTCTTATGGTGCCGCCACAGGCCAGACCGACCGCAAAGGCATCGCCATCACTGACCCCGTATTCCAGGATCCGCGTGCCGCCCGTCTCCAGCACCTCCAGCGCCTCCAGCACCACGGCCCCTTCCACACAGCCGCCCGACACCGACCCCTCCATGGCCCCCGTGCCCGACACCACCAATTGCGCCCCGACCCGGCGCGGTGCCGACCCCCAGGTCTCGATGACGGTGGCCAATACCGCCCCCTGTCCGGCCTCGACCCAGGCCAAAGCCTGTTCTGGTGCGTTCTCGTGCTGCATATCGCCCTCCCTTGCCGTCCTGTGGTCCGGAGCCGCCTTTGCGTGGGCCTGCCGGGCCGGGGCGATGGCCGGAGGTCAAGACAAATCGCCGAGGGGCCCCTTGCAAAGGGGATACGGCTATTTGCCTTGAGCGCCGGACAGCACTCTGGCACGACAGGGTCTCGCAAAGGCGGCTGCGGACCTTGTGGGACGGTGGGCCAGAAGCGGCCCTTCTGTTCATATATGTAATGCGCGGGGCACCCGCGCTCAATCAGATAACGCCCGCGCCAAAGAATACACAGCGATTGCTTGCACAGCGCCCGCCCCCCCACTACATCTAACCACGACATCAAAGTTACCGGAGCACCCCTTTATGCCCATGCAAGCCCATGAAATCGAAGAGCTGATCCGCGCTTCGTTTCCAGACGCCGAAATCACCGTCCAAGGCAATGACGGTGTTCATATGTCGGCGATGGTGGTTGATGCCTCCTTCAAGGGCATGAACCGCGTCCAGCAACAGCGTGCGGTCTATGCCGCACTTAAAGGCAAGATGGACGGCTCCAATGGTGAGCTGCACGCGCTTGCCCTGACCACCAAGGCCCCGGATTAAGCTGATGTGGCCTTGGGTATTGGCAGTTGTGGGCGGTGTGGTGGTGCTGATCGGTGCCGCGCAATACCGTGCCGGACGCGGGGTCTATACCCCGCTCACCCGCCGCCAACCGCCCCGGACCGCGCGCAAGGTGCCCCTGGGCATGGAGGCGCTGGACCTTGAAGGGGTGGCACGCACCACAAGGCGCAACGAAAGCCTTGAGCGGGGCCAGACCAACTGGCTGCGGCGCTCGGGCTATTTTGGCCGTTCTGACACGGATGTCCCCGCCCTGTCCGACGATGAAACCTATGCTGCGCGTTATTATGACGCCTTCCACAAAGACAAATGACAAGGAAACCACAATGAGCGATGCTTCAACCCGTATCCAGGACACGATCACCAATAATGCCGTCGTGCTTTTCATGAAAGGCACCAAGGAAATGCCGCAATGCGGTTTTTCCTCGCGCGTGGCGGGCGTGCTGAATTACATGGGCGTCGATTATTCCGACGTGAATGTGCTGGCCGACGAGGAAATCCGCCAGGGCATCAAGGATTTTTCCGACTGGCCCACCATCCCGCAGCTCTACGTCAAGGGCGAATTCGTGGGGGGCTGTGATATCATCACCGAAATGACCCTGTCGGGTGAGCTGGACACCTTGTTTGAACAAAGCGGCGTCACCTATGACAAGGACGCGGCGGACAAAATCCGCGAAGCCAACGGATAAGTCACCCAAAGGCCTGCCATCTTCGCGTTTTGCTTGCATAAATTGATCGACCAAGTACCGTTCCGGTAGTTTAACGGAACGGTATTTTCATGTCTGATCTATACGACTATTTTTCGGGCCCCGCGACCTTTGTCCACCTGGCGACGCTTTGCTATGTCCTGGGGCTTCTGACACGGCATGAACTGCGGCTGCGCGGTTTCATTCTTGCCGGCACCCTTTGCTATATTCTGTACTACTTTTTCATCGCCGACACCCCTTTATGGGAGGCAATCATCGCCAGCCTGATTATTGGCTCCGCCAACCTGCCCGTCATCTTTCGCATTCTGCGCGAAAGATCGACCTCAGGCATGTCGGAGGAAATGCTGATGCTCTACCGGTCATTCCCGAACTTCAATCCCGGCCAATTTCGCAAGATGATGGCGCGGGCAGACATCATCGAACAGGCACAGGCCACGACCCTGCTGGAACAAGGGGTGGCACCCGAATACCTGTTTCTCACCGTCAGCGACGGGTTCAACATCGAAAAGGATGGCGCGACAGCGGAAATCGGCCCGGGGAATTTTCTGGGCGAGGTGTCCTTTCTGCTGGGGGGCGGTGCCACGGCGACGGTCGTCGCGACACCGGGCAGCAAATATGTCCGCTGGCCGACACAGGTCCTGCAACAGATGATGGAGGATGCCCCCCATATGTCCAATGCCATCACCGTGCTGCTGAGCAAGGACATCGCGCGCAAACTTGCCGTCAGCTTTCCCACAAGGCCCAAGGCCCTGCCGATGAATGTGACCTGATGCCATGACCCGGACCAGACGCCAGTTGCTCGGCCTTGGCATCGCCAGTTTTCTGGGCAGCCTTGTGACAGGTACAGCCTCGGGCACCGCTCAGACAGCGGGCCGGGACCTCTCGGGGCGCAGGGTCATTGTCGTCGGGGCCGGTTTGGCCGGATTGGCCGCAGCCCAAGACCTGCGCGCCAGCGGTGCTGAGGTGGTGGTGTTTGAAGCAGGCAGCCGTGTCGGCGGCCGCATCCGCACGGACCGCTCCATGGGGGTGCCCGTTGAACATGGCGCGGCGTGGATCCACGGGCCGGGCGGGGGCAATCCCATCTCCGAACTGGCACGCAGCCAGGGTGCGCCGCGCTTTGAAACCGATGACAACAGCCTGCAGGTCTTTGATGCCGCAGGCAATGAACTTGGCGATGCGGCCTATGCCCGGCTTGAGCGGAGGTAGGGCGGATTGGCATATGGCATCGAAACGACGACAGCCGCCAATGATCCCCGCAGCCTGCACAGGGCCATGGCCGATCTTGACCCCGATCTGGTCGATACCCCCTTGGGGCGCTGGATGCTATCGGCCTATTTCGAATTCGACCTTGGCGCGGACCTCAGGCAGGTCTCTGCGGCCAATGCCTTTGAGGGGAATGGTTTTGCGGGCAATGACGTGATCTTGCCCGCAGGCTATGACCGGCTGCTGGCCCCTTTTATGGCCGGGCTTGATATCCGGCTTAACACCCCGGTGCGGCGCATCTCATATGCGCCATCAGGGGCAAACGTCGACGGAATGGCGGCCGATTTCGTGGTCTGCGCCGTGCCGCTGGGCGTGATGAAATCGGGTGCGATCACCTTTGATCCCCCCCTGCCCGCGCCGCTGCGCGATGCGGTGGCGCAGATCGGCTTTGGCACGGTCACCAAGATAGCCCTGAAGTTCGACAAGCCGTTCTGGCCCACCGACACCCAGTATTTCGGCATGATGACCCAGCCGCAGGGGCGCTGGAACTATTGGCTGAACTACCGCCGTTTCAGTGATCACAATATTCTGCTGGGCTTCAGCTTTGGCAGCTATGCCGCGCAGGCCGACCGGATGCGCCCCTCCGAGATGACCCACGATGCGCTCAAGGTGCTCAGATCGGTTTGGGGCACTGCGGTCGCGCACCCCACACAGGTGCTGACCACCCATTGGTCACAGGATCCGCATTTCAAAGGCGCCTATTCCTTTCCCCAGACCGGGGGCACGATTGCGCAGTTCGACCGCTTTGCCCAGCCGGTCGCGGGCCGCCTGTTCATGGCGGGCGAACATACGCTGTTTGATCATCACGGCACCACCCATGGTGCCTTGCTGTCAGGGCGGCGCGCGGCAAGGGCCATTGCCCAAGCCTAGCAGCTGTCTCCCCCGCTCAGACGTCAGCCCGCTTTTTCCTCGACCGCCGCTGCCAGCGCTTCGGCCTGTGCGGCCAGTTCGGCCAGCGTATCGGTGACCTGCCGGGGCACCACCGGGATCTCGATGCGCTCAGGCTCCAGCTTGACGTTGCGCAATCCGGCCAGCTCTGCCTCGCGCTCTGCCAGTTCGGCGCGCACTTCGGAAATGCGGTCCTCGACGCTGGCGGTCTTGTCGGCCAGCAGCAGGCCCGCCATCAGCAGCATCCGGGCTTCGGGCATGCGGCCCACCTGATCGCTCAGCACCTGCGCTTCGTCGTCCAGCATCTTGGCTGCGGAATGCAGATAGGCCTCTTCGCCGTCCTGACAGGCCACATCGAACTGGCGGCCACCGATTGTGATCCGTACCTCGGGCATCAGGCGTTCTCCTCATTCTGTGTCGCGGGCTCTTTGGGGTTTTCCAGCAAGGGGCCAAGGGCCGACAGGATCGCATTGGCCTCGGCCACGTCAGAGGCCCGCGCGGCGCGCAGCCCCTCCAGTTCGGCCAACAGCGCCTTGTTGATCAAATGCGGATCACCCACCCCTTCGGCATTGGCATCACGCAGGGCATTGCAGGCGGCCAGCAATTGCTCATTGGCACGCCGCAGGCGCTGCATCTCGATGTCCAGATGCGCCATCCGGGCCTCGCCGTCTTCTACTTCGGCGCGCAGGGCCTGCTGCTGGTTATTGGCCTTGGTGCGCAGCGCATTCACCCGCTCTCGCAGCTGGGCATTGGCGGTGCGCTCTTCCTCAAGGGCCTGAACCATGTCGGGGTCAGGCCCGCTGGGCGCTGTGCCGATCTTGTCCAGACCTGCTGCCACCCGGTCCATGGCAGCCGTGATGCGGCGTTGCAATTCTTCGATATTACTCATGGCACAGTTGATCCCCGCTCATCATCTTCTTTCCATGCGCGCCGCGACATTCCCGGTTTCCCAAAACGAATCGCCCAAGCTGCGCACTTTCCTGATCCTACCCAAAGAAACAAATGAATGCGCCCCCCGTTTGAGATCAGCCACTTGAACGACAAAGTTGATCCGATCACGCCATGGGTCGCAAGACACAGACCGCCTTTGGCTTGAACTTTGCCGGTCTGCTGATATGCACAAGCCAAACCGCACCCCCTCTCGATAAGGAACCATCCCTTGGATCTGACAGCCCTCCGCACCGCCCATCCCGACCATTGGTCCAAAGCCACCGCCATTCGCGCCCTGACGCTGGATGCGGTTGCCGCGGCAAACTCAGGCCATTCCGGCATGCCGATGGGCATGGCAGATGTCGCCACCGTCTTGTTCGAAAAGCATCTCAAGTTCGACGCCTCCAGCCCGCTTTGGCCAGACCGCGACCGCTTTATCCTGTCGGCGGGCCATGGCTCCATGCTGATCTATTCGCTGCTGCACCTGATCGGTGACGCGCAATTCCCCATCGAACAGATCAAGAATTTCCGCCAGATGGGTGCCCGCACCGCAGGCCACCCCGAGAATTTCCTTGCCGACGCCATCGAGACGACGACAGGGCCGCTGGGTCAGGGCATCGCCAATGCCGTGGGCTTTGCCATGGCCGAAGAAATCCAGCGCGCCACCTACGGGGCCAAATTCGTCGATCACTATACCTATGTGATCGCCGGCGACGGCTGCTTGATGGAAGGCGTGAGCCAAGAGGCGATCACCCTTGCGGGCCGCCACCAACTGTCCAAGATGATCGTGATGTGGGACAACAACAACATCACCATCGACGGTCCCGTCACCCTGTCTGACCGCACCGATCAGGTCATGCGCTTTCAGGCCGCAGGCTGGCACACGATTGAGATCGACGGCCATTCCCCCGTCGAGATTGACGCAGCCCTGACCCAGGCGCGCGCATCCGACAAACCCACCATGATCGCCTGCAAGACCCATATCGCGCTGGGTCATGCCGCACAGGACACATCCAAAGG
>Ga0213868_10000618_pt1 | contig 33826 bp, 65 predicted proteins | sample PICome_9_FD_160087 | JGI IMG/M metagenome (GOLD analysis project Ga0213868, IMG submission 160087) | Coastal seawater microbial communities near Pivers Island, North Carolina, United States - PICO127 | ecosystem: Environmental > Aquatic > Marine > Coastal | place: USA: North Carolina...
TCTGCCGATTTATACTTCAACACATACTCTGCCGCAGTACAACACGCAAAAGCACAAGCAGAGAAGAAAGGTTTTGAGGTAGTAGAAGACGATTGGTTCAACCAAGTAACTACGGGTAAAGGTAAACCTGGCCGTGGTAAGACTACACGTCATACACTGAAGTTGACCAAGAATGGTAAACCTGTACGTCGAAATTTGTCTATCCAAGTCTACAATCGTGATACCGATAAGAACACATACGAACTTAACTTTTACGTGAGTTGATATGAAAAAGTTTAGTCAATTCTTAGCAGAAGCGAAGATCCGATGGAAGAAAGTTCCTGATGGTTATGCGGGTAATAAGAAAATCTTTAAACACGTAACCTCGGATGGTAAGTTTGAGATTCGGTTATCTGGTATGGACTCTATGAAGTTCAATAAAGACGGTAGTCAGAAAGTGTTGCCTACGGTCTTTGATAAGAGCGGAGACACCCCGAGATACCCCGTAACTGGATATAAGAATGTTGCCACCGCTAAAGCTGAAGTCCAAAGATGGATAGACGATCATGAAGAAGTTTAATCATTACAACGAAATAGATGAACACTGCGAATGCACTGACCTGTTCGAAGACTTGGTAATAACCGAGTCCGAGTACCAAGGTAAGAAGGTCAAACTTAATGACCCCATTCGTACATCCGAGAACCCTAACAAGAAGTTCAAAGTATATGTAAAGAACGAATCTGGTAAGGTTGTTGTGGTGAGGTTCGGTGATCCCAATATGTCAATTAAAAGGGACGATCCAAACCGAAGAAAGAGTTTTAGAGCACGACACAATTGTGCAAACCCTGGCCCAAAATGGAAAGCAAGATATTGGTCTTGTTATCAATGGCGCGGGGGATCTAAAGTTGACAATTAGTATAAATACACCAATAGATCAAATGGAATCCATGATGCCCAATAACGACACATCTAATCACCGATTAGACAGAATTGAACTTAAAATCGATAAGCTTGCCGAAGCTATGATTAGTCTCGCACGTACCGAGGAAAAGATCCTTTCTATGGAAAGAGAAAATCAAAATCACTTTGAACGTATGAATCGATTTTCTCAGAAATTAGATTCTATTGAAACTAAAGTAAACGAAAATGCTCACACCGTGAGTATCATCAACAGACTATCATTTGTCGGTGTCGCTGCAATAATTGGCGCCATCGTTAAAATGATGTGGTTCTAAAACGGAGACTAAAAATGTCAAATGAACTAAAGGGTACAATGGAGGCATATTTGTCAATGGTCTCCGAAGCAAAAAAGAAACTTGATCCAGTAAGCGATGCAGAGAACGATAAGAAGTTCAAAGATCGTAAGGACAAGGACATCGATAACGATGGAGATGTTGATTCTTCTGACGAGTTCCTGCACAAGAAACGTGCCGCAACTGATGACGCGATTGACGGTGGTAAGAAACCTGCCAAGGGCGTGAAGGAAGAGAAGGACGAAGAGGAAGAACCTAAGAAGAAAATGCCACCCAAGAAAGATGGTGATGCAGACGAAGGTGAAACCGAAGCAGAAAAAGAAGACGATGATGCCGAAGAAGTAGAATCGGACGGTGAAGGTGACGCAAAGACACCAATTAAGAAGAAGAAGGCGACTGATACCAACCCTAAGACTTCTGATTCTACCGCAGAGATCTCTAAGATCGAATCTGTCAACCGAGTAAACACCCGTGAAGCATTCATCGAAATGTGGTCTAAGGTTGAAGAAGCTGTCGATCAGAAGAAAGGTGCAACTCCACCCGAAGAGATTGATTCAAAAGAATCACCCAAGGGTAAAGAGTTCAAGGCAAAACACAAAGTGGATAAGATTTCCCACGATGAGTTGGAAAAGATCGAAGAACCTAAAGAACGTACTGTCAAGAAAGAAATGAAAGAGTACGAAGTCATCCGTCAAATCCTTTCTGGTAAAGCACCGGAATAACGGAGAGTAATTATGCAATGTCCTAAATGGTGTAAGAATGCAGTCCCAACCTTTCGTGGTTGGGCTGACCCCAAGACAGGTGAGTTGTTTGTATCAAAACGTTTCACCCAAGATCAGATTGACGAATACAATGGTGTTTCGTTGGTAACCGAAGAAGTTGTTGTTGAAGAACCACAATTACTTCAGGAAGCACCCGCGAACAACAAGTCTCTCGAAGACATGACTAAGACTGAACTGCAAGCAATCGCAGAACAATCCGGTGTCGAAGTAAGTAAACGAGCTACTAAGAAGACTTTACTCGAACGTTTGATGTTGAAATAACATCTAAGGTATATTATGAAATTCTATTTGCTAACCTCTAATTCTTTAGAGGGTCTGACACGCAATACGAAAATAATCGATCCCCAAGATATGGTAGTTGTCATCAACACACTTGATGATGACTACCGTAATTCCGCAGAACTCTTCTGTCAAGAAAAAAACATAGAATATTATATAACCCCTTCTGATGGCACTCCTGCCACCGGCAAGAACTCTGTGATCAAGTTATTTCTAGAGAGTGATAACGAATACATGGTACAGGTAGACGGGGATGATTTTATCACTCCTCTTGGATATAGATTGTATAAGTCAGTATCACAACACCCAACTCCTCCTGATATGATAGTTCACTATCGACAACCAAGAATAATTACTGGATTAGATTCGGACTACATTCTAAAATTGTGTGAAGATCTGACTAAGTTAACCGAAGAAGATATTAAACTGACCGAGTTGACATATCCCTGTGACAAATCAGATCCTCGATATGCAACCCAAGTTTATGAAACTCTCCTATGGCATTTTATGAGAAATGGTAACATGGATGCGCTGACATCACACAAATGGTCTGTTGATAGAGTTGAGTTCAACCATGTCATGAACAAATTTTCTGAAGTTAAAGAATATATGACCAGAATGGTTTTCTATTCTAGAAATATCGCTAAAGAAATTCATTTCGATAAAGAATTGACAATTGGAGAAGACACTCTACAGTTTTTGAAGATAAAGAAAATGGCTCTTGAAGGAAAATATAATGTGGTTCGTAGAAAAGAAAATCGTTACCCCACATATATGACATCTCAAAATGACCAATCGGTAACAATGATCAGAAAAAATAGTTGGGGATGGATGAGACCACTTATCGATAAGATAAATATTCTCGAAGAAAGAAATGAATTACCCCAACCTTATATGTCTTTACCAGAGTTTATAGATGATACTTACGCATAAAACATTTACAATATACGCAGCGAAGAACTATTACAATCCAACTTGTATCGATAGTGAAGAGTTCTTTAATGACATTAAAAGATTCAAGTATATAAAACGACTTTTGAATAAGTATGCACTTTCTGGTGAGTTGTCGGAGAGACTGGTACTGAATCATTTGATAGTTATATTTAACTGTTGGGGATTCGAATCTGGTATTGAGATGCTTGCACTCAAGATTGATCCTCCACACTGGAATGCACTTAAACCATTCCTAATATTCTTGAAAGCAATAGACATCAACCAAGACCTGACAGGTATCAGTCTTGATCCGGTGATTGTTGAAAAACTGAGAAGACTGTAATTTGAAAAGGTATAAATAGACTCATGGGAATATTAAAATCAGCAGCAGACCTAGTATATACGATACGTTTCTTGAAACTGTTAGTCACACCGTTTGACAAAACAGATGCATTCAAGGCAGGTATCATAGACGAAGATGGTCAAAAGAACAAAGACTTCGACCTGAACTCTACGGATGATCGGGAAGCTTACCGTTCGCATTACACTCCGTTCCACAGACTTGTTTTCAATTTAAAACGTCTGATGGCAAAGGTGCCTGGCGGACAGTCGGTTGTTGCACGTTATGGTGCGGCACTCGCACTCATCAAAGAACATGGCGAACTCTCTGACAAGAACTTAAACAAGATTCATGCTGAGACTGGTATTGATGTTCTGGACTGTCTCGCCGAAGAAACTAAGTGGTTTATGTTAGAAGGCAATGAACTATCGCCTGGCATATACAAAATGAAGAATGAATCAATCACCACTAAGTGTGAAGAAATTGTGAAGAAAGGTGATCAAATTAGAATCTCAAAGACTCATCCAATCGATGAAGTGCTCGGTCTACAGATTTACGAAGCGACACATTTGAAGTCCAACCAGAGGCTATATATTACTACTGCTGAGATAACCAAATGACTTTGCAGGAAAAGTATAATGAACACTTCCCCAACTTGAAGGTGAGGGAAGGTCATATGTTATTGACGGATATTACCGTAGAAGAGTTCACCTCTATCTTTGATACTATTGCACCCAAAAAAATACTAGAGATAGGATTTAATGCTGGACATTCCGCATTTTGTTTTCTGGAAGTACTCCCCGAAACAGTAGTACATTCTCTTGACTTGGGTAGACACAACTATACTCGACCATGCGCTCAGAAATTAAAATCCATATTCGGAGAAAGGTTTAAGTTTGGTATAAAGGATTCACACCATCTAACTCCGGATAATATCATAGGTGAAAATTATGATATGGTATATATTGATGGGGATCATAGTATAGAAGGTATAATGAACGACTATGACTTATGCAAAAGGGCCGAGATTGAGTGGATCTTAATAGATGATGTTAACATCTTTCGACACATTCAAGCATTAGTAGATCATGTCCATACAAGTTCCCATCATCCGTATCGGATAGCGGCAACATTACAATTTGATAATAACCAACTGATCAAGAATCCCCAAGCGAAAATAAATGATAGGATGACAACAGCTATGTTACTACAAAGAACAGGAACTACCGATGAAAACGTTCAATAAATTTAGCGAAGACACAACCACATCTTCTGTAGTTGGTACCGGAGACGATTCCGATACTGTCATCGTCCGTAAGAAGTACGACAAGAAACGTAAACGTAAAGATCAAATTGCTATCCTCAAGCGATTGATGGGAAAGATCAACAAAACTTCTTGACACCCCACCCCCACTCTGTTATAATTACCCCTATACATTAAGGAATATATCATGAAAACGTTTGAACGTAAAGGGGTCAGTGTCTCTGTCTTTCAGGGAGACGAAGATCTGTCTGACCTACATATCCTACAAGACAATTTGGGACTGGCTGGTCTCGAAAAAAATAAGATAATCTACGTATCTTTAGAAGGTACCGATGATAAATACCTTCACCCCGACAGATTTATAGTCAAAAATTACACAGCGTCTTTAATAAACCACTTCATGTGGGAGGGTTTACTGACGCAGAAAGAACAGGATGAACGATTATATCAGATGATAGATACCTTTATAGATACAGGTAAACAATATATCATTGAGGATTACGAGTTTGTTGAAGATGAACCATTTTACGATTACAGCGGTGGCAGAGAATAAATGAGAATAGATAAGAAGAAAGACGCTTTATTAGAAGATTATGCGATTGGTATGTTGAAGGACTTTTACTTACAAGATGGTGAGAAGAGTCCACAAGAAGGTTTTTTACGTGCAGCGAAGGCTTGGTCAACTTATAAGGAAAACTTAGACGTTGAACTCGCAGAAAGACTTTATAGTTATGTTAGTAACAAGTGGTTCATGTATGCGTCTCCTGTTTTATCTAACGCACCGGATGTTGGTAAGAAATCAAAGGCAATGCCTATCTCTTGTTTCCTTACCTATGTACCTGATACCCTAGAAGGATTGATCGAACACACCGCAGAACTGCGTTGGTTGTCGGTCATGGGGGGTGGTGTAGGGGGTCATTGGTCGGATGTCCGTACCGTGTCTGACGTTGCGCCTGGCCCTATGCCATTCATACATACCGTAGATGCTGACATGATTGCGTACCGTCAAGGTAAAACACGCAAAGGATCTTATGCTGCATACATGGACGTGTCACACCCTGATATCATCGAGTTCCTGAACATGCGTATCCCTACGGGTGATGTACAGCGTAAAGCATTGAACCTTCATAATGCAATTAATATCACCGATGAGTTCATGGAAGCAGTTAAGTCGAACAGTCAGTTCGATCTACGTGATCCAAAAGATAATGGGGTTAAAGAATCGATCAATGCACGTAAGTTATGGGAACGTATCTTAGAGACTCGATTCCGTACAGGTGAACCGTACTTGAACTTTATCGATACTGCAAACCGTGATCTACCGCAACCACTGAAAGACTTGGGTCTCAAGATCAATGGTTCGAACTTATGTAATGAGATTCACCTTCCTACAAACGCAGATCGTACTGCGGTATGTTGTTTGTCGTCTTTGAATCTTGAATACTTTGATGATTGGAAAGATACTAACATTGTGGGTGATATCGTGCGAATGCTCGATAACGTCCTAGAATACTTTGTAGAGAATGCACCAGACTCGATCAGTCGTGCGAGATACAGTGCACAACGTGAACGATCTATTGGTTTGGGTGCGATGGGTTTCCATTCACTTCTCCAGAAACATGGAGTTGCATGGGAGTCTGATAAAGCACGTGAAATGAATGATGTTGTATTCTCACACATTAATATACAGGCAGTCGCAGAAACACAGAAACTGGCCCTAGAACGTGGCGAGTATCCTGATGGTATTGGTTCGGGTAGACGTAACAGTCACTTGATTGCGATTGCACCTAATGCATCATCTGGTGTTATTTTGAGTACAAGTCCTTCTATCGAACCATTGAAGGCATGTGCATATACACATCGTACTCGTGCGGGTAGTTTCTTGGTTAAGAACAAATACCTTGATCGACTACTTACCGAGAAGGGTCAGAACAACGAATCCAACTGGACATCTATTATTACTAATAAGGGTTCGGTACAACATCTCCCATTCTTGACCGAAGGTGAGAAGTCTATATTTAAGACCGCACAAGAGTTAGATCAGAACTGGGTAGTACAACACGCAGCTGATAGACAGAAGTATATCTGTCAAGGTCAGTCGGTGAACGTATTCTTCCCTGCTGGTGCACCTAAATCATACGTGAATAAGGTACATCTCAAGGCGTGGAAGGAAGGTCTTAAAGGTCTATACTATCTACGCACCGAGGCAAAGTCTCGTGCAGAGAATGTATCGGAGAAGGTAGAACGTGTTGCATTACAAGAAGATAGTCGCAGTATAGTATACGGTATTCCCAACTGTCCGTTCTGTGAACTTGCAAAGGAAGAATTGACCTTACGCGGTATTAATTATGACTATATCGATTTGAAAGAAATTGGTAAGTCTGCGGCTGAAGTGACTGGTCGTAGTGTTAAGACTGTTCCACAGATCTATATCCAAGGCAACTATGTCGGTGGTTACGAAGAACTAATGTTGTTCTTGGGTAATGCGGACGCACCAGCACAAGAAGATAATGAGTGTAGAGCTTGCGAAGGTTAGTAGTATTTGGAGATAGTTTTGTAGAAGGTTACAATGCCATGCCTGAAGTGAAAGTGACACGTTTCAATATGTGTCACTTTTTAGAAAGGGAACTTGGTGTAGAAGTTGTCAACTGCGGAAGGAGAGGGGCTGGTAACGCATCTATCGCAAACAAAATATTCAGATATATACAGTCCAACGATATGACCAACACATCGATCTTGGTGGTTTGGTCTGGGGTAGATAGGTCTATGGAATTGAATCATGAGTATATAACTGATGATGACAAGTTCATGGACTTTGATTATCTCGACTATATAGTTGGTGGAACAAGACAGTTCGAGAAAGAAAGACTTGAACTTGAAGAGTATCGAAATATATCTACACTACGATTGCAGTCAGAAATCTCATACCATTCGGTAAGAATGATTTGCCAAGACTATGATGTACCTGTTATAATGACCAATAGTTTCGATAATACTCTGATCGAAAGGAAACGAATGTATCAGAACAGAGTCCGAGACATTAATTATATTCACGGTAAAATAAAAGACTGTTGGATAGAACCAGAACACCCTTCTAATACTTTACTTGATATAATTATAGGTGAGTGGTTAGAAGAAATAGATGACAAACCAATGTGGATACCCCAAAGGGTAGTAAGAGCAAAACATATAACTAGGTCAGACCCTAGTAAATATCCTAATATTACAATTTGTACTCACCCGACTGATTCGGGTAATGAACTTATAGCAAAAACATTAACACCATATATACTACCAATATTACAGGAATAAAAATGGCACTACTAGATTTTTCGAAGACATACAAACCCTTCCAATACCCATGGGCTGTAGAACTGACAAAGAAACACGAAGAGATTCACTGGGTTGAGGACGAGGCAGAACTGTCCGAAGATATTCAAGACTGGAGAACCAAACTCACCGAACAAGAGAAAGAGTTCATTACCCAAGTATTGCGACTGTTCACTCAGTCGGATGTGCAGGTAGGCGAGAACTATCACGAACTGTTGATCCCCAAGTTTAAGAACAATGAGATCCGTAACATGTTGTCATCCTTTGCAAACCGCGAAGGTGTACACCAACGTGCGTATGCATTGTTGAATGATACTCTGGGTCTGCCAGACGAAGAACACTCTGCCTTTATGGAATACAAAGAGATGGCAGACAAGATTGACTTCATGAAAGAGGGTAACATCAACTCTCACACAGGTCTTGCACTTGTACTTGCACAGTCTGTATTCAATGAAGGTATGAGTCTATTCGCATCCTTCGTAATGTTGTTGAACTTCCAACGTTTCGGTAAGATGAAAGGTATGGGCACCATCGTTGAATGGTCTATCCGTGATGAGACTATGCACGTGCAAGGTAATGCGAAGTTGTTCCGTGAGTTCTGTGAAGAACATCCACGTGTAGTAAACGATGAACTGAAGTCTAAAGTATACGAGATGGCAAAGAATGCTGTTAAGTTGGAAGATAGATTCATCAAACTCGCATATAAGTCTGGTGATATCGAAGGACTGTCCGAGGCAGATGTTAAAGCATATATCCGTCATATCGCAGACAGACGTTTGTTGCAACTTGGTATGAAGCCTAACTTCAAGGTCAAGGATAATCCACTACCTTGGTTAGACTGGGTACTGAACGGTGCATCACATGACAACTTCTTTGAGAAACGTGTTACCGAATACTCTGTAAATGGTATGGATGGTGATTGGGATTGGGAAGAAGAAGAACCACAGGTCTGTGGTCTAGACGGCGAGGGGTGCGCTGCATGAAATTAAGATATGAAAACATCTGTCCTATATGTGACATAGAAAGTACTATCATAGTACACTACGTTGACGATAGACCACAACACTGTCCTATGTGTGGTGAAGATGCAGAATTGGAACAGATTGAAGGGGTTGAAGAAGATTGATTTAAGTGTCTTATATATAAGTCATTAGACCCCTTAATGGCAGTTATATAAGACAATGTGGCACATCAACAATATAGAATTCAATCCTACCGAAGACGAACTCAGCGAATACGTTGGGTTCGTTTATCTTATTACAGAACGTGATACCGGAAAGAAATATGTCGGTAAGAAGTTCTTCTGGTCTACTCGCAGACTACCACCATTAAAAGGTCAGAAACGGAAACGCAAGGTTACCAAACAATCTGACTGGATGGACTACTATGGGTCATCCGAAGAACTCAAACTTCTTGTTGAATCAAAAGGTGGTGAAGCATACTATCGTGAAGTTCTACACCTCTGCAAAACCAAAGGCGAGTGTTCCTACCTCGAAGCCAAAGAACAATTCAACCGTGACGTTCTGTTACGGGACGACTACTATAATGCGTTTATTGGATGTAAAATTCACGCAAAACACCTCCCCGAGACATTGAAACCAATCCGTGGGCCCGAACCTTGGCATAATAGACCATAGTTATACCCACTATTCATGAAATAAATGATAATAGTTGTTGACTTCTTGTTTTGATTATGAGATAATACTTGTACAGATTGAGTTGAGAGAGATTATATTATGAATATACGAAAAGAGATAGACGAATTCGCGGCGAAAGATGATCGTCATATATTACATTGGTTATTTGATCGTTATAGTTTAGACACACAATGGCCGTTTGTTTCTACTTGTTCTTTCGAACGGTATGGAACACAGAGTTACGAAGTAAATCGTGTATGGTCGCCTACTATTGAGGGGCGGGTATTGTATAATGAAATGTCGAAGAGAGAATATATTATGAATGTGAATGACGAACTTGCAGAACTTTCCATCCTTTGGAATGACCTTGGTATGTTGGTTGACGCCCAAGAGTGTTACAACGAGAGGTACTATAATTCAGAGTACAAGAGAATCACTAGTCGCATAAATGAAATTGGAGGTGTGAAATAATGAATGTAGATACACTAGCGAAAGTTGTTTATATGTCGATTGCAGCTGCAATTGCGGTTCTCACGCTTGTTTATGTGGGTGACAATATTCTGGATCAACCAGACGTGCACTTCAGTAATTCTACTGGCGAATGCGTCAAGGTTATAAACTATGGAGATGATGAATACTCCTGTGATGATCTACCAAAACGTTATAACCATGTATGGGTCTTATAACAAATTGTTCTAAAGAAAGTTAAAATAAGTGTTGCATTATTGTTTTAGTTATGAGATAATGTCTTTGTTGGTTGGGGAGTGTCCCCGTTGTTTTTACTTTGAAAGAGACTATATTATGAAAAATGAAATGATTGCTTTGTTCGCGAAACACGACCTTGTTCTTACTATTGACGAAGAACGTTTAGTTGCCAAGTGCGACCGTCCTGCTCCCCGTGCCCGTCTTGGGTTCAAGAATGAGTACCACGTTCGTTACCGTACTATTGAACGTATGTACGAAGCGCAACAAGAGTTCATTGATAATCGTCTTGCCGTGATTGAATACAAAATCAAAGCGAAAGAAGAACGCAAAGTCAAGGCAGTAGAACTTGCCGCCAACGTCAAGGTCGGTGACTTGTTCGTTGACTCTTGGGGTTACGAACAGACTCAAGTTGATTGTTACCAAGTCGTTGCGAAACCTACAGCGAAAACTGTCATTGTCCGTGAGGTTGCCACCGCAACTGTTGAAGGTAGTGAAGGAATGATGTGTCAAAATGTTCGTGCGGTTCCCAACTCTTTCGTTGGTGAAGAGATGAAGAAACGAATCGACAACTACGGTGGCTTCAAGACTTCTTCTCATTCTTGTGCTCGTCCTACTACTGCGGAAGCTACTCACTACAACAGCTGGTACTACTAAGGAGATTTTAAAATGAGTGATTACGTTTACTACTTAGAAGAGGATGGCGAGTTTCTTGCCGAAATGATCTTCGAAAGTGAACAGGATGCAATCGATTATGCCGAAGAAAAAGCAATGAAGAACTACAAGATTATCGAGTGGGACTGTGATTAAACCAACGTTAAATTGGTAATGATTCCTGTGAGGGTTTAACCACGTTCGCTCTTTCCCCCGAGAAATCGGGGGTTTTTTTACATATAGATACTAAGTGAAAACACAAAAAACCCTATATAGTTATAGTAAAGGTGAAATATAATGGCCAACAATAGAACCCCCGACATTTTTGAAATCTTCGAAGAGTTTGGGAAACAAACAACTAAAACCAAAAGAAAGGATGTTCTGTTGAAATATCAGAATGTTGCTGCTTTAACAGATGTCCTCCGAGGCACTTTTGATGATACTCTTCAGTTCATCTTGCCCGAGGGCACTCCTCCGTATACCCCAAATAGACCTGAGTCAACCCCTTCTAGTCTCCTACGACTGCATAAAGAATTCGGTTATTATGTTAAAGGTGGGCCAGGCAAAGATATGCAGGCGTTTAGACGCGAACTCAAATTCATGCGACTCTTGGAATCAATACATCCAAAAGATGCAGAGATAGTTTTGTCGATGGTGGCAAAAAAGTCACCAGTGAAATACTTAACCAAAAAACTAGTACAGGAGACCTTTCCAAAACTGATCCAGAAATAACCATCCCTTTAACTAACAAACGAGGTGTTGATGTCAGAAAAACAATTGGAACGCTTGAAGCGAGACCGTCAGGAATTGGATTATTATATCCAAAGAATGAAGAAGAAAGGAAGAGATAACTTGGTTTATAAACTAGCAAAGAAACAAGAGTATCTCAATCAAACTATTGTTGAACAACTAACGACTCAATAAGGAAGGTGATCCGTATCTCTTCACCCCCCCACTCGGGGGGTGTCGTATGGAAAACAATAATAAATTATGCCAATATATGAATTTAAAGATAATGAGACCGGCGAAGTAATCGAAGTCATGATGAAAATATCAGAATACGATGACTACCGAAAAGATAACCCCCATCTAAATAGATGTTTCACTAAAGCGCCCGGTTTAACATCGGGAGTCAAATCCGCATTGACAATGGCTGGTAGCGATTGGCAAGAACACCTAGGCAACATTAAGAAAGGTGCGGGTAAAGATAACAACATCAAAACATAGAGAACTTAATGCAAAAACCACAAACGTTAAAGATCGATCATCTTTTGACAGTCGATCCAATGACTACTGGCCAAGAACAAGTGTTCTCTGCCTACAAGTCTGGTTCGCACTTGGTACTGAATGGATCTGCGGGGACGGGTAAAACTTTCAGTGCACTGTATCTTGGACTAGAGACTGTACTTGATAAAGGTAACCAGTTTTCATCTGTAGTTATCTGTAGGTCTATCGTACCTACCCGAGAGATTGGATTCTTGCCAGGAACTCTAGAAGAGAAGATGGATGCATATACCGCACCCTACAAATCAATATGCGCGGAACTATTCGATGATCCGGAAGCATACCGAAAACTTTCGGAGAACAAGACGGTTGATTTTATCTCAACGTCACATATTCGTGGAACTACAATCAACGATGCAGTTATCATAGTGGATGAGATGCAGAACTTGACATTCCATGAATTAGATAGTATCATTACTAGAGTTGGTCAGAATTGTCGGATCATATTCTGTGGTGATTATTATCAATCAGACTTCGTAAAAGAAGGTGATAGGAAAGGTATCGTGAAGTTTATCCAGATACTTGAGTTGATGAAGAACTTCACTGTAGTAGAATTTACATGGGCAGATATAGTACGTTCGGATTTCGTGCGAGACTATATAATGACTAAAGAACTAATAGAGGAAAAGAAATGAACAGACAAGAAGTATTCGAAACATTAAAAGTGGACGAAGGAGTCAAGTATGAAATCTATAACGACCACCTTGGCTATCCAACCTTTGGTGTCGGCCATCTCGTACTCGAAACCGATCCAGAACATGGACAACCAGTCGGAACCTCAATCAGCGAAGAAAGAGTCGCAGAGTGTTTTGACAACGACCTCAATACAGCAATATCAGAGTGTCACGCTTTATACGGACAAGGGTCTTTTGACGACTTACCAGACGAAGTACAAGGTGTACTTGTTAATATGATGTTCAATATGGGACGTACTCGTTTGAGTAAGTTCAAGAACTTCAATGGTGCAATTGCAGAAGGTGATTGGAAACGTGCAGGTGTAGAGGGACGTGATAGTCTCTGGCATCGACAGGTTACAAACCGTGCAGAAAGACTAATGGTAACCTTAGAGAACGTATAAGTAATTAGTATGGCCAAGTACAGTCGTCACGATAGTAGAAACAAGAAACGTAATAAACATAAACAGATGACCTTGAATGGGAACTCTGATACACGAAAAGTGAGAGATAATGAAAAACGCGATTTTTCAATACATGATCGTCAACGACAAGGTTGATGAACGTGGTGATATCGAAGGTAGAAAGAGAAGTCAAGTGTATCGAGAGTGTGCGGATATATCTCGCAATTCATTCTTACAGTACGCAGATCACGTAGATGCGGATTATCACTATTCCGATGAAGCGGTGTATTGTAAGGACGATCATTCAACCGGAATATTGTTTGAATGTTTACGTGTAATCTATGACCCGATGTTCGACCAGTACGACAAGGTACTCTTTGCTGATACTGATATAGTAGTAAACACCGATGAAAACATCTTCGACATCTGTGAAGACGGAGATGTTTTCGGTGTACTTGAGAGTGATATCGTCACCGCTGATGGTGGTGGATATAACTCTTGGGATTATAAACAAAGTACCTATCTCGACTTTGTAAACAAGTTCCAGATGCACGGCATTCCGGTCGTGCCTTCTATGCCACCTAGCAGACCATCCAAAATAACCATACTGAATACCGGTGTGGTTGTATGGACACGCGAGGCACGTCTACGTGCACGTGAGTTGTTTATGCCTTGGAAAGAATGGTTCTACGCTAAACCCGAATTCCATATGTCTGTAATGAATGATCAACCATACATCTCTGGTCAGTTGATGCAACATGAATTTGATCTGGTCACCATAGACCAGACATGGAATGATTCCCCCCACTACGCTACCGAAGAAGAGTTCTTCGAGAAGGCGAAGTTCTGTCACTATACTGGCGGAGGATGGAAGATCCTCATGCTAGACCACTATCACTCAAACAAATTCCGACTATCACCAAAACAAATGTAAATAAGTGTTGACATCTTGTTTTAACTATGAGATAATGGGTACCTAATTGAGAGAGAGAGGTGTTTATTATGAAAGACAGAATATTCAACTATGCCCAAACCGAAGATACTAATGTGTTCTACTACAATCGCGTTGCTGACAAGTTCACTACCAAGATTGATTGGTATGATAAAGATGACGTTGATATGATAGTTGTTGATGCGACTAATACCACACAAGAGACTGACAACATATTCTCTTTCATCTACCAGACAGCACCTTGACATGTGTTTCAAAAAGAAGTATAATGACTGTACAAATTGAGTTGAGAGAGAATATATTATGAATTATGTAGAAACTGGTGTCATTGTTACAAAGATGATCGAACTTATTCGTAAGGATAACGATAATCCAAATTATGCAATCGGTTACCTAGAAGCTATGATGAGAACTCTATGTGTGAAATTTCCTGAAGTTGCCGAAGAATTTATCGAAACTATTGATTATTTAGAAAACAAAAACAATGAGGTAGTATAATGGCAATATTTGATTACTGGCATGATAACCCACCACCACCGTTTAATCCTGATTACAAACCACATGCTATAAAAATTAGTAATGAAACTACGAAGTATATGGAAAGTCGAGGATATTATGACGGCGGATATACACGAAAAGAACTTGCCAAGATACGTGAACAAGTGTATGATAAGTTAATGAAAGAATATGAGGAAAAAATGTAGTATGAATAAAGAAAATGTAATTTTGACTGATATTGATGGTGTTGTTCTGAACTGGGAATATGCCTTTGGTGTTTGGATGAACGAACACGGTCACAAGTTAGTTGACCCAACAAACCCAGTCTATGATGTCAGTGAAGCCTATGGTATTGACAAGGCGACTGGTAAGATGTTAGTTCGTATGTTTAACGAGAGTGCCCATATCGGGTTCCTTCCCCCACTACGTGATTCTATGTACTACATGAAGAAACTGCATGAAGAACATGGTTATGTGTTCCATGCGATTACTAGTCTGAGTGACAATCCTAATGCACAGAAGTTGCGTATCCTAAACCTCCAGAAGTTGTTCGGTGAGACTTTGTTTGAGAAGTTCATTATCCTTGGTTGTGGTGATGACAAAGACGAAGCCTTAGAACCTTACCGTGACACCGAATGTCTATGGGTAGAAGATAAAGTTGAGAATGCCGAACTAGGTGTTGAACTTGGTCTGGAGAGTGTGTTGATGGCTCACGGGCACAACCGTTACGAGAATAAGGTTCCCCGAGTTCAGAACTGGAAAGGCATCTACGAAAAACTGGTTGGTTAAAATGTGACTAAATATCCTCATACAATCTATGAGGTATATTTATGCGTTACGTTGGTTTCAGTGAGTATTATCACGATGCAGCACTATCAATTATAAACAAAGACGGTACTGTGGAGTTCGCTTCACAGGCCGAACGTTTTTCTAAGAAGAAGAACGACCCTATCATTCCCGAAAGTCTCTGGGAATATGTTAACGACAACGATCATGTATCATTCTATGAAGACTATGCACTTCGAGAAAAATACCGAGATACTTATCGAGGTTTAAAGGGCAGAACACTCCAAAGAGATATTTCTACACACGAAGAAATACCAATCGGTGAAAGTCTTGTCTATGACAACTTCCACGAACATCACATATCACATTGCGCAACCGCATTCTACACCCGCCCTTGGAAAGACAAAGAAGATACTGTTATGGTGTCTATCGATGGTGCAGGCGAATATCAAACTGCGGTCATCTACGACCACAACTTCAACCTAATCAAAGAATGGCATTACCCCAAGTCTATAGGACTAGTCTACACTAGTGCAACAAAAACGTTGGGTTTACGTCCACTTGAGGACGAGTATGTTGTTATGGGATTGTCATCATACGGCACTGCACCTCCAGAGATGGTACAATGGTTGATTGATTGGTGGGAAGATACTCCTGATGTTTCGACTGGAGTAGGTAAAGAGGTTTTGCTAGATCATCCGGATAGTCCGGAGTATGTAGGATTTCAGAGGATGCGAAATAAACTAATCGAATTCGCGGAACAGTACGGAGATAAAGATTTCGCAGCCGGTATTCAGAGGTTTGCAGAGTATGGTATTATGCAGATCATGCATATTGCAAAACAACACGGAAACAAGTTAGTCTACTCTGGTGGTTGTGCACAGAATGTTGTTGCCAATTCAATGATACACGAACTATTTGATGGTCAAGTGCATATTGCAGTTGCACCTACAGACGCAGGATCTAGTCTTGGTACTGCCGCAATGACATGGGCAAAGGAAACGGGAAAGGATCGATTAATTTGGTCGCCCTATTCCGGTTACAACATAGATAGAGAGGTAAACGTACAGGAAGTAGTCGATCACCTCTTAGAACACCGTGTGTGCGGTCTGGCTAACGGTAAAGCGGAGTTTGGCCCACGTGCACTAGGTAACAGGTCTTTGATCGCAGATGTGAGGTATGACGTAAAGGATACGGTGAATGGTATCAAACGTAGACAGAAGTACCGACCATTCGCACCCGCAATCCTAGAGGAACATGCACACGAGTACTTCGAAGGGCCTATGAATGAGTACATGCAATACACCTCTATAGCAAAACATCCTTATACGTCAGTCACTCATGTAGATGGTACTGCTCGTGTTCAGATAGTAAAGAAAGATTGTCCGTCTATATTCCGTAAGATTATCGAAGAATATTACGCAAGGACGGGCGTTCCGATGTTACTAAATACCTCATTGAACATCCGCGGCCGTCCGATCGTCAACGATGAACATGACGCAGAATTGTGGGAACAAAAGTACGGAGTGAAGGTTTTTTAATGCAGTACATACGCAAATATAAAATTGATGATTGGGAAAGTGTTCAGGACAAGATATTACTTGCTATCGAAATGATAAAAGATAACAACGTATGTGAATATGCTAACATGTCTCATTCTGATTACAAGGTTGATGCAAAACCTTTGTATTGGGAAGTATTCGAGAATGCTGTTCGGCCAAGTCTAGAGGAATATATGTCTAGTTGGAAGTGTACCGACATACGCATAGGTAATATGTGGTTTGCAGAATATAGTGAACATGGTGCAGACTTCAACTGGCACACCCATGAAGGTGCGAACATGTCCGGTGTCCTTCAAGTAGTATTAGAAGATCCGGAAAACGGAACACAATTATTAGGAACACCAATAGATTTGGAAGAAGGGGATCTTGTAGTATTCCCTTCGATGTTACCCCATAGAAGTCCTATGATAACCGATAGTAAGAAACTAGTTATCGGTTTTAATTGGGACATACATGGTAGTGAATTGCACGAACATTAAACTAGGAGAATAAAATGTCAGAAGAAAAAAAGAAGGTACAACTTACCGCAGACAGTGATGGGTTTTTAGCGGGAGCTGATGCGGACGGTGATGGTCACATTACCGAACAAGAACTACAGATGCACTTAGAGTTCAAACGAAAGGAACTCGAAGACGCAGATGCTATGCGAGATGCGCAAAGAAACATGGCCTGGTTTGCATTGTTCGGTATGTTACTCTATCCATTCTCGGTTGTACTCGCATCCTTGATAGGATTAGACCAAGCAGCAAATACGTTAGGTTCTATGGCACCGACATACTTTGTATCTGTTGCCGCAATTGTTGCAGCGTTCTATGCGAAGGAAGCTGTCGGTAACAAGAATAAGTAATGGAACTTATTACTTGGCGAGGTACGCCAGGAGTTGGTGATTTCATGTGGGCACTTAATTGTGCCCATAACTTTTCTTATACCGAAAACAAAAAGGTCACTTTAGAGTTTCATTGGGAACATGAAGAAGACCATCTACACCACTTCGAAGATCCAGAAACAATCATAGAGAGACTAGAGTACATCCATAACTTCTATCATAGAAAGGATGATGTGACGGTCATACACGTGTATAATGAACAGACACGTTACAGTGATTGGAGATATAACGATGATGTTACCAGAGAGGACGATGGTAGTCTCAGAGTCATGGCCATAAGCCGACCCAAGAAGAATAGGTTTTGGTTTCAGAGTGGAAAGTATTCGGATGAGGTAGGAGGAGATATCCCCAACAGTGATTGGATATTCCGGAAGGATGCATTCCGAAAAGTTGACAATAATAAGATTGTTATATGGAGACCGCTGTTTAATGCAGAAACTCCAAAAACATGGAAAAGACAGTTGACAAATGACAAATGGGATGTTATAATAAATCAGTTGGTTGCGGCGGGATTACATATAACAGAATTGACCTATAGAACTCCTGTTTCCGAAGCACTCTATCATATCTCTACGTGTCGTCAAGTCATATGTTATGATGGTATGTGGCATTACATTGCTCGTAACTTATATAGACCTACGATAGTTATAAGTAATGAGGGTATAACACGTTATCATACGCCTCATTGTGTACGAACTACACACGATGAAAATGAAGAAATGAGTATATTTTGGTGGGTGAATAATATCCCCGAGATGTTAGGTAGCACCAAGAGAAAAGCAATAGAACATGAAACTAAAGCGAGAGGATTTTTCAGTGAAAGAAATAAACATAGACAGAGCAGTAATTGAAGTACAGGGTGGCTGTAATTTTGATTGCACAATGTGTCCTCAAGATAAACGTACCGGAGGTAGACACAAAGGTTTCTTAACCAAGATGTCACTGATCGAGTTCGAAGATAATGTTCAAGACTGTGCACGACATGGACTGAATGTTGTCAACCTAGATGGTTCGGGTGAAGCAACCATGAATCGTAACCTACCAGAATATATAAAAATCGTTAAGAGGTATGATGCAAAAGCAGTCATCTTCTCTAATGGTTTTCGTATGCATGGTCAATTCATGAAGGACTGTGTGGACGCAGGATTGGACTTCTTCCGATTCTCTTTCGTTGGTTCTACACCAGAGAAGTATCAAGAGTGGATGAATAACACTCGGGGTAGCACTTATGAGTTGATAAAGAAACATGTAAAAGAAATGATGGACTATGTAAAAGAGTCTGGATCTGATTGTGTTGTGGAGACATACCACTTGATCACAGACAATGATAATATTGAACAAGAACTAGAACAGTACAAGGCCTTAGTAGAAGAACTTGGTTGTAAGACCGAGATCTGGAAAATGCACAACTGGTCTGGTGCATATGATATAGGTGAAACAAATGCTAGAACTGGTAATGTCAAAACTTGTGGTCGTCCTTTTTCTCCTGACGTTGTTATCCGTGCTGGTGGGGTGGATGGTCATCGGGGTGCAGTTCATCCGTGTTGTCAAGTACTTGGTCGGGATGAAGAAGCAGTTCTCGGACATACATCCGTCAATACGATAGAAGAAATTATTCGAGGTGAAGAGTACTCTGCATTACGCGAGTCTCATAGAACTGGAGAATACACGGATTATTGTAGAGATTGTGATTTTCTACTTGACACTCCGGAGACATTGGTGTATACTAATAACTCAAGATCAGAAATGAAAATGATTGGAACTTCTTTCGATCTTAATGATTATAGGAACGTTTAGTTTGAATGACTCTAAACCACCGGTGTGGATGATCGTGATGAGTGGGAATCCCATCTCCGATTACTATAGAAAACTTGCATTACCTTCTTGGTTGAAAGCTGGGTTCGATGTTAATTTTTTCGAAGGTGTTACACCCGAGACTTACAAAGATCATTTTGATTTGCTCTTTGGCAACAAACATAGTAAAAGCACTCCGGATGGTGTAATGTTCACTGTCTCTGAAAAGTGTGTGTGGTACGGTCATTACTATCTTTGGAAAAAATGTATTGATACTGACACTCCTATGATAGTGTGTGAACATGATATTGAATTGGTTATGGATATTCAACCTTCAATATTCACTACACCTATGGCGTGTTTGGCTCACGATCCTCCGGACATACACAAAGAGAAACGTACATCTCTTGCGGGTGGTGCATATTATATAACACCAGATGTTGCAAAGGTGTTAATAAGAATAAGCGAGGATCGTATTAGACTCAACTCTGATGGTTGGATCTGGGAAGTGTGTAAGGAACATGGATACTTTCATTATGACAAGTGTTCGCATATAAAAGATTATTCTGTCGGATTTACGACCAAACATAACAAGAGTTAAACAATGTATAACATAACATTCAAACACTATCGTACTGGCGTTGAACTCACCTTGACTGGGTACCCAATGGACGACTATAATAAACGCAAAGATTCTGAGATGTTCATATTCTATGATACTCTCAATGAACGAATCGAAGCCATTATAAGGTCATCCATTGTGTCCATGTTGGCATATGAGGATGAGTTGTGAAAAGACTGATATATCAGGTTTGTCTGGGAAAACAGATAGATTCTAAGTTGTATGCGAAATGTATCGAAAGTGTTTCTAATTATTGCCAAAAGCATGATATTGTACATTATACGCAACAAATTCCCAAGTTAAAAATTAAACCCGATCCGTTCACAAGTAACCGTAGTACCGAGAGTTGGCAGAAACACGGTGGGTTCTTACCTATCTATGAGAAAGAGAATGCGTTTGATCTGTTAGACGAATACGATCAGATTGCAATCATCGATGCAGACATTTATATTCGTGAAGACGCTGAGAATATCTTTGACAATATGTTAGACGATTATGCGTTTGGTTGTGTGTTTGAACGTGAGATGCCTATCACCGCTAAGTATGCAGAGAAAATCAAAAACTACTCTCGTATGCAGTACGAACAATTACAGAACTATAATCGTACACAATTTAACCCTAATCATCTGGGTTATGAGTTTGCCAACATGGGTATGATTGTGTTAAACTGTAAGAACTTCAAACCGTACTTGCAAGGTCAGACCGCAAAAGAGTTTCTGACTCGGATGGAGTTCAAAGACTTTGTTGATGGTATAGGCCCTTGGAAGTGGTCAACAGACCAAACTTTGTTGAACTACTTTCTGAAGAAGTATGATGTACCAACTCAATCATTACACTGGAAGTGGAATGGACTGTATGGTGCAAACACTAAGATCGAAGAGTGTTCCTTCATACACTTCTTCCTGAAAGACTTGTTACCAAATCAAGGGGAGAATGTGGAGGAGTTGATGAAGAAGATATGAAGTTGTATGATTATGAAAATTACGAAGAGTATCGAAAACTACAGATAGCAGCGAACAAACAAAAGTTACATGCTGTCTGGTGTAGTGAAAGTACTGTTGAAAAGGTGTGCGAGATGCACCCCAACAGTAAGAATATATTGTGTCACGGTGCACGTAATGGTAGAGAAGTTGAATGGTTTATTAAGTATTTCCCTGATGCGACTGTGACAGGAACCGATATATCTCCGACAGCGAATGAATTTTCTAATATGTTTGAGTGGGATTTTCATGACAGAAAGGAAGAGTGGGTTGGTAAGTTTGATCTATTGTACTCTAACTCATTCGATCATTCTTACTATCCAGAAAAGTGTTTGAAGACATGGACAGATCAACTGACCGAGGAAGGTATTCTTTGTGTGGAGTTGATGGTTGGGGACAACAATGTTTCATCTCGCATGGATCCCCTACAGATAAGTAAAGGCGAGTTTCTGGGGATTATAGATGACTTAGGATTCGAAGAGGTTGTCGCCTTCAACGTGACAGCTAAACATGGTTCAAGTAGAGTAGTGGTGTGTAAAAGAAAATGATTAAAGCATATGTGATAAGAATTGATGGACAAGAGAAGTCAGTTGAGAGGTTGTCTGAGAGTATCGTCAAGACCGAAAGTGATATCGATCTGAACATCTTCGAGGGAACTGTACCGAAGACGATACAGTCTCACCTAGAACGAGAGTTCACGTCTTTCGATACTTCTAACTATAGATGGAACTGGCCCAAAGATCCTTCGGAAAACCACATGGATTTGCGGACTGGTATAATGAAGACTGCGTATCTCGCATCGAATCAAGAGAAAAAAGAGGCATGTTCGATCAGTCATATGCGTCTATGGGATCTATGTCTGACTATCAACGAACCTATAATTATATTTGAATCGGATGCCCTCATGACTCGAAAGTTTGATGTCAGTGACGTGGAAGGATATAAACTGGTTGGGTTGAATGATCCTAGAGGTGCGACAAGACGAGCAGGATTGTTTCACCAGATCGTTGCTTCTACACCAGATGTCCAACCCGCACCACGTATTAATGATCTAGGCGAGATGTCTCCCCAAGGTATTGCAGGTAACAGTGCATACTATATAGAACCAGATGGCGCATCTATGTTACTTGAGAAGGTCAAGGAATATGGAATGTGGCCCAACGATGCGTATATGTGTCGTGAATTATTTCCTTGGATACGAGTGGTGTATCCATATTATACTAAGGTGCAGGGAACTGTATCTACAACAACAAGGTGATTTGAATGAAAGTTTTACACGATAATGTTTTATTGACAGAAGATGATGCAAAAGAAACAACTACTGCCGGTGGACTGATTCTTTCCGCAGATATTACGACAGGTAATAAACCTGCTCGTGTTGTTGCGATGGGACTAGAAGTTGCAAATAAGAAAGAGATTGCAGCAGGTGATAAGGTATATTGTAATTGGTCAGAAGCAATGCCAGTAGAGATTGATGGTAAGAAGATGGCGATTATTAAGTACGAATTTATCCGGTTGAAAGTGGACGGATAAATGAAGTCTTTCGTTATTACGATTGAAGACAATCACCTATCCCAACAAGCTGCGGATAGGTGTATTGCAAGTGCCAAACGATACGGTATCAAAGTTGAGAAGTGGTATGCAGTAACACCTAGACATCCAGACTTCGAGTCTATGGTCAAGGATGCGGGTCTTCAAGTTCATATGTTTCAGGGCGGTTATTCCAAGACCGAGAATGCACTTGCGTGTTTCCTTTCACATATGTCACTATGGAAGTATTCGGCCGAGACCAAACAAGATGTGATGATATTAGAACACGATGCAATATTCACTGGTCGTGTTCCGGTATTGTTTGGATTCCATAAGTGTGTCACAATTGGACAACCTAGTTACGGTAAGTTTAAGACACCGATGACACTAGGTACGTCTCCGTTAGTACAGGCAGATTACTTTAAGGGTGCACACTCTTATATTGTCAGACCTTCTGGTGCAGAAGAGTTTCTAGAAAAGGTCTCTGACTATTCTCGACCCACAGACATCTATCTCAATATAATGAACTTCCCTTGGTTAGAAGAGTATTACCCATGGCCTGTAGTGGTCGATGATTCTTTCAGTACTATTCAGAATCAACAGGGTTGTTTAGCAAAACACAACTATGGAAAAGGGATACACTTGGTAGAAGCATGATTAACTTAATTACTGTATGTACAGATCAATATCCTATGGAGTATGCCCGCAAGTTGATCACTCGATTCAAAGAGTTGAGTGGTTATAAAGTGGAGGCGTGGTGCATCACCGACCGACCAGATGAGATTTCGGATATCGCAAATACCATCGAACCACCTTTTGGTGCAGGTAAAGGTTGGTGGAATAAGATGAAAGCATATGACTCATTCTATGATGGATATGCTGTCTATCTTGATATCGACACTGTACTAATCAAGAACTTTGATGATGAGATACGAGAGGCAATCCTTGCACTAGAGAGTGAGGTTGTTAAGATCGCATGTGTATCCGATGCCATTGGTTGGAAAAATAATAAGTTTAGTTCTTCGATGATGGTTCTGAAGAGTGGTAAGATGCAAGAAGTGTATGACATCTTCTCACTAGAAAGTTGGAGATTGTTTGAATATGATGGGGGTGACCAAGTATGGACGGGTCGTCTGCTCGAAGAGTGGAAACCAGGCGGTTACTCTGAGATCTACTATATGGACGAAGAGTTCAATCAAAACCTCAAACTCAATCTGAAATTCCATCTAGGAAGTAAGGTATTGGGTAATTGGATATTCCCTAAATATATCCCAAGTGGGTGCAAGATTGTAGATTGTGGTGGTAAACCAAAACCACACGAACTAGAATACTTGCCGTATATAAAAGAGGCGTGGCACGATGTTCAGTAAAATATTATTAGGAGTGGTACTTTGTATGGGTATCACGTTTGCAGGATTCTACCAGTTCATACACAAACCTTTGTTGGGTCAAGTTGCACAACAACAGGTACTTCTTGCGGCACAAGAGTTGCGTGAACAAGAACAAGTAAAGACGATAGAAGCATTGCAGAATAACCTACAGAAGACTTCCGAAGCATTGAATGCGATGTCCTCTCGTAATGCAGAGATTGAGGCAGAGTCTAAACGATACCTTGCAATCTTTGCACGACATAACCTATCACGACTTGCAGCTGCAAAACCGACTCTGATAGAAACAAGAATCAACCGAGGAACTAAAGATGTATTCGACAGTATCGAAAACGACACTGCTGTTATTGATAACACTGATAAGTAGTGGTTGTACAACACTAGGTAACTGGGGTAAAGTACCAGAACCTATACCAGTAGAGATTAAGACGGTAGAGATAAAAGTTCCTATTATCCATCCCGCAATGCCTAGACAGATTGACCTCAAAGATCCTCGGTGGTATGTGGTCAGTGACAAGAACATTGACACTTTTCTAGAAGATATTACGAAACGACACGAAGGTCAGTTGGTCTTTATTGCAATGTCGGTAGGTGATTATGAGTTGATGTCATATAACATGCAGGAACTAAAACGATATATAAATCAACTAAAAGAAGTTGTGATATACTATCGCACTATGAATACAGATGAACCAGAGGTTGTAGAGAATGAGAAAACAGATAATTGAGTCGTTGACATCCCATGCGGTGGGTAAGATTAACAAACATAAAATGAACGTGGAAGTTTACTTGGCCAATCCTACCGGTATTGGTGAACATCCTGATGTGATGGAAGCGATAGAACACGAGTTGAAGATCATTGCGGACTACCATGAACAGTTAGAGATTTTGGAGAGGTACTTTTAATGTATGAATATTCTTGCAAAATTGTTAGAGTTGTTGATGGGGATACTGTGGATATTGATATCGATCTCGGTTTCGGTATTATTTATGCTAATCAGCGTATTCGTCTGTATGGTATTGATACTCCCGAATCTCGTACTCGTGACCCTATCGAGAAAAAGTTTGGTAAACTCGCCGCCAGATTCCTTGCGGAATCACTGGGAGAAACATGTGTCCTCCGTACAAGACTCGACAGTAAAGGAAAGTACGGCCGAATCCTCGGAGAGTTCCTCGTCTATGACGCAAAAACCGACCGACAAATGACCGTTAATGAGATTATGATTCGAGACCATCTTGCGGTTGCGTACCACGGACAATCCAAGGATGATATCGAAGATGAACATTTGCGTAATCGTAAAATATTAATTGAACAATATGGATTCGAAGCATGAGATGGAATGTCTTAGGTAATGGCGATAATGCCTTTCGGTATGAGAGAGGTACGCCGGGTAAACTTCTTATTTGTAATATGCCTCCGTTCGAGATTCCTAACAATGAAGTCTTTGCTACATGTATGGTTGACTATAAGATGATGGTTGCACTTGCTAATAAACATATCAAGTTGGATATGTACGATTGGATACTGGGTACCCGTCCACGTCACTGGATGGAAATGCAACCACAATTCTATCTGAAGTATGCGCAGAAGATCAAGGCAATGCACACACATATCCCGTCTTATGCGAAACTACAAGGACAGAACGAAGCACAGGCTGCGACAAATTACTCGTGTGGTCATATGGCAGTAGACTACGCATGTCGTGTACAGAAGGCGACTGAAGTCCACATCTACGGATTCGACTCGATGTTCGATACAAGTCTCCGTAGTTATACCGACTTGTTATTAGAATCAGATCGAAGTTCTCAGAACACACATCGTCTCGCAAATAACTGGAGACCTATTTGGACAAAGATGTTCGAAGAGTTTGACAATACGCAGTTTTTCCTGTATCATAGTCATAGTAAACTGAAATTCCCTGTAGGGGATAATGTCAAAATAGTTGTGGAGAAAAAATAATGCCTAGTATAGATGATGTGATAGAAATCAGTAAAAAGTTCGGTGAGTTTATAAAGTACACTTGGGTTGATTTTAAAGCTGTTTGGGAGTTCCGACCCAACGTACTTATTTGGTGTGGTATTGCATTCTTGATTGCCTGTTTTGTATAAATACACTTATAAAATAACATTCGGGAACATAATTTAAATGCAATCTTTTAACACATTCTTAAAAGAAGAAACTTTCCTCTCAGAAGAATCGGAAGCGTTACTTGAAAAACTCATTACCTTTGGTGGTAAAGCATACCCTAAGTTTGGTAACATTGTTATCATGGCCGGTGGTGCGGGTTCTGGTAAAGGATTCATTCTGAGTAATCTGGTAGGTATCGAAGGAAAGACTTTCGATGTGGATGAGTTGAAGAAACTTGCATCTAAGACACCTGCTATCCAGAAACGAGTCATGGATGAACTCGGTGTGGATATTTTTAAATTGTCACAGAACCTAAAAGACCCCGAGAACGTTGGTAAACTTCATGACATCATTGGTAACTATCTAAAGACCGATAAGAACAAAGAGAAGTTATTCTATCGTTCTGTGTTGACCGCACCTGTTGATCGTAAACCAAACATCATCTTCGACATGACCTTCAAGGAATTGTCTAAGTTGGAGAAGGTTGCGAATGATGCGTCTAAGTTGGGTTACGACAAGAAGAACATCCATATCGTATGGGTTGTGAATGATATCGAAGTTGCGAAGGCACAGAACTTAAAACGTGCACGTGTTGTACCTACCGAGATTCTTGTCAATACTCACCGTGGTGCAGCTAACACTATGGGTGATATCATCAACATGGGTAACAAACTCAAGAAGTATATGGATGGGGATATCGTATTCGCATTCAACAAAGTTGGTGTAGATGCGAATCTGGCGAAGTCTGGTAAGGGTGGTTCATACGTCAAAGACGCAAACTACTTCTATGTCAAGAGAGCAGGTAAGGCACCTACTCCCGTTGACAAATTAGATAAAGAGATTCGTTCTAAGATCGCAGGTTATGTACCTAAGAACGTAGACTGGAACTAACCTTTGTGACACCGGATCATGTCATTGAGTATCGAATATTCAATGGCACGATCCTCTTCTGACATTTCTCTGAACTTACTGTCCCAAATAGAACGGTTCACAAACACCTGATTCAACCATTCACTATTCTCTTCTATCGCGCCTTCAATATACTTTGCTTTGTCTGGGTCTTGATAATTGATATCTATTATATCAAAAGATTCATCACAGTACGGTGCGAATACTGATTTCACATGATGGTAAGTGAAAGCGGTATCTTCGGTCTCTTTGGGAACACCTGCAAGTATAACACAATCATATGTTGTATCTGGTGGTGGTGTTAGTCCAAGGGTTTCTTGGCCACCTTTGTATTGTTTATCTGCCGGTATCAAATCGATTTCATATCTTTTATATAAAGAGTGCATCAATTTTCTATGTCTGAGTTCGGTTGGTACTACAGTATGCATTTCTATGTTATATTTGTATTCCATCTTAACAATGGGAATAAACTGTGTCCACACGTTGGGATCTACCATAGTATCTTCGAGAGACTTCACCGAAGGAGTCTTATGTATCTGGCGATCACTACCACGTTGGAATGTCCAACTAGTCTGTGCCGAATTGTAATGACCGACAAACAGTATCTTACGGTAACCCTTTAGTGCGATATAGTTTAATATCATAGGGACATAGTTAAACACGTCATTGACAGTATTTGCATCCGCGTCATGCCATCTCAGGTTCAAATCGTTTTTTCTAACTTCGCCCCCTATCAGAAAGTTGAGTCTACCCCACACATCCTTTTTCATGTCACGGTGAATATATCTACTCATAGATGTACTATTCACTCTAGGTGAATTGATAACGAGCTCGTTTGCTGTCCTATAATACATGGGTTACCCTTTATAAATGTTTTGTATATGGTCTTCGAATTGTTCTATTTTCTCAAGACGATTAGGCCACAGAATATAATCTTTCTGGGGATTCTGTTTCAAGTTGTTTAGTAGAGGTTGTACCGCATTGAACAGATTGTCTAAACGTTTTTCGAGTTCGCTAACAGTCGTAGAATTCTCATTGGCGGCTGTCTGCGCCTCTTGAACCGCATCCAGTTCATCCTCGTCAACTATAGTGAAACCGAAATCAAAAATGTTGTCACTCATATTTATACCTTTATTTTTCATTTTCTTTTATTTATATGTTGCCTTACCTACAGAAATACTATATAATTATCTAAGATAACTGAGGAAAGTATTATGTCTGCAATGGGTACATTAGTATTAGAAATTCAAGAGTTTGTAGATCCACTCGTCTATATGGGTGCAACAAACGAAACTATCATGGAGCAGTTCGAAGCTCTCTTTAAGAACCATCCACACTACAACTACATGAAAGAAACAATTCAGAGACAGATCGGTGTTAGGCAATTCTTGAGAGAGGGTTAGGAGGTATGAGTAAGTGGTGGAGAATATGGGCGAAGAGTCTAGGTGAAAAGGTCGGAGAAACTGATACCCAAGCTAATACTGTTGCTGGCATTAGGACTGTGTGGTGGTGTACTCATATGGCGACTTGTATCTTTATCATCCTCAATGCTATAGCGAATCACGGGTGGGGTCTCATTGGACTTTGACGTTGAAACTATTATCGTTCCATATTCGAAAAGGTTATAAGCATATAACAAAATGTTCTGAAAAAGGGGTTGTGCGATACATAGAATGGTGGTATAATAGTACCCTATTGAGATGAGAGAGAAAATGATTATGATTAAAGTTGGTGATAAAGTTTATTGTAACTGGGGTGCGATGCATCCGACCGAAGAACGTACTGTCTTAAAGATCGAAGGTGATCGTATGTGGTGTGACGAAGGTTTCACCATGTTACTTGCCGACTTACGTGACATGAACGAGAACTACAGAAGTCCTATCGGTGTTTATCGGTTATGAGAGAAGTGAGTAGATTTTTATTTCAGTTGACAATCATAGTGATAGTGAGTGTCCTCTCCCTTCAATATCTATAGAGGATATGTTATGAGTAAAACAATTAAAAAGTTTATAGCAAGAGCTGATCATGGCGGTTGTTACTTTGAAGTTGAAGCAGAGACATTTGATGAAGCAAGAGAACTGCTCAAACATGATGGATTCAGCGGTTACTTGTACGAAGAAACATATCAACTGATTAGCACAACACCGCACATAGTTGGAGAAGTAGAGAGATCGTTCGCACAATATAATTATTAGGTATATGCATATAACACAACGGTATAAAAATAAGTGAAATAGTTGTTGCATTATTGTTTTGGTTATGAGATAATAGTACCCTATTGAGATGAGAGAGAAAGTTATGAATTATCAAGTCGGTCAAGAAGTTTGGGTCAAGTGTGCTGGTTCTGATACTTGGGTCGCTGGTGTTGTCACTGGTTTGACTGCCAAACGTGTTCGAGTCTTCAACGAAGTCCGAGGTCTTGAAGGTCTGTATTCTCCCCATAATGTCGAGGTGAAGTAATGGAAATCTTAACTAATATACTAACTCTTGCATTGGCAATCCTATTTTGTATTGTCGCTATCGCCGGTTCTCTGGCTGCGATGTATGAAAGGGATGAAATTAAAAAAGGTATGCGTGAAGGTAAAAACGACTACTATGGTAATAAAATTGAAGAGGAAGATAAATAATGTTTAATCAATATACTTGTAATGTTGTGTACGGTTCTACTGGTGAACGTTCTATGTTCATGGGAATGGACTTAACTTGTGACTTCAAAGTCGCTCACGTCCTTGGTGAACGCCCTGTCGTTGACAAAGAAATCATCCACGAGAAGAGTACCCATGTTGTCTCTGACCTTCTTCGTGATGTGAAGTACATGAAATACGACCTAATCCTTCGCATGATGATGAAAGATGGTACCATCGACTATAACACTAAAGTCAAGGTCGGTTACAATGGTCGTCTTCGTGAAGTCTTCCTTGTGAAAGAAAAAGAAGCTTACCGCATCTTTGGTAAGACTTACTATGGGTTGATTTCAGAATGATTAGTGGTGAGTTTCTTTTTTCTGATATTATTTCTCTTGCCATATTCTGTTTACTTATGGTACTATGGTGGGAGATAAAGGGGATGGGAGATGACGAATAAAAAGAAACATGGATTGGGTAAGACATCCAATCCTGTCGCTAAGTTTGCTAAACGTTTCAACAAGTCTGCGGTTATGGTTGACCGAAAGAAAGAAGAGAGACGTACTGGTGGACGTTGGAACCTTGATGATGATTTTTATGATTCCGCTGGAGGAAAAGAATAGATGAATGTATTTCGATTAGATGATGATCCCGTGAAAGCTGCGCAGTTGATGTGTGACAAACATGTAGTCAAGATGGTTATCGAGTATGGTCAACTACTGTCTACCGCACACCGAGTCATAGACGGTACCATGTACCTCGGTAAGACTAAGAATGGTCGTAACATCAAACGATGGAGACTCGATGGTACAGCGCAAGAGGAGGTCTTGTACAAGGCATCTCACGTGAATCATCCATCAAACATCTGGTGTCGTGAGAATGACAAGAACTATCGTTGGTTATACAAACACTTTGTGGCCTGCGCAAAAGAATATCAACATCGTTATGGACGTGTACACGCGACCTTCGATAAACTCAATGGGTTTGTGTGGTTCGCACCTCGCAAAATCAAACAGACCGCTCACGAGTCCGTGATGCCACAGTGTATGCCTGACGAATGTAAGCGGGATAGTGTGGTTGAAGGATACCGTACCTACTACGTACAGGAGAAAAAGTACTTTGCCAAATGGACAAATCGCGAGACACCAACTTGGTTTGTATCTCCTTAGAGTGATGTTAATATTTTGGTTGGCGTTTAGTGTAGACAATGAGGATGACCTATATGGAGTGATGTCGAGTATTCGTAGATTGAATGAATGTAAAAAAGTGGTAAATTTAACTTGACAGTGATAAGGAAATGATATATAATGTCTAAACAAATGAGATATCTTAAACTCAGATCTGCGCAACAAAGATTAGAGAGTCAAAGAAGATCACGAAGAATGCTAATTATGCATGAACAAGAAATTAATAAAATTGAAGGAGAAGACCCGTTATGTCCTACACCGAAAAGCAGTTCAAAGAAGACGTTGAAGTAACTAAACGTATTCTGAAAGACACTTATGTCAATAACATCATTTACGTCCAAGAACGTATTAAAGATGGTGCTGATGAAAGTGAGTTAAAAAACATCGAAGATCTTATCATTGCAAACGAACGATTAATCGTTTACTTTGATGAGGGTGATGATTGGGTAAAACAACTACATGAAGAGGCCTCAGGGTCAGGAGATGATAATGGAACAAGCAGTGAACGAACTAACACCGGAGATGATGAAGAAGCAGTCGCTCGAATTGAAGAAGCAAGGAATAGTTGATGCTTTGAAACAGGGTCTTGTCCACCTACAATTCAAGAAGGTGAACGGTGATCTTCGTAATATGATTGGTACTTTAAGTCCCGAACATATTCCAGAAGACAAAGTACCCGAAGAAGGTAAAGAACGTAAGAGTAACGAAGAACTTGTTGTTCTGTTCGATGCCGAAGTCAATGACTGGAGATCTTTCCGTACCGAAAACCTTGTAGAATATCGGTGTGACGCATGGTAGTAAAACGCAAACGTAAACCAATGTCCGAAGAGCAACGTGCAGCTGCGAGTGAAAGACTCGCAAAAGCACGAGAAGCTCGAGGTCACGATGGTTCCAAATCTGTCCATCCTTTATTGTTGGATATGGATGAGGATAGTCCGATACATTGGAGAAAGGTTCGCGAGTGGGTCAAAGAGATAGGTGTGGAACTTCGATCCAAGAAGGCACAACGACTGTCGAAGGATTCTAAGGAAAGACATGAGTATCAGACACTAGAGGTATATCTCGGAAACCTGAAAAGGTATCTCGACTCTAGTATCTGGTTAGATGCACGTTATGGAAGACATCGAGAAGGTAAGATGGGTACTGTCGTTCATGCTATTGCATACTTTCCTAGTGGTCGTCCCAAGAGAGTTGTGGGATGGTTTTATAAAGATATCGGTGAATACACCGAGGAGATGAAAGAGAATGACGATAGAATTTACGGTACCGAATCTGAGTACCGAAGAGACGAACACAAGCGAAAACTTCATGAACAAGAAGAGGTTCTCGAAGATGGTGGAGAGGACGGTACGTAGTTCCGGACTTAACTATATGGACTCGATTGTTCATATGTGCGAGAAGAATAACATGGAAGTTGAAGATGTTAAGAAGTACTTGACGCCTTCAATTATAGATTGTCTTGAAACCGAGGCGATGAATTTGAACTTCCTAGAGAAAACTAATTCTCTGGATGTTTAAATAACACTTGACTTATGTGTATAAATAGGTTAGAATACTATGGTACAATCAAGAAACAATTGAAAATACGCTGTGTAAAAAAACTGTAAATAAACTGAAAACGCTGAACATACTGGAGAAAACATATGTCTTTTGCAAACCTAAAAAGTCGTTCTACCGACATTTCTAAATTAGTATCTGCCGCTCAAGAAGCATCTGGTACTAACACCAAAACCAATAAGTACGATGACGAACGTAAGTGGAAACCAACCGTTGATGATAACGGCAATGGTTACGCAGTAGTCCGTTTCCTTCCTGCAATGGAAGGTCAAGATATGCCTTGGGTACGTTATTGGGATCACGGATTCAAAGGCCCTCAAGGTCAATGGTACATCGAGAAATCGTTGACTACCATCGGTCAGAAGGATCCTGTATCCGAACTGAATTCACGTCTGTGGAACTCGGGTATCGAAGATGACAAAGAAACTGCACGTAAACAGAAGCGCCGTCTTCACTACGTGTCTAATATACTTGTGGTAAACGATCCTGCAAACCCATCGAACAATGGTAAAGTATTTTACTATGAGTTTGGTAAGAAGATCTTTGACAAGATCATGGATTTGATGCAACCACAATTCCCTGGCGAGACTCCGGTCAATCCTTTCGACTTCTGGAATGGTGCTGACTTCGAACTGAAGATTCGTAATGTTGCGGGTTACCGTAACTATGATAAGTCGGAGTTCAAGTCCACTTCTGCATTGTTTGATGCGGATGAGACTAAACTCGAAGCCACTTACAATCAACAGTATGATTTGGGTGAGTTCGTGGATCCTACTAACTTCAAGTCTTATGATGAATTGGAGTCACGTCTAGAATTGGTATTGGGTACTGCGGTAGGTGCTAATACCACTATCCGTAACGAAGCATTAACTCAGACTGCGGAGTCGAACGTTGGACGTTCTGCACC
>Ga0213868_10000619_pt1 | contig 33811 bp, 39 predicted proteins | sample PICome_9_FD_160087 | JGI IMG/M metagenome (GOLD analysis project Ga0213868, IMG submission 160087) | Coastal seawater microbial communities near Pivers Island, North Carolina, United States - PICO127 | ecosystem: Environmental > Aquatic > Marine > Coastal | place: USA: North Carolina...
GTGCGTTTACTTCTACTACGATTGATGCGACCAAGCTGACAGGTGACTTACCAGCAATTAGTGGTGCTAACTTAACTGGAGTTGGAGTTGCTGGTATTACATCTAGTGCTGATGCTACTGCTATAACAATTGATTCAAGTGAACAGGTAGGGATAGCAAACACAAGTCCAAACTCTTATGATGCAGAAGCTAAAAATTTAGTTGTAGGAAGTGGTACTGGTCATCAAGGTATGACTATTGTTGCTGGTACATCAAGTAAATCTAAAATTCATTTTGCAGATGGCACAGGTGCAGCAGCTTATAAAGGAATGGTACATTATGACCACAATGCAGACACGCTTAATTTAGCAACTTCGGGAAATGACCGCCTAAGTATTACTTCTTCTGGAAATGTAGGAATTGGCGGAACTCCCGGAGATAAACTTGATGTTTTTGGTGGCGTTGGAATGTTTAGAAGAAGTGATGTTAATAGTGGTTCTGCTGAAAGAATAGTAGCATTTAAAGATGGTAGTAACACAGAAAGAGGAAGCATTAAAATTAGTAATTCCGCAGTTACATACACTACAGGCTCAGACTACAGACTAAAAGAAAATGTAGATTACACTTGGGATGCTACAACAAGACTAAAACAACTCAAACCAGCAAGATTTAATTTTATAGCAGATGACACTAATACTCTTGTTGATGGCTTTATAGCACACGAAGTATCAAGTGTTGTACCTGAAGCAATTAGTGGTGAAAAAGATGCTTTTCAAGTATGGGAGGCGTTTGAAACTTTGCCTGAAGGAGTATCTGTTGGAGATAATAAACTTGATGATGATGGAAACAGAATTCCGCTAATGCAAAGCATAGACCAAAGCAAACTTGTACCTTTACTGGTCAAAACAATACAAGAGTTAGAGGCTCGTATAGCTGCACTGGAGAGTTAAAATGACAAAACAAGTTAAAGCATTGCTGTTTGGTGTTTGTATTGCGTTTGGTATTCTTACAATACCAGATGCTTTTGCTGCGACTGAAACTGTAATAACACAGGACACAACTAGTACGGTTACAACTAACGGTAATCAAACTACCACAGTTAAGTCGCCTCCGCCAAGTGCAATAGCACCTCAATTTGGTGGAAGTAATTCAGACTTATGTACAATATCTTCAAGTGGATCGGTGCAAACACAGATACTAGGTATCTCGTTAGGCGCAACGTATACAGAAGATAATTGTCTTAGACTTAAGAAAGCACAGAAGCTTTACATGTTTGGCATGAAGGTAGCTGCGGTTTCAGTTATGTGTCAAGACCCTGACGTGTGGGCTGCTATGATGTCAGCCGGGACTCCTTGTCCAATAGATGGACTTATAGGAGATGAAGCTAAGAGAGCGTGGGCTGTTAAGACAGACGCAATACCAATGCCGGAGGAACAACATGAAGCTACTGCACAAGAGAAGCGTGATAAAGCCCTTAATATTATGGGTACTGTTGCTGCTGCCTTCTTATTCTTTTAGTAATTACTACACGTTTGGTTACACAGGCAACGCTGCAGCAGACGGTTTAACTTGGACTATGAGTACAAATGTACTTGGTATTCCTACTGATGAAGGCATGGACATTAGTGGTGTTCTATACAATTACAATGTTGTTAAGAATGTTGAAGATGATTTTGTAGTAACAGTACAAAATAAAGACAAAGAAGACGGTTACATATTTCAAGATACAGAAGACTGGTCTGGCAAGCACGGTATGAGAATACAAAAAGTTATACCACTGCCTTACACACCAATAGAAAATATAGGTGAGGGTAGTATAGAAACAACAGGTACAGGTACTGTAGAAGATGCAACTATTTTATATATGTATAGATGGGATGAATGTCGTAACCCACAGAACAATGAGAATTGTCCGGGGTATGTACCGATTATTCCAGAGATACCTAACATAGATGTATATGATGCATTAGAAGATGATGCAGTAGATGATGCTACTGAGGAAACTGACAAAGAACTATACGAGAAAGAAAAAGAAGAAGATACTGAAAACAGAGACAAAGAAGAAGAAGATGAAGATCGTTTAGAATTAGCGATGGCTGCGAGTGAGAATGCTTTAACAATAGCTAATACGGCTACACAAGCATCTGTTTTACAAACTATGAATGCAGCGACCAATGTTAATTCTTATTATGTTGCAAACATTTCTGGTGGAGTATACAAAGATACTACCTCTTTGGAAGGTGGAAAAATAGTAGACAATAAGAAAGTTTTTAGAAGCTTATCACAAGACAAATTACATAATACAATGATACGGGAGCAATATCAATGAACAAATTAATTACTCTAGGATTAATAATAGGGCTGTCAGGCTGTGCGTTATTAATGCCTAAAGAAGTTGCAGCAGAAAACATCGACATTACGGGAACTGTACAAAGCAGATGTACTGTGAATACAGATACACCGGGTGTTTATGGAAACCCTAATGCATATACGTTAACAACTGCACCTGCAAGTGCAGGGCAAAAACCTATTGTGCGTGTAGATACAACTCTAGCTAATGCTTACAATGCACAGATTAGTTATCCTACTTCTTTTGCATCTAGCCCTAGTTTAGGAGATACAATAGCTTGGACAGGAGCTGTTGCAGTTGTACAGACTTCATCGTCTGACATGTCGGGATATCAAGCAGGTAGTACAACTACAGGTGCTGTTAGGACTTATCCTTTAAGTATAGCAGGAACAACTTGGTTTGAAATTGAGTCAGAAGCCACATATGGTGGTGGACAGAACAAAGCATTTCCGGGCGGTTCTTATACGGCTCACGTTGTAGCAGAATGTATCGCTCAATAATACTAATAGCGCTGTTGTGTAGTAACGCAATGGCGCACGAAATGACTCCGACATATCCTAAATGGAAAATTACAGCACATAATGGTATATACAAAACCACTATGGAAATGTTTAATAGCCGAACAGATGTAGAATGGTATGAGGTTGGCGTGTTTGATGATGATTGGAAACCAATACGCTTTGTAACTAGTTACAGAGTTTTTAAATTAGAATACTTAGGTGCTACTAAGTTTGATGTTTATATTAATTCAAAAGATAAAGACAGAGCTGAATACATATGCTCTAAATCTAAACTCAAAAATAATAGCAATGATAGACCTATGGTAGAATCTAGAATATGTTCGAGGTTTAAATGAATAAACTACTCTATATTATATTACTAACATTAAGTTGCACAGCAATGGCTGACAGTAACTCAATGACTTTCTCTTTGCCTAGCGCACCTTCTAGTTCTGGAACAGACAAGATTCGAGCAGGCGATTTAGATTGTAGTAATAGTATAGGTGGATCAACTACGTTTGAAATGGGATTTACCGGGGTGATTAATAACGCAACCGTTCCTATTATTGGAAAACCGTTAGACGACTATCCACAAACTAAAGACTTAGGATTGTATGCTCGTATTATTATTCCTTTAGATGGACCAAGCGAGCGTATTAATTGTAACACTTTGTATCAACTAGAGCTACAGCGTAGACGACTTGAAGTAGAAAAGCTTAGAGCTGAAATTGAAATGTTAAAATCACTACAAGGTAGTGGGGAGTTTGATAACTGATGGATGATTTAGAAAAGAAAATTAAAGAAGTTGAAGACTTACCTAACAAGCAAATCAAAGTAAAAGGTTTTAAGTTTAGCGGTGCTAGTATTATGGCATTGTTTGCTTTAATATCAACAATACTTGGATCGTTGTATGGTGGCTTTTTACTCTATCAAAAAGTAGAGGCATTAGCTTCATTAGATTTAGGCGATATTAGTTCGTCTATGGCTAAGACTTCTGCTGAGGTATTACGTATCGAAGAACATGCTAATGCAATTAAGATAGAGTTAAAGAAAGACATGACTGATTTAAGAAATAGTCAATGGAATTTAGAATCAAAGGTAGATGGTAAGTTACAGTCAGTAGACACTAAGCTTACTAACTATGATACTAAATTAGATAGATTTGAAATAAAAGTAGAGAAAGTAAAAACGGATATTGAGAAACGTATTCAAGAATCTTTAGATAACCCACTTGCAAACTAGGACATTATGGACGAAGACAGAAGAGTACAAATACAACTTGACAAACATACTACGCAGATAGCTAAGTTGTTTAGCAAGATTGATGATACTAACGATAAGATACAAAAGATATTTAATATGTTAAACCAAATTAGGTACTTTATATATGGAGGCTTTGCTTATTTTTTAGCGTCTGAGGTTGGTATGTTTAATTTATTACAGTTAGTAGCATGAAGGAGATGACACATGATAGCACTTTTAACTAACATAGCACCAATAGCCCTTGGGTTTGTTGGTAAGTTGTTTGCATTAAAAAGTCAAGCAGCACAAGAAAATCAAAAGTTGATGATGCAACAATTTGCAGTCAGAGACAAATCAATTAATGATGCAAGAGCTGCAGCAGACAAAGAAAGTCCAATGGCTGCACTAAACAGACGAGTAATTATATTTGTTATATTGTCTTTAATTATATTTACACAAGTAGCACCTGTATTTTTTAATGTGCCAACTGTAATTCCTACTGTAATTGAAGGAGCAAGCTTATTTGGTTTTGAACTTACACCAGATACTGTTGAGTATGTAACTGTACAAGCTGGTGCTGTTTTAAAGTTTGATGAAGTATTTGCATGGGCAACTATGATTATAGAGTTTTACTTTGGAGCACAATTAGCAAAGGGGAAATAGAATGCCTTACGAAACAAGTCCAGAGATTGATTTTTCAGCCATCGGTTTAGTTGTTGATGTGCCGGCTAACGCTGTGCCTACTGGTGGTTGGAGTAATTCTCTTAACGTTAGAGCAAAGAATGATTCAGTACAAGGCGTTAATGCTTTTGAAAATGATATTGTTTTGCATCCTACAGACAGTAACATTGCGAATGGAGAAGCTAAAGCAATTTGTCAATTTACACCTGCTGGCGGAGACAATCTTGTCATTGCTTATATTGTAAAAGGTGTTAATGGTAATGGTTCTGTAGTCTTATATGACACAGGAGGCTCTGGTAATAGTCGATGGAATGATGTTACAAATGCAACAGCAGATCAAGTGTTTACATTTGACGATGATTATCCACCACAAATATTTGTGTTTAATGAATTGTTAATTGTTAATCCAGCAACAGATGCACCGCCACAGTTTACTAATGCTTCGGTTGGTGCTGGAAGTTTAGCAGAGTTACCTAACTGGATTAATGACAGCAGCAGTCAACCAATTATATGTAGAGTTTTAAAAGGCTTTAACACAAGGTTGATAGCTATGAACGTTAAAGAAGAGCATGGTGCTGGAACAAGTGATGATGTTTATCAACCAATTGATTTATTATTTTCTTCTACAATTACAACAATAGCATCTTTAGCTGCAGTACAATGGACTGCATCTTCTACAAATACAGCAGGTGATGCGTTTCTTAATGATACGCCCGGCAAGATATTAGATGGAGGACAGCTAGGTGAATTCTTTATTGCTTACAAATCAGATAGTGTTGTAAGAATTAGAGAGACTGGAGACAGTTTTGTACTTGCTATAGAAAGTATATTTGAAGACGATGGTATATACTCAACCAGATGTTTTGCTAATATAGGAAACTCACAGCATTTAGTTGTTGGTAATTATGGTGTGTACATACATGACGGGCAATCACAAAAACAAGACATTGCTAAAGATTTATTTAAAGATACTATGTATGCTTTAGTTAAACCAGCAGAGCGTAACAGAGCTTTTGTGTTTCAACAAACAAGAGACAAAGAAGTTTGGTTTTGTTTACCAAGCACAAGTAATAGCACAACAGGTTGCGACATAGCTTTTTGTTATGACTATGATTCTACTAAAATACACAAACGTAGCTTACCGGGAATAACTGATTTGTTTGAAACAGAATTAAATGGTGAGCTTAAAATATTTGGTACAAAGTCTGGAACTACATTGCAAACATTATCTAATACAGTGTTAGAAGCCAATGGATTTTTTGAAAGAACAGATGATAATCTTACTAACAATAGCATTATGAAACATATTAATCGTATTCATGTAACTGCTAAAGGAGCTTGTAAGCTTGCAATTACTGGAACAAAAAATTTAAGTGATTCAAAGTCATATACTGATATTGCATTTAATCCTGCAACAGATTACAAGGTTGACACTAGAACGTCTGGCAGATTTATGAATTTACGTGTGACTATGAATGGTGCAACTAATCCAGAATTAACTAAATTACAATTTGACATTAAGGTTATAGGAGTTAGATAATGGCTAACATGACTGAAACAGAGCTTAGAAGAAGACTTAAAAAGTTAGAATCAGAGCCAACTGCAAGCACTGCTTTAGTATCAAAGGTAGGAGACCAGTATGAATACGATAAAAACTTTATCTATATTGCTTATGCTTCTGCTTTGGCTAACCTTTCTTCTGGGAGTATTACTAATCAAAGTGATGCTACTGACTTTCAATTTACTCCATATACAAAAACCGGAACACTAATGCCTTTTAGAGGCTACTTTATTAATAAGTCTATATATCAGTCAGGCGATCCAACAGATTATACTTGGGAGTCTACGTCAGGTAGTGCAGGTTATACATCTACTGAAAGAGCATATACAACTAGTACTGGATTACAAAACACTTTAGGTAATCCTACTAAACCCGGCAGTGGTGTTGGTTGGACTACATTAACTACAGGTACAGCAATACCTGCTACAGCAACTTATTATGCAAGACGATTTACTTTAACCACTACTGATGGCGCAGTTACTTCTGCTTGGGATATTGAACCAGTAGGAAAACACATTGATACAACAGTAGTATCTGCTAGTGGTATTAAAGCAACTAACATGGATTTAGACGGTGCATTAAATGTAACTGCAAACAATGGCTCTATATTATGGGGTAAAACAGGTTCAACAGATACTGTTAATACAGGATTGTTTTTAGGTCGTGACGGAAGCGGTAATCCTAGAATTGTATTTGGTAACGCAAGTAGTTTTATTAATTTTGACGGAACAGATGTATCACTTGTTAATTGTGACGTAGATAATAATGCTGGAACAAATGCAGTAATTATAACTAACACATCAAGCACAACTACATATACAATTGGACCAAACATAGCTACTATAAACATCCAGTTATCTGGAGGCGGAGGTGGCGGTGGTGGTGGGGAAGGAGATTTTGGAGAAAATGGAACTGCTGGTGGAGCATCTTCTGTTGTAGTTTATCAAGCAAATGGAAGTGTTCGAAGTGGAACAGGTGCTTTAAATATTTCAGCTGCAGGTGGTAGTGGTGGAATACAAGGTGCTGTAAGTGGTAATACAGGTGGAACAGGTGCTAGTTTTACTCACGGTTCTGCTACTGAGCCTCCATTTACAGATGCTGCAGGTGGTGCAGGAAGTACACACGTATCTGAACCAGCGTCTAGACCTGTAGCTAGTAATGGAGAAATACCCTCGGCTGGTGGTGGTGGTGATGGTCGATCTGGAAGCCAAAATTCTGGTGGAGGAGGTGGTGCAGGATCTTATAATTCTACTACTTATACTGTTGTAGATACTACAGATTATCTTGTTGTTACTGTTGGCGCTGGAGGAGAAGGTGATGACAGATATGTTAACAATCCCGGTGACGATGGTGGTGGCGGTGATGGTGGACGTGGAGTTGTAAGACTTCAAGGAGCTACATAATGTTTACTATAATAGACGACAAACACAAAGATGTTTTATATACTGGTTTAAATGTAGAGCAAAGACAAGCTAAACTTAAACCAGACAATCGATTCTTACTTACAGAAAGTTACGATACTACACCACAAGTAGGTAAAACTAAATTAGATACAACTACACACGATTTTGTTTTAATGACATGGACAGAAGTTAAAGCGTGTAGAGATAGAATACTTGCTGCTTCTGATTGGAGAGACTTGCCTAGTTATGCAGGCTCTGATCAAGCAGCATGGAGAACATATAGACAAAAGCTGAGAGACCTTCCACAAGATTACACTAACGTGGAGGATATTGTATTCCCAACGGAGCCATAATGTACACAATACAAAGAATAGTAGGAGAGGATTTACTTCTCAATTATCAAGCAATTAAAACAGAACTAGAAAAAGCACTGGAATACTCAGATGGTGAGAGAAGTGCAGCACAAATTATACTCAATAGTGTCTCACAGCCCCAAATTTACCAGATATGGCAAGTTTATAAAGATGGTAAGGGGGTAGCACTAGGTTCAACAAGAGTCGTCCAATACGAAGGATTTGTGGCTCTACACATAATTACATTAGCTGGTGATACTGATGGAGATTTAACAGAGTGGTCAGCTATGTTTGAACAAGAAATGAAAGACCAACCTATTGACATGTTAGAACTAACAGGTCGCAAAGGGTTTGTAAAACAATTAGAGAAAGCAGGTTGGACTGAAAGGTATACAACTATGCGCAAGTTAATCAAGGAGAAAGCCAATGGCGAATAGTACAATGACATCAATAACATCTTATGCAGATGATTATAAAGATCAAGCCAAAAAGATATTAGATGATGCTCAGAATCTTTACGATACTGGACAGCTAGGTAATGTTGCTGGGTTTACACAAGCACAGACAGATGCACAAGCTGCTGGTTTGGCTGCGGGTCAAGCACAGATAGGTCTTGAAGGTCAGCTTGCAGGCATGGCTGGTCAGACTGATTTGTCTGGTATGAGACAGCAAGCCAAGAATGAAGCGTTACAAGCTTTAGGTTTGAATGCTGCTGCAGCTGGACGTATGGGAGGCATTGGTGGCTCTCGGCAGTTTATAAATAATCAATCGATAGCTAATGATTTAGCAGCATCGTTTGGTCAAATAGACATGCAAAGACAACAAATGGATGTTGCAAATACACAAGCAGCATTACAAGCACAAGGCACAGGTGCTGGGCAAATGGCACAGATTGGTCAAGCTCAACAGCAACAACAACAGAATGTTAATGATGCTGGTTATACTGGACTAACACAATTAGGTGAAATGTTTTCTAATATTGCATCTAAGAAAACGAGAACAGAGTCAGACCAAGGAGGTAAATAATGCATCCAAGAATGATGGGACCATTAGGTATGTTTGGTATAGCTGAGTCACAAGTGGAAAGAATTGGATACAATCCTTTAGAAGCGTCTAACCCAATGGGTGAACCTATGTCTGGAGGTGGCGGTGGTGGTTTTGGTTTTTCATTAGGTGGACCACAAAGAATTAATCAAGGTTTTGCAGAAAAAGATTATGTAGGATTTGACGACCATTACACTGGTGCTGGAAGAAGAGGTGCGGGTTCTTATGGTTTTGGTGGTAGTAATTATAATGTTGAAGCATATAAAAAATTAAGTCCAGTAGAGCAAAAAGCATTTACAGATGATTATATGAAAAACAATAGATATTCTAATGTTACTATGGGAAGCAAATGGGCAAAACCAGTAGCAGCACCATTGGCTTCTAGAGTTATTGTTGGTGGTAGAGGAAGAGGTGGAAGAGGTGGAGTTACAAGAGTTTCTAGAAGTACACCTTCTAATAGTTATTCAAATTATAGCAGAAGAGTAGGGAGCAGATAATGGCAAATGTATACGCACCGTTATATAATAGTTTGCAAGCTAGAGGTAGGATGTCTCCGCTTGGTCAACCTGCAGCTATCAGACCTTATGAAAAGAAAAAAGGTTTAGGTGAAAAAGCAGCAGGTGCATTAGGTCAAATGATATCTGATAGTATGGCTCCAGCAAAAAAACCATCAACATCTGAGCGTCTTGCAAGAGCAAAAAAGAAAGACAAAGAACTTAGAAGTGCTTTACAAAATCAAAAAAGTATTGACCAGCAACCAAAAGTAATGCAGGCTCCTTATGTTCAAGTAGGAACTGACGCAGAAGGAAATAAAGTTTTTGGATTTCCTGAAGGTGATGAATACAAAATACCAACTAGACCAGTAGGACGAGCAACACCAGGACCTAGTTTGTTAGAACAAGAATGGTTTCATAACAGAGCATTGATTCAAAATTTACAAGGTGAAAGTGGAGAAAGAACAAGCGGGTTTAGTGATCCAAAATTAAACAATCAATTAATATATGATAATTATGTTATGCCAGACAGATGGGATGATTTTACTCAACCAGTGGGTCAAACAAACGATCCTGTAAGAAATTTTCTATCTAGTCTTTCTAAAATGGGATTAAATTAAAGGAGAGTTACATGACTTTTGAAGAATGGGATGCAATAACTCCTGACTATGGACAGCCCGGTGGTTACATAAATGGCATGGGAAGTACTATGACTATACCTAGTACAAGAGAATCTAGATTAAGAGATTATCAAAATTCTTTATCACCACAAGCTATAGATGAAATAGTTACAAATGTTATGCAAAGAGATGAACCTACTTTATTAACAAATGAGTTTGGTGCTGTATTAGATAGTCCTGAAATTATTGCAGGTTCTCCAGACAAAGCAAAGTTTGAAGTGTCTATAGCAAATGATGGCGCTATAGAAACTAAATCACAGACTACTATGTCAAACGGTGATACTACTGAAATAAAAAACAAAACACAAAATGATACAGACAAAAGTATTTTAGATACTGTATTAGCAACTTTAGGTATTGGAGAAGCTAAAGCATCAACTGATAGTGGTTCTTTTATTACAAGCACAGATCAATTAGAAACGCCAGCTCCTACTGGAGTTTACGAGTCAGATTATTTTGATGATGTAAGTGGCGAATTAATTAAGAGTAGCGCAATTGATCCTAAGCAAGATAATTTAACTTCTGAATTATTTGATGGTACATACAATCCTGATTTATACGAGAATCCTAAATATGTTATAGATGGCTCTGGAGCTTTTGTTCCAAATCCAAACTATGATCCAGAAGCTGGTCAAGGAGCAAAAAGTTCTGCATATCCTGATACACCTGAAGGTAATCTTAATAGAGTTATTGCAAAGACACCTTACGATGAAACGCAGTCTGTTATGGCAGCTCTTAAAATAGATACAGACACACCAATAACAGCTGAAAGTTTTATAGCAGAATTAGAAAGACAAAAAGAATTAAAAAAAATAGCAGAGAGTTCTATTTTAGATACAACTGAATTACCAATTGTCACTGAAGATAAATCAAAAGCAACTGGAGAAGAAAAAGAAGCAACAAAAGATATGGTTCAAGAAGCTGTTCAAGTTATTGCTAGCGAGCAGCCAAATGAATTAACTCGTTTAAATGATTTTGCTTTGTGGGCTGATGGTGTTTCTGATGACCAAGCTATAAGAGAAGCTGAAGCTGTATTAGAACAAATTGCAAATGCACCTACAGTAACTGACAGGTTTAAAAAAGCAATGGGTGTGGCTTTTGGAGCTATGTTATTTGGAGATGATTTTGTTACAGCAATGAACACAGGACTAGGGGTAGTCGCTGATGATTATTCAGCAGAAGCAACCGCAGCTCAAGAAGCAAGAGATGCACAAATAGAATTGCAACAAGAAATAGCTAAAGAGCAAAGAGCTTTACAAAACGATTTGTTTAAAGCTGATTACAATTCTTCAAGAGATGCACAAGAAGCAATTACAAAAATGATTGCAGAATATGAAATGAAACTTCCTGAAGAAGAACGTAAGGCAGCAGCTAATAGAATGAAAGAAAACATTGCTGCTGGTAGAGTTATTATGGAAGACACTATCAACTCTATAGGTGAAGATAAAGCAAACTTTATTGATTTAGATGGAGAGTGGGCAGGTTTATTAGTTGCACTTGAAGAATCAAAACCAGCAGGGTTTTCAGTAGATGTAACAGAGCCGTTGCAAAGAGCAGCTTTAAATGGTTTGTTTAGAAAATATATAACTGAACAAAAATCTATGAGTGAGTATGGAAATAAAGCAGCTCCTCTTGCATCTTATGCACAAGAATTCTTTATTAAGAATGAGCTAAGAGAGTTTACTGAAGGCATGGGTGCTATTGATCCTAATATAGTTTCACCATCAAGAGCTTATCTAGAAGACAGACCATTTATTGGTCCAATGAATGCAGATGGTGTAAGGACCAAACAAGTTTATGTTGGTAATTCTAAAGAGTTAGGACCACTTATTAAGGCTGGAACTGAAGCTACTCAACAACTTGGTACAGAAATAGAAAAATTAGGAGCTTCTGGTTTAGGTGAAAGAGGCACAACTATTCTTTTGTATAAAGATTACACCGACTTTATGAAACAATCTTTTGACAAAGGTGATGGTGTATTTGAAACAATGGAAAAAGTTGCTTATCAAAAAGGTTGGGGTCCATTTACACAATTTGTTTTAGTTCACATGAAAAACAAGTTAACTCTTGACAATATAGGTAAAAACTTTGATTCTTTGTTAGCAAATGAATCAGAAGAAATTGATGTTAGAGCTTTGAAAATGTATATGGAAACTGGAGCTTACGATTTAGAACAAATAAAACGTGAGCTAAACAAATAAGGAGTCACATGGCTACTGAAATACAACGTTCGAAAAGAATTAATGCTTTGCTAGATATACTTCCAGAGGTTCGCACAGTTGATGCAGATACAGTTCTTGATGATCGTGGACCAGTACGTTTTGTCAATGCTCGTGCGCCTGAAACACAACATATTATTCCTCAAGGTTTAAAAAAAGCAGAAGCTGGTGGACAGTTTTATACTGAGCTGTACGAAAAACTTTGGAATGAATCTGGAATGAATCAGGTATATCGTACTGGCAAGAAAGGATATTATGGTCGTGACTTAGGTGGATTGCAAGATAAATACGGCAATGACTTTATGGACAAAGCTGTCTATGAAGGCATTGCTACTCCACAAAATAAACATCAGCGTGAGCTGTATGACATGGGTTTGTTTGAAAGAGCATTTCAAACAGATATTTCTGGAGATGAAAACACAGACATATGGTCGCAAGCCAGAGACGAAATAAATGACTATCAATCGAAAACATCTATTGGTATTAGGCGTACTGCTTTAAATGAAGTTGAGTTACGTGATTATCAAGATTATTATGGAGCTACATATAGTCCGTTTTTTGATTCACAAGTACAGTTTAGACATCCCGGTAGAACATTAGATAATGAATCGACATCTGATTTTGCTGGAGGTTGGTTACAAGGATGGGGTGGAATAAAAGAAAGTTTAAACAACGCAATCTCTTTAGGTGGAGATGTAATTGGTAGTCAGTATATGTTTGACAGAGGTCAAATAAGAGCTGATGAATCTGCATATAGATTGTCACAAATGCCTAGAATCAAAAATGATTTTACTCAAATAGAAAACTTTGGTGATTTTGTTGATTGGGCACAAACATCTACTGGCGTAGCTTTGCCATACATATTAGGTATAGTTGGCTCAGCTGTTGCTGGTGCAGCAGTTACTGCTACAGCTCCAATTACTGGAATCTTAGGCACAATTTTTGGTGCTGCTTTAACTTGGCAAGCTCCAATGGCATGGATATATGCTGGTGAAGTATATGGAAACATGGAAGGTGACATGGATCAACGTAATGCTGCTATCGGATTAACTGGTGGTATTGCAATGGCATCTTTAGATAGATTAGGACTGGCTGGTATATTTAGTACTGGTCAAGTTTTAAAAAGACAAGGACTAGAAGAGGTTGCAAAGGCTTATGCAAAGAAAGAAGGTGTTGGCATAGACGAAGCACGACTTAAAGTACAAGATGTTTTTGGAAACATTACTGTAGCTGCATTAAAAGATTTAGATACTATTGCTACATTACAAATGAGCAAAGCTGTTCTTGCAAAACAAACTGGCAAAGGAGTTTTGTTAGGTGCAGGAATAGAAGGATTAACAGAAGTTGCTCAAGAAAGTATTTCATATCAGGGTGGTAGACTAGGTACTGACGAACAAATAAGAAAGCCTTTTGATGTAGATGAATACAAAAGAATCATGGCTAATGCAGCAGCAGGTGGTATGTTTCTTGGTGGAGCTATTAGAGGTACAACAACTTTTACAAGTGAAGTTGGCGGATTTCAAAAGCTCAAACGTCAAGGGAAGATGGACGCTAAAGTTGAAGGCAGATATATTGGCGGACGACTTGAAGATAACCTAGACAAAATGGTACAAAATATAGATGCTAACAAACCAAAGCATGGAACGCCACCACCAACAGCGCCATATGGCTCACCTGAGTATTACAACCAAAGAAATTCAGCAGGTGAATTAGAGTCTTCTCAAAGTATAGCAGAAGAAATAAGTGCTGAAAGAAAGAAGGGTGATTATGAAGACAAGTCTAAATGGAGAGGTGGAGCAAAAACAATTTACCAAAACTTTAAAGAGTTTCCTAAAAGGTTTACACAAAAGTTAGGTGCGTTTTGGGAAAACAAAGTATTAAACAATCCAAACATATCTGACAAAGGCAAAGAAGCATTTCAAATTTTACAAACAATAGCTGGCTCTGGTAAATTTTCTAGCATGCAAGGTGTTGATTTGTTTGAAATGAAAAGAATGATGCAGTCTGGTTTGATGGCTGAGGTTAAAACAATACAAGATGATTTGTATATGTTACTTGGTGTTGGTTTAGAGGCTGGTAGATTTAATACTGGAAGAACTAAATCAGAGGCAAACAGTTTGTTTCTTGATTACTTAGATGAAAGAGCTTCTGGTAAAAGCACTACACAAGTCTCAGCCAAGTTTAAACCTTATATTAATAAGCTAGAAGAATTACGTTTAGCTATTGGTGGTCAAGAAAAGAAAGGCACAGGTGTTACAGACAAACTTTATGATGCAGTTGATGGTTTGATTGCACGTACTGGACCAAATAAAAAACCATTTTGGTTTCAAAAAAGTAAGCGTCTTAAAAAAGATACTGTACTTGAAAACAAAGATGAGTTTATTAAAACATTAGAAGACAATGGTTGGACATCTGAACAAGCAACAGATTTTTTTGACATGATTGAAAATGGTCCTACTGGTTATGACTTGAGCACAGTACATGAGTTAGGTTTTATGAACTTTCCGTCTAAGTCTTTAAGAACTGGTAAAGGAATTCTTGAAGATGTATTTGGAGATGACTCTAAGTTTTTAGAAAACGATCCGTTTCAAAGGCTTATGGAAAACATTCAAGAACAAACTAACTATGCAATAGATAGAAGATATCTGGGTGAGAATGGAAACAACATAAACATTTTGCTTAAAATAATTAAAGATGAAATGGGTGGTGATTGGGATTCACGTATTGCTACACACTTTATGGATTATATTGCAGCAAGTCGTGGTGATTATAGAAGATTAAAAAGTAAAAAACTTGAAAGACTTATAGGTCATATTACTTTCTTTAATACTTTTGGTCATCTTGATTTATCAGCATTAGCGTCAACACCGGAAGCAGCAATTGTTTTGCTCGGTGCAAAAAATGATAAGAAGCTTATGCCTATGATTGCTAAAGGTGTTGAAGAGTTTTCACAAAAATTACGCAATGATATTAGTGACAACTGGTCATATATAAATCCAAAGTCTGGTGTTACTCGTGATAAATATCTTAGAAATTTAATAGACTTTTATAGATATGGTTATGACACTGGTGCACATGGTGCAATTGGACAGGTTGGTATTGATGAAGCTGTGTATAAAGCATCAAAAGTAAAAGAAGCTGTTATGAAAGCATTCTTTTCTGTTAACTTGTTAAAAGTTTATACAGATGCTACAAGAGTAGGTCGTCTGTCGCTTGCCAATGATATGATATTTGGTGATTTTGAAATCATATCAATGTTTCCTGAAGGCAGCGCAGAAAGAAGTTCAGGTTTATATATAGATGCATTTGAAAGATTAAGAGAGTTAAATATTGATCCTGTTCCTGCAGCAGAAACATACAAGGTTATGGTTGACCTAGCAAAAAGAAAGTTAGGTGAGGGTGCAGACCCTGAAGCTATCTATGAAACAATGATTCAGTACAATCCAGACTTTATGAAGACTATGGATATTGCACGAGTTAGTTTTATTGATAATGCTATTGCTCATCCAACAGCTATGAATAGACCTATATGGTATTCTAATCCTGCATATAGAATCTTTACTCAGTATAATGGTTTTATGTCTGTGTTTACTGCACAGCTTCTTCCTAAAATTTGGAGAAGAATTAAACGTGGCGATCCTACTGCACGATACAATGCTGTAGCTGTAGCTGCTTCAATGATTGCATTAGGTTTTCTTAATCAAATGTTAAAAGATGAATGGAAGTATGATGGTGCACCGGGTTGGATTACTACTAAAGGTTATGTTCAAAGAGGTATATCATCTTCAGGTTTAATTGGAACACCAGAAAGATTGTTATCTGCTATCAGTCCAATTTACGACATGAGTAAAACATGGAATGAAAGTAGAATGGATAATATTTTAAGAAGAGCTGGTCATGCAATTACAGAAGGACTTGGTCCAACGTATGCACATGGTGAGCAATTAAGCAAGATATTTTTAAATCAACTTGAAGGTAATAAGAAAATGAGAAACTTTTATCTTTCAAAAGAAATACCTTTCTTAGGTAAGTTAAAAGACTTCAAAGATTATAATCTTGGAGTAAATGATTCTGGTATGGATTTAAATGAAACATTAAAAAATTCTATACCAACTATTAGATATCCGTTATAAAGGAGTTATAAATGGCTTTACAACTTAGACCAACAACAGGGTCTGGACAAGAAACGTTTAGACCAGACAGACCGCAATCATCTAGGATGAATGCATTGATTGAGGCATTAAATGTTGGACCAATTACTGAAGGTGCATTAGATAGAATTCATGATGAAATGAGAACTATTTATCCATCTGTTGTTGATGAAAGTACACAACAAATAAGTCCAACAGTTGGAGGTGGAGTTGAACCTGCACGATCTGTTGAAAAAACTTATCAGCCTAGTTCAATAGGTTATAAAGGTCCGGGAGATGTTCAAGCAAGAGTAGCTGGCAATGTAGGATTAAGTCAAGAAAGATTTAGTCCAGAGTTAATGCAACGAATAGCTCCTAACTATGCTGGATTAGACCCTAATCAAGACAAGCCATACTTATCTCCTGATGAAGAGATATATTATTTGCAAGAATTTGCTAGACTGAAAGGAGTAACTACATTAGAAGTAGAGCAAAGCCCAGCTTTAACAGAAGAGTTTGGCAGATATCTTGGTCAAAAAACAATGACTATGGATAATGATAGGTATGTTAATTACACTAGGGAAGGACAAAGTTTTGGCGGAAGAACTCCAACGCTTTATAGAACGCCTTCACAAATTAGTAATTATAATCGTCAAGCATATCCTGATGCAGCAGGCAATCCAGAATTTGCTATTACTGATTTAGCAAGAGGTGACAGAGAACAAATAGTTCAGAACCTTGTAGACTATGGAATGTTAAGAGAGCATGCAGAAGAAAGATATGATGAAGCTGTAAAATTAAATCCAGAGGAAAGTGTGTTAGCAAAAAACATGCACTTGATTGCAGCAGCAGCTACTTCTAAAAAAGCTAAACAAGAATATGCTTATCATGAAAATGGTTTGTTTGGTATAGCTGACAAGGTTCATAAATCTTTAATGGGAACTATGCGTTCAGGACCAATGGGTCCAGCTGCAATAGAAAGGTTTGCTATGAAGATTGAACAAGGCAATCCAAATTTCTCAAGGTCTCAAGCCAGAGATTTTCTTTATAGTTTTGTTTCTAGTTATGCAATGGTTAAAGAAGCAAATCCAAATGCTGGTCGAGCTTACGCTGACTTTATGGTTCTTGCTGTATTACATCACGCAAAAACTAAACTATCTAATTACGAAAGAAAGAAAAGTTCTGATGATGCAGACAGACAAATGAGAAACGAGTCTACAGAAGAAGCAGCTATAAGAGGCGAAAGAAGTTTAATGGTTGGCATTTCTGATGATAGAAAAATTGGCAAGTTAATACTTGACGCTATGGGCTTTGCACAAGCAAGAAGCGAAGAACATGCAATTGCAGGATCAATGGCTAAGAACATGATGGTTGATGCTTTTGAATCACAAGATGCTAATCCAGATAGTGAAATGTTTGGTGATTGGAATGAACAATTGTTTCAAAAAGAAATGATTACTGAAACTAATTCAGATGGTTCTATAAAGTTAGATGAAAAGAATCAGCCAAGAAAACATATGAACTTTACTCTTACATCTAAAGGTTTAGACATAGCTGAAAGATTAACACCGATGATTGAAGTTGTAATGCCCGGTGCTGTTAAAGATGTTAGGTATAACAGAAGACCTGTAGTGCCATCAATTGAATCTGTAACAAAGTCAAGGTCAGGTGGTCCAAGAAAAATGGTTGGTAAAACAATCAAACAAACAGGTAAGCCAGTAGATATAGGTGATGTTACTGAAATGGACGAGATGAAAAACGTTTCAGAAAACACAGGTGTTGGCATTAATATTGCTATGGCTGCGCTTGTACAAGAAATATTAACTGAGTTTCAAAACATACTTGCACGCAATGGCAACGATACAAACTCTATTGGTTTTTTAAATGACTATAAGAACTCTATGATGTTTGCCATTGAGCATTCGAAGTATCAAAACATGAAAGGTGATGGCACAGGAAACAGAGGTATTTATGGTGATCGTCCCGGTGTTGTTTTAAAAAGAGATAGACAAGGTAATTTTCTTAAAACAAATAAACAATCTGGTATTGATGAAATAGTAGAACAAGAGTTTGCTGATGAGTTAGGTGACTTTAGTGATAGAATTAAAGACGGACAGTTCGATAGTGCTATAGAATTTATTCAAAGAAATGTTGTTAATGGTGTATCAAAAGAATTTTTCTATGATTATTTTTATGGATTAAACACTAGATTAAATGTTGACCAGAACGTAGGAAATTATCAACATAACAAATTGATTAGGTCTTTAATTGAATCACACAAGAAGTTTGCATATGAATTAAATAATCCTATGCACGTTATATCTTTGAAAGCTGGAATTATGAAACGTTTTGGTTACGACAAGATGGATGTCTTAACAGCAGCAGATCAATTTGATAAAGAAGTTGATTTGTGGGAAGGAACTACTACAGCAGAAAAAATAAACATAGGTAAAAATTGGGAAGGCTGGGCTTCAGTTGCAGCAATTGCAGAAGCAGTCCAATTTAATCAGGCAATCAAAGACCCAAATGTTCCAGTATATACATCAGGTTTTTACACAGAAGTTGATGGACTTACTAATGGTATGGCTCACTCTGCAGCACAGGCTGGTGACATGAGAACTGGATGGGGTGCAGGTTTGTTTGATCCAATTCGTTATGACCATTGGGTTAGAAACTATGATTTAATTGAAAAGTTTCAAAGAGAAGGAAATCTTGATGCGTTGGCAGATTTAGAACATGAACAAGGAAACTCAATAAACTTTGCTGTTTACTTAGATGCTTACAATAGAGTTAATGAAAGCATGAAGAATGACATAAGACGTTTATGGGATGGCTCATCTAAACCCGGTGTACCTATGAGTATAGGTTTGCCCGGCTTGATAACTGATGCTGCACATGAAGGTGCAATGGCTATCATGCAGTTAGCACATGCAGGTGGTGACGGCAAAGGTCAAGGCAGCAGAAAGTTTGTTGATGCTATACGTATTATGTCTAAAGAAGACCCAGTAACTGGAAAACTACGTAATAAATTAGGTCGTTCATTTGTTAAAAAACCAGTAATGATTTTTGGTTATGGCGCAGGTGCTGCAAGAATAAGAGAGTCAGTTAGAAATTTTGTAGATGATTTGTTTCTTAAAGACCCTAGTTTACGTGAAGAGTTTATAGCTAATGGTATAGATATTGATAAAGAATTTATTGATCCATTAGGTGTTATTGCAGCAGAAGCAGTTAATCAAAGCTTTGGAATAATAAAAGAGTTTGCAACAACACTTTCTGAAACTGCTACAGTAGCTAAACAACAAGGCTTTCCACTTAACATACCTACTTTGGCTGGCTATAAAATAAATCTTGGTGGTGTTACTTATCAAGCAGACGAAGGCAACAGGGTTAGATATAAGTATAATCCAGGTGCTAGTGCTTTAGAAAGAGATAGATATTTAACAAGCACTGATCCTGAGTATGTTAAAAAAGAAAAAACACCAAATGCATTTGAAGGTATATCTCAAATGATGGTGTCTGATTGGAATCCTTTCTTTGAAACAAATGGATTTCTTAAGGCAGCTACTCAGATTACTGTAATGTTAAATCATGCTAATGACAATATTAATATGAACAGACATTTAGTTAATGTTCATAAAAGAAAGCTAGCCAATAGAAAAAATCCTATTGAGTACAATTCAAGTGTTACAGAAGCAGGCAACACAGCGCTACATATTTTTGATGGCTTGCTTGTTATGCCTATAGAAGCAGAGATGCACACTAAAGAGTTAAACAAAGTGTTTGGTAACATGGCTAAAGCAAATAAAGGTCATACTAGTTTTGTTATAGATGCGTTAACATATGAATTGCACGCTAATGGAGACAGAATATCTGACCCTAAAACTGATTTAGGCACTAGGGGAGATGTTTTTAAAATTGGTGCAGTAGAATTTGACACATCATTTAAAAGATTGTTAAACTCAGAAGGAGAAGCAGTGCTAGCAACACATGAAACGTGGGGCACATGGCATCCGGGATTAGATAAGTATGCTTTCCAATGGAAAGATGATTCTGCAACAGTTTTAGAAAAGTTAAATCTTTTTGACAATAGAAGACAAAAGATGGCAAACAATATTTCTAATTACCATCAGTTTTTTTGGGCAACACAAGATGTTAATACACTTCTAAACAATAATCCAGATAGAGTATCTGCACACGTTAAACCAAGAAACAAAGTATAAAAAAAACCCCCAACAGTTTCCGTAATGGATTCTGTTGGGGGTTTTTTTAATAGCCTCGCTTTTGCTTGACTTGATTTAATAAATTTCTAGCTTCTTGTCTACCTTTGTTTGCAACTTTTTTAGCCCAAGAGTTTGCTTCTTGCTCAGACCTTCCCATTTTAATTGCAGCATTGTATTCTAATTCAAGATTCTTTTCATAAGTATCATTGATTAACCAGTTGTTTATTTCTGGTGTGTTAGCTAACTTTGGTGGAACACCATAGGAATCTACATATTCCTTATCTGTTACACCATCCAGAGCTAGAATATTATGTTCTCTTTTCTTCTCTGCCATGTCAATGTCCTGATGTTAATATGGTTGAACCTTCTTGAGTCTCTTCGTCATCTTCTAGGTAGTCTATTAATGATTTTAGAAAGTTTCCTTCTTCATTCATAGGGTATACCATCTCGATTACTTCTGTTCTCTTTGCTTTCTCACTGTCATCTATTATAGTAAAGGTTGCTTTAACCATGGTTTGCATGTTGATCTCCTGATACCATGTTATATCCTAAGATAGCCATGCTTTTAATTAAACTTCTTAGAGCGTCTTCTGCTGCAGATTTTATTTCATCTGATACAGTTTCTTGCTCTAGTACGTGTATACATGTGTTAGTCATATCGACTAATGAGTATGCTTTGTTATGCTGTTCTTCTGTCATTATAATTTCCTTTTATTTTTTCCAGTCATTTCTCCAAAATGGTCTGGACTTTTTTTTTAAATCCTTGTAAAGTTCGGCAGTCTTATCCATTTGAACAAGACCACCGGGTTCTTTTTTTTTCCTCTTAGACTTTACGCCTCCAGCCATCGTGCTAGTAATGCTACTACTACAATGCCTGCCAAGATAGCGTACGTTTTATGTTCGCTAACTTTATTCTTGAGGGTTTTCGGATCAATTCTCCAAGTCATTTATGTCTCCTTACTTAGATAACTCATTTGTTATATCTTTGTCTAGTAACTTCCAGATAATTCCAGCAGCAATTAAGCCTGCTAATCCAGCGTTACCTAACGTCCATACTATATTTAGTATAGAACCAATTACATCTCCAGTTAAGAAGGCAACCTTCTGACCAAAGATAACTTGCAATACAATTGACAAGCTAATTAGTTTGATGCCTACATCTATTGCAGCATCAGCACCGTTTTTTATTTTCTCTAACATTTTAACTCCTTTCGTTATTGTGTTTCTTCATGTAGTTTGTAAGACCTTGAGCTACTTCCGGGCTGCCTTTCAAGTATCCTTCTGCTGAATTGCACCAGTGACATAACAATCCTCTGACTGTTCCTGTCGCATGGCAATGGTCAACAAAAAGTTTGTGGTCGTCATCCTTTCCATAATCACAAAACTCATTAGCACATGTACCACCTTGTTGTTTGAGCATGTTATCGTACTCTTCAACTGTTAGGTTGTACTCAGACTTGAGATGATACTCATGTCTAATGATTGCTTTGCAAGGTTTGCATCGTCTATCTTTTCCAAGATGTGAGCTACTCTTTATATGGAATGCGCTCTCATCTTTTACTGTCTCACAAATTGTACATCTGATTTTGACTACGTTAGACATGCTACTCTTGGTCGTTATCCTCTTCCACTAGGTCAACTAACTCGCATACGCTTCCAGTACAAGCAAGCGTTTTATTACCTACTGTTGTATCTTCCAGCTCGTACTTACTTATCAGGTCCCAATCAACTGACTTGGGCATTGCTTTGGCTAGCTCGTTGTACTGTTCTTTAGTACAGTCTTCATACGGAGCTTGCTGGTACGTGTGGTCTGAATGCGGTAGGAAACTTACACCTGACACCTCGTCAAAGTGTTTGTATACCCACGCACCTACTTCCATCCATTCATGTTCCTTGACGGAAACAGTAACACTAGGTTTATGTTCGCAGTAATACCTTTGATATGTTAGCCATAACTCAAGTTGTTCAATAGCATTTCTATCATTCCTAAGTACCGCACCATCAGGTGCTTTCATAGGAAATGTAAAGACCTTGACGCTGTTTGGTTTCATAACGTCTGCTTCACATGGTATACCTTGGTCTTCCATAAGTTGAGCAATCGGATCTTTTGAGTCTGCTCTTACTCTACGGAAGTAGTAGTCATTGTGTCTGGTGTGGATACCTGACGCAGAGTCTACTAGTTGGCTTACTGTACCGCTAGGTTTAATAGCAGTTGTTGCAGTAGCCTGACTGATTCCAAGAAATCCTGACCAGTCTTTGTTTGTATCTACAGAAGCTTGCCTTATCTTTTTAAGGAAGTCGGGTAAGCTCATCTTTCCATGGTAGCCTCTGTTTGTATTGCTGCCATTCATGAATGAGTTGTCCATGATGCCAGTTAACGAGACACCTAGCAATGCTTCTTCTTCTGTATTAGAGACCCACTTAGGTCTCAGTCTTTTAATATTAGTAAGGGATGCTTGGAACGTACCTAATATAGTAGCCAGCTTAACCTTATTTAATATGTCTTTCTGATGGTCGTCTGCTCTAACAACAACTTCAGTTAGGTTACAGAACTGACCGTCTCTTAATATGATTTCACTACAAGGGTTGCAGCCAAAGTCATGTTCAGTATCACGTCTGCCTATAGATGCTACCTGTTTCTTTGCAGCTTCTCTATTAAAGATACCACGCTCACCAGATTTAGATTCGTAGAGGGCGTTCCATTCTTTCATAAAGATACTCATGTCGGGCTTTTCTGTATAGCATACGCTGTTATTACTTAGTGCCATCTCTGGTGTATCGCTCCACCACTGACCAGACTTAGCACTTCTCATGCGTTCGTCAGTCAAATTACTGAGGGAAATCAATGCACTACGTCTAACACCACCAACGACAACAACCTCTGCTACCTTACACATCATGCGGTGACACTCATAGCTTGTTAACTTTCTGCCTGCAGCATCTTTAAAAATGTTGGTTGAGAAGTTAAACAAATCTAACAATGGCTCTGGTCCACTAGCTCTACCGCCAAATGTTTTAAGCCTTGATCCTTTCTTTCTAATTCTAGAAAAATCCCATTTGGGCATCTCGCCATTATATAAATATGTAATTAGTTTTCTGAATGCAGACTGCCATCCTTCTTTAGAATCTTGAACAACTATAACATCATCGACATCAATAAGTTCTTCTGGTATCTCTGGTAGTTTATTTATGTGTTGGCGTTCAACACTAAAGCCAACACCAGTACCATGCATAAGAATGTACAAGCACTCATCGAATGCTTTAGGATGGTCAACACTAAGATATGCACAGTTGTATCCAGCTATATGATTCTTGGCTAGCGCTGGTCCAGCAGTCATTAGTGCTCTCATGCTTGGCATAATTTCTAGGTTAAGCACTGCATGCTCTAGTCTTTTTCTAGTTTTAGTATCTAATTCGTAATCTGTATTTTCTTTGAGGTGCTCTGCCATAAAATCAAAATACCTAGCTACAGTTTCTTCCCATGTTTCTCTTCTATTTTTTTCTGGTAGCCATCTTGCATACCTACTTAATGCTATAAAGTTTTGATAATCATTAGGTAACTTCATTATTACTTATCCTCCATTAATTTTTACTTCTATATGTTCTTCTCCAAACTTATCTTTAGTGATTTTGTATTGAAGTTCTTTTCTATAATGCATATGTATTGCATCAGTTATACCTTTAGCATGTTGTAATTCTCCATGCTGTTTAAAAGCATAAGCTATTCCAATTGCTATTAATACCCATAAAAGGATATATATATTTTCAATTATCATTTGTAATTTCCTTTAATATTATTTTAATACTACCTGTTTCTGCCCATATTTTTTTGGATTGCTGCACTACGATTTGCTTATCATCATGAAAATATACATTATTTAAGGAGTCTAAGATTGCTTTCTCGTAATTATCTAGATCAGCATTGTTGTCACAGAATTGTCCATTCTTGGACGTTTTCTTTTTATTAGACCATGACTTAGCCATTGGAATAAAGAACGTCATATCAGCAGATATGAGCTCTTCAAGCCATTCTTTGTCTTTATTGACTAGTAATTTCTCCATGTCTTTCTTAAATTGTTTGTATTTTTTACCATAATATGTACCCCACCTCGTAACCCTAGGTCTTGAGGCAGGCACAGGATTGATGTCAAATAGCAAATCGATTTGATTCATAGCATTTTGATGTAGTGTTTAGTTATATCATCACCTCGGTAGTCTTCTAAGTTTACACCTTGAAGTTCTGGAATTGCTTTGTAGTTTACTCTACCTTTAGAGGTTCCGTGTTTTAATTGCACACCACCACCTATAAATGATTGTCCTTGAGAGAGGTCGATCAGTTCTTGACGGAGCTTTTCTTCTTTCTCTTTGACAGCTTGTAGTGAAGCATGTATTTCTCTCCACTCTTTAGCTTTCTTCAACCATTCAGCATCATTTGTTTCTATTAAGTCTTCTGCTGTTGGTGCTGGTTTATCTACAGAAAAGTATTGAGTCCAAGCATTTATTATTTTAGCTTGTGTTTTCATGTGTGGCACAACAACTTGAAGCAATCCTGATGTATTCTTAACATCATATATCCAGAAGAATAACTTGCTGGAGTTTGTTACTAACAATTGTTGTTGACATTGCAGCCAGTATTGTTCTGGCAGCAGCGCTGTCTCAGCCACCTCTTTCCATAGTTCAGAACCAGTGCCTTTGATTGGGCATTTGATTTCTAATATTGTATTGTCAGACTCTCTGTAACCATCAAGTGATGCACCAATAGGTACGCCATCGAAGTCGTTGATAACTACAACGGGTGGATACTTTGCACCCATGTCATCTTCGAACATGTTACGAGCTTCGTCTTCATATTTGTTGCCATGATCCATAGCAAAGTTTGTTTCTATTTTAGTTACACCATTCTTTACATTCCATAAAGCTAACGGTGTCTTCGGGTCCCACTTAGAACCTCCTAATAATGCACCAACTTCTGATGCCATTCCACATTTGCTACGTACATCTAGCCATTCTTGTGAACCTTGTGGCAAGTCCTCATCTTTAATTATTTTCATTTAGTAATTCCTCTAGTTTAAGTTTATTAAATTCATCAAGCCAGTCTTCTCCGGGAGTTGGCGAGATGTGTACATCAACATGTATCTGTTTAGCAGCAAGCCTCTCAGCCAGTTGGTAAGCAGATTTCTGTCCTACATATGACTTGTCGTTATCAGCGTAGATTTGCACTTCAGTTATATCTTCTGGTGGCTCGAAGGTTGCCATGCAGTGTGCATTCATTACAGAAAATGCAGGCAGCCCAGAGATTTTACTTGCAGCTAACGCAGTTTCTATACCTTCGGCTAAACAAATAGTTCCTTCGTGTTCGTGAAGTCTAATTGCAGCACCAGTTATTGTACCTTTTGGTGGCATAATTTTTCTTGCCGTACCTCCTTGAAGTTTTCTACCGTTCTTAGTATACGTTAAATGCCATGATACACCAACACCTTTTGCATCTTGTATTAATCCTAACATTGTAGGGAACGGTCCAAGCTTAGCACCATGCTCCCATGTATATAGCATAGCTTCTTTCAAGGTGTCTGGATAATCATGAATGCCACGCAGCGTTAGATATGTTTCAACATCGCTGTTTGGTCTGATTGGTTCTGCCATCTTAGCTACTTTACGCAATGCAGGTACAGGGTCTTTCTTTTGTTTAGCTGGTTGAAATGTTGTATGATCTATAATAGGTCGTATAGCATCCAAACAATCTGTAAAACTCCAGCCATGTACTTTTTGTAATAGTTCGAACCCATCGCCAGCACCACATGTATTGCAGTAGTATGTGCCACGACCATCTTTATCATCGAACCTAAATCTATCTGTCCCTTCCATGCATATTGGACAAGGACCATGTTTATTTTGTAAGTAGTTTCTATCTATTCCTAATGAGGATAGAACGCCATACCACTTTCCTGTTACATCTAGTTTATTACTCATGTTTACTCCTTACTTATTTTTACTTTTTGCTTTTCTTATTTGTAAATGTTTTATGTAGCTATAACATTCGCTACTTGGTTTTATTGGTTCTGCGTTTTTATAGTTTGGATAATCATTAAATCTTAGTTTGTATGTGTGATATGCCCAGCCCGGTTTGTAGTTATACATTGCACAATAACCTAATAGCATTTTATAAAACTCTTCTTTAAATGCAGGTGCATATGACAATTTATTTTTAACTGTTTTAGTTTTCTTATCTACAAATCCTAGTTCTTTATCTAAGACTGCAACATATTTCGATTTCTTTAATTGTATATGCCCACACTTACTACATATATTAGAGCCAGAGTAAACAGAAAAACATCCTTCACATATAATCTGAGCTTCTTCTTTTGGTTGGGCAAGCTTTCTTTCTTTGACAGTTAGTTTAGTTTGACGATCAAGTGTCCAGTTAATATCTTCTTCAATAAATCCGTGCATGTATACAGCACCAGAGTGATCTATAATTGTTGCTTTTTCTTTACCTTTATATGGTCTTAGTACTCTGCCAACCATTTGTATATACATGCCTAACGATTTAGTTGGTCGTGCAAGCACACATATCTCAGCTGGGGGGCAGTCAAATCCCTCAGTAAGAACCATACAATTACAAATTATTTTTGTATCACCATTATTAAAATCGTTTAATACACGTTCTCTTTCTTTGTTATTTGTTTCGCCATCTATATGTGCAGCTTTAACACCAATGTCAATAAAAGATTCTGCTAAGTTTTTACTATGTGCAACAGAAGAAGCAAAGACAATAGTCTTTTTGTTATTGCCTATCTTTTTCCATGACGTTACTATGTCGCCTATTAACTTAGGTTTGTCCATTCTATCTGCAAGTTGTACAGAATTGTAATCACCCATTGAAGTTTGTATTCCATTGAGGTCAGGTATTGTTGGCGCATAATATTCACAAGGGACTAGGTGTCCTTCTTCTGTAAGCTTTTTAATAGAAGGTGCTTGAACCATATCTGAAAATATAAATCCAAGACCCTTGCCATCTGAACGTACAGGTGTAGCTGTTAGTCCTAACACTTGACTGTCTTCGTACATACCTACAAGTTTTATGTAAGTTCTACTCAAAGACCTGTGTGCTTCGTCAATAATTACTACATCTGCTTTTGGCAGAGGCTCTGTTTTATTTGTAATTGAACGTGACCTTAATGTATCTATTGAAGCTACTTGTGTTTTATGCCAGAATTCTGAGGTCTCACCAGCCATAATAATTCCATGTCTGATTCCTTCATTAGTTAATTTATCTGAGCATTGTTGTATTAATTCTCTTCTGTGTGCTAAAAATAATACGTTCTTACCTTCTTGTATTAAGTATTTAACATAAGCTGAAGCCATGATTGTTTTACCAGAACCAGTTGCAGCTTGCAGTAATATGTTTTTGTTCCCTTTTCTTTGAGATCGAATGATATTATTAAGAGTGTCTTTTTGATACTGTCTTAACGCCATCATCCTCCTCCTCGTAATCTACGCCTAATGTTTCTAAAACGTTTTTAAGTTTTTCTTTAAGAGCATCATTTTCTTTTTTAAGCATTCGATTTATTCTTAACGCTTCATCATTGAAGTGTTTATTATTATTAGGGTTTACCATTATTCCTCCATGTTAAGTGAGCAGTTTTACTTGTCATGCTCAGGACCATTAAGGATTATTTAGAACGGAATGTTCTCGTCATCATCATCAGTTTCTGTAATTTCAGCAGTCGGTCTTTCAAGATAAGTAAACTCATCTCCACCAGCTCCGCCTTCATACTCTACTAGCTCCATGACCTGTACACCTACGAGTGTAGCAGTGACGCCACTTTTGCCAGCGTATTCCCATGGTCTTTCCATGTACTGTACGTTGCATAACGATCCATTACCTATAGCTGTGTCGCCAAGGTTATCACCGTATTTATCTTTAACAAATGGTGCAGATATTTCCATCTTTTCCATAGCTCCAGTGATAGGATTCTTTTTGTTAAAGTGTGTGTTACGTTTGATTTTAACAAATGGCGTTCCATCTTCAGGATCAAAGCGTTCTTTCTGTGCAAATCCTTTAGCAACCCATTCTTTAGATTGTTCTGGTGTTACATGACAATCTACAGTCCATTCAGTATCTTCTGAAGCATACTTTTGAGCAGGGTTGTCACCAACCCTTGCCCATTTTACTTTTACATTGTTTAGAATCATTTAGATTCTCCTTATTACTTGTTATAAAAATGTCAAGCCTTACACTTGACTCCGTAAAAAGACTTTATAGTCTTTCTGTTCTTATAGAAAGCCACTGAAAGTGGCTTTTACTTCAAAAAAAAGAGCCATACATTCTGAAGGAGGTGTGGTAGTTTCAGAGTGCATGGCGTTTTTTTGTGTTGCATAACTACCACATAATGCAACATTAATTTTTATTACTTCCCCTTTAAGGGGTATCCCGAGATTTTTTCTTCTTTTTCTATAAGTTTATCTAAGAACCATCTAGCTTTCTTTAAATCACAAACACCATCTTTAAACCTCCAACGTGATATATATTTTGTGACTGTACCAGTTAAGTAATCCATTTTTTGGTCAAGTATAAAGTCTATTACTTCTATGTTACCTTGTTGGTAATGTGGTGGATTGATTTTATCTGGTATATCTGATGGTCTATTTTCATTCCATTTTACTTTAATTTCTTTATCTTTCATTGTATTTTCCTTATCTCCATGGTGATTCATCTTCACTACTTCCATCTGGATAGTACCATACTCCTTCCATTCCATATATAGGTGCGTGTCCATCTCCGCCTAGTATTTCATACATACTTAGTTCTTTTCTTCTGCTTTCTTTTCTACAGTAGTCAGAACAATATTTATCTGTTTTTCTGTAGGGTTTGTATTCGTATGCACATATTTCACAACGTATTCCTGTTCCTTCTTTTTGTCTGTTCATTGTATTTTCCTCACGTGTAATGCTGTATCTGTTATTAAAAGTTTATTAATTAAGTACGCTCGTTTGTAATACGGATCACCCGGTCCTTTAAATCTAGCAGGTTGTAATCCGTTCTTTGCTATTACTTCAAATAAAATTCTTGGTGTTGTTACTATTACTTCTGCACCTGTATGAAATACCCAGCGATAAGCTTTAGTAGTTGAGAGGGCGGACGGCTTGTCGTTATATTCTATTTCAACTACAAGATTGCCTGTCTGTTGTGACATCGGGTCGTATTTAACTTCAACTCCTTTATCATCGCAGGGTATATGTATATCCCATTCTTTACAGTATCCTTCAACTAAGTAAGCGTCATCGTATTTCTTTTTAACCCATACTAATATTTCGTTTTCTATTTTCTGACCTCGTTTAAGGTCTTTTGCAAAACTTGTTTCCATGTTGCCTCCTAGCAAAAGAAGAAGTCTGACCCGTATATATCTTCCAGTATTAAATTACCTACTGAAGGTATATTTTTATTAAAACTTTCATCGTTCCATATTATTTCTTCACGCATTTTTGCAAATATATCTTTAGCATACATCTTTATAAATTCGCTTTTTGTTGTTTGTATTAATTGTTCAACGTCACATGCATGTACACTGAAACTATCATGTATAGCACCAAAGCTTGGCAAGTCTAATTTATTTATTACTAAAGACATGTGGCTTGCATCGTATGAGTGTACCCAGTTAGCACCAATAGCAGATAGATGTTCAGCTAGTGCAGGTTTATCTGTTACGTCTAAATATACATGACTTATTCTATGTGTTTGTATATAGCCTTTGTATACTTTTTTACGTGCTACCCATTTTTGAGTGAGTACCGGGAAACCACTTGGTGTATTCCATGATATGTCCTTCATGTTCATGTCTTTTAATTTGTGTTCAACCAGTGCTTGTAAATATTTTTTAATTTCTACAGGTCCATGACAAATTGAATCATAAGCTTCAACTAAATCTTTACCTAAAGCTTTTGAATCCGATCGTGTTATGTTGTATGTAGATGTTATTCCAGCATCATAACAATCTTGATATATTATTTCACCTATTTTTCTTGCGCCTGCATCATATGCACGTGTCATAGAGCCACGTTTGCTTATACCTTTACGTATTAGTTTCATTGGTATGTGTTGCATTTTGTTACCAATTTGAGTTTTTTGATTTAATTCTAATATTTTCTTACCCATTACTAAATAAAAATCTTTAGGCATTTGCATTGGCATTAATCCTACGAGCTTACCAGCTTTTTCATCTAAAGACATTGCTGCTAAATGTTGCGTACCGTTGTTAACTCCGTCAATTGAGATTGGCATTGATGAATAATATGGTTCGCCAGTGAGGGCGCTGCCAATTATTCCTCCTATTTCAAAACACAATGATAAAAATACCCATGGTTTTTCAGCTGACATCCAGTATTTTTGTGTGCTAATTGGGTTTTCAGCTACGTTTAATATCATGTCAATGTGTTCAATAGTCCAATTATGTTTATCTAACACACCCATTTTGTCTACTGAGATGTCCACTAAGCCATCATTTTCAAGAGATGTTTTGTAATCTAACTCTAACCATTCTTGTAAAGGTAACTCGTCTATTTTGTACGTTTGATTAAATGATGTAGCTGCATGTATAAATGTATATTCTGCACCTTTTTGGTCAACAACTTTTTCTTCAGCAAATAAAAAATGTCCTCGCGCTAAATCATTTGATTGATAACTAAAGTATGGATCACGATTATAAATACGTCCACGGTAATCTAAGTACATTGATTGATAAAATTTGTAACCCAACCAACCCGGTGAATTATTGTTACCGTTTATTGTTTCTAAAATCGCTCTGTTTCTTGTTGCTTGTGACTGGATGCGAAGGCAGTATTGCTTGTCCGTCCAACGCCTATTTTCAAGGTTGTATCTATCTTTTACTTTTTGTAATTTTATTTGTGTTTCTTTTATTTTAATTTGGTTTTTTAATTTATTAATTCTTAGATTAAGCTTTTCAATTTCTTTTTCTAGTATGGGTACAGAGGAAGAGTTTCCTAATTCAGGTTCAAACAAATCTTGTTCTCTGTATAACAACATGCCTTTCAAATGTTTATTTACATGCTCACGTTTAATGTCTATTGTGTCAAACATTATTACCATACCATCACTGTTTATTAGTTCTATTTTTGTGTTTGTGAGTTGTTGAGTGAGTTGTAAACTTACAGCAGCGACTTGTGGGTTGATTTGCCATTGTACGTTTTCAAGTTTGTTAATAGATTTATAAAAGCATTTATTATTATAGCTGTCATCTATATCTACATTAGATTTGACTAATCTTTCTTTAACACCATTGGTATTACGAAAACCTCTTATCCATTTTTTATATTTATAACGTGATATCCCGGTACGTTGAGTTTGATCTATTGAGATTTTAAATAATTTCTCACCCATTTCTAGTTTGTATGGATTGTAGTTAAATTTCTTTTTGATATTTTGTAAATACACTTCTTCTATACGAAAATATGGCTCACGGGCTAAGATAAGGTACTTTTCTTCGATTAAAACGTCTAAGATGAAGTCCCCTAGCATTATTGATGTTTTGTTGCTGTAATCGAATTCTGTGAGGTTTAAGATATTTATGCAATAACTGCCAATTTTTGCACTTGTGTTTGTTAATTTTGTCGAGCCGTTGTCTTTTTTAAATTGTTGAATAAGAAAATCAAACGTCATATTCAAAATTTTTACAGTTCGATAATCATTGTACACACACTGAGCATCACGAAATAATCGTGCAGCGTGTGTGTTGTTATGATTTCTTGAAGTTATTTTGTATTCTAATATGTCAGCAAGCTGATTAATTAAATTTGTTTGCACTACACCTCCTTTGTTTATTTTGAGTATACCCTTATTAGAAAAAAGAAAACACCCTTATTTTAATGTGGGTTTTGAAAAAAATGTGGAGCACCGCTATTAACAGTGCTCCTATAATTATTTTTGCCTTCTCTTTTTTAAGTTTTTTGCTGAGATTATGTTTATTGATATCACAACAAGCCATGCACATAATGTTACAAAACCAATGAATAGCATTATGCAAACAACTCTTTCATGCGTGCTGGTATTACATGATTGGTGTTACACGCATCACAACAATCACCATCTTTTTTTACAGGGTCTGGATTATTTCCAAAACCTGTAAAGTGTTCATTACATATTACACATTCCCATATTTCTATACCATCACGTTCACTACCTTCTGTTGAACCAGCTACAAAAGTGTCTGTTATTTCTAATCCATGGTGAAGTTCTTCATCTTCTACTCTGTCTGGCGCAACCATTTCTGCAAACAACATATTATGTTCATTGAATTCATCTAACCCGATGTGATTATGTTTTATATTCTTCTTTTCTAGGTATTCTTTATCATAGTATTCGTCAACAAATTTTTCCATTTCATCAACATATATTCTTTTGTTTACTGTTACAATGCATTGATATTGTATTTCGACATCGTAGTATTTACGTTGGTATTCGTCAAGTAATAATTTATCAGTCATTATTTTGCTCCTGTTATGACTACATCGTAGTAACCGTCTTGTTGATATTTTAACAGTAAGGCTTTTGCATCTGTATAAGTTAACAATTTAGGTGACATTCGTTCACCGTCAACCCAAACAATATATTTTTTGATTTCTTTACCTGTTAACATACTTTTCCATTCAGTCTTCTTCTTTATCATCATTGAACCTCTCTGTTAACTCATTACAATCTAACATGTCAAACACATCATGATTTGACATATATTTTAAGCAACATAGTAGAAGATGGTCTGACGTTACACGACCTTCTTCTACCATTTGCATTGCATTATCACGCCAGTCACGATACATTATTGTCCACCTTGAGGAATTATAAGCATTTCTTCCATTGATGTATAGAATGCCCCACCAGAGTTACCTTCGTCATCGCTACTAGCAATGATTGAATGACCATCAGTGAATTCAATGAATG
>Ga0213868_10000622_pt1 | contig 33756 bp, 30 predicted proteins | sample PICome_9_FD_160087 | JGI IMG/M metagenome (GOLD analysis project Ga0213868, IMG submission 160087) | Coastal seawater microbial communities near Pivers Island, North Carolina, United States - PICO127 | ecosystem: Environmental > Aquatic > Marine > Coastal | place: USA: North Carolina...
GTTTATTCTTTTAGCCTCTGCCTTTACCAGCCCTACCCTCATCGAAATAGCAGACATTTAGCCGATTTTTTGTGTTCGAAATTTTCCAAACAATTAGTCGACGCGATCTCGACATCAGGGCATAATCAATGGAAAATAACCTCTTACCCAGTTGCAACTGAGTGAGTTCTACCGGAAAGTCGTTTAACATTTCAGAAGTCTGTGTGTGATTCATTACAAAGAAATTGGAACCCGTAGTTCAAGTGGATATCTTGATAATCTGTAAAGTAATGAAGGAATCAAACATATATACTCACTTAGTTTACATTTTTATGAGTGGTAAGGCCTTGGGCCAGTTTCCAGTTCAGACGTATTCAAAAATGGTTGACGATAAAGATAGAAGTCACTAGATTCAGGAGTCTCATCTGCCGCCTCATTTAAGACTTCAGATCTTTGTCTATTTTCAATAGCCGCATCAAGTTTAAATCGAGTTTGCTTCATATTAGGTGGGGTACACGAATCATTTTGTGCCATATCAGTATCCATCTTCTTCTTGTCTTTCTTTTTCGCTCTATACGCTTGAAACAAACGTGATCGCTCTTCTACAATTTTGGTTTGCTCGTCAATTATTCTTGCATTTGTCATCGCGAGGTTAAGGCCTGGAGCTATAAAAGTCGTATATAATCTGCGTCCTACAAGGAATATAATGATGTTCATGATGAAAAAGAAGGCGCCTCCAGTGAAACTGGTCTTTTTTAAACCAAGCAAAACTGAGAAGATAGTGACATACACGTGAAGTATCACCATTATTGCAGTATTGAGTTGATACATCAACTGGCCGCCGCCTTCATAAGGTTGCGCATAAATGAAAAGAGCTTGATGAGTGTAAACTTTGGTGGCAATGTAAAAGAAAACGGCACATACACCAGTTACGAGAGGAACCTACAGGGCATTGATATATTAAGCATGTAAGAGGAAAAGATTTTTTGTAATTCAGAAAAGCAACATCACGTAGATCTTCTAAACTCACAATTGCGCTGTATACAATAGCTACTAGCAAACCGAAAATAAACCTAGGTACTGTATCTCCCCATTCAATAGCACCAGGTTCTCTCAAGCGCTCAAGTTTCCGTTTGGGTGTTGCTTCAACAGTAATGATTTGATGTAAAATAAAGTAAGATAAGATTCTAGGTAGCTGAGCAAGTTCCCAAAGAGTTTCTGTACCCGCTTGGACAATCATATTATTCAAAAAGAACTGACTCGAAGTTGCAATACCAGTGGCTAATGTATCGAATGCAAGTCGAGGATTCGACAAAATATTTTGAGCTGTAGTAAGCACTTGATGCTTGACAATAATAATAATTAGATTTGCAATCCTGTACGCAAAATGCCACTTGAAAATGAACTGATCGACCTCAGAATGTGTTTTGTAGCGAATGAATTTAGTTGCTACAATTCGAAGTAAAAAAGGTACCACCAACATAAGAAGCTCGAGGAAGATAACAGGAAGATAACCTTGAATGATGAGGTACCAAAACGTATCTTCTTCTGTATTCAACCAAGATGGTAAGTACCGTTGAATTCTATCAATATCGGTGATCAGTGTAATTCCACCGACAATTACAGTCCAGAACAATGTACCTGTAAATAATAGTGCTTCACATTGAAGAGTCTTGATCTGTATGTAATTGAGCTCAACAGTAGCATTGTCCCAAATCATATCACGAGGATCCGGGGCCGAGATCGTGACCATGTAACCATTGGTTCCTGTCAGGTTGGATTGTAAAGCTGCGAAGTCGTTCGATACAAACATTAGGTAACAAGATAAAAAGTAATACTACTGTACTGCTAGACCAACTTACCACTTTGTTTTGCAGATAATGTCTTAAATTCCACGAAACCTGTGCTGCAATTCAGGTCTTTAGTTGTCCCGCGAAAGAATGCTTTTGCGCCCTGCAAGTTAGAGGCCAGAAAATCTCGGGCTTCATCTTTGTCTTCAGTCATTTGTTTCTCTACGCTTATTCTCTTATGCTCTTTCTTTATATCTCGGTTTAGACGCTTGATTTCCGATAGTAGATAAGGTAGAGCTTTGACGTTCTTTCCTTTGAAACAACTACATGTGCCTTTTCCACTTCGTAACGTTGGTTCCTCTGGTGGTTTATCTTTACTCCGAAAACATCCGCATGAAATACAATACAACATAGAACATTCATTCACTTCGATGCCATCTTTTACACGATAAAATTTTTGTTTGGCATGCTGGTGTTTGGCATAAATTATTTCGTACTTCTCAATTGCGGCCTGGCGTTCCTTTACTAGTTCTACCAGACGTTTTGCATTTAGCAAAACTTCAGCTCGTACAACTTGACCTGGAAATACGCTATCGAAAAATTGATACAACTCTTCATCGCGACGATGTGACTCTGGTATGTATTCAACCAAGCATGAGTTACGAAACTGTTGAACGTTTTTATCGACAATACTTTCCTCGATGGAAACTACAGATCTAGACTTGAAACTTGATCCACCTCCCATTCTATCAACCTCTCGATCATTTTTTGCATCCCCGTTCGCCATAAAATCAAAGCGTAGGGCAACAAAAGTTTCCCACTCGACCCACAAACGCCTTAAAATGAACAAAATGAAAATAACACTGTAACCAAATGAAACCCAAATTTTATCACTCGAGGGCGGAAGACGGTTCATTGTAAACCTGAAATAACCACCTGTTTGAATTTCGATAAACAGGTCATCATCTTCCTGTATCCCATCATACTGGTCAACATAGTATGTAGGAATCAGAACCAGGAGTGACATCAGGAATGGATAAAATGTAACATCAAAACAGAATCTTAGAAAACGAATCATGACATATGTATCCAAACCGATGCATCTCAATAGCTCTACATCTGATGTTGTCAGTGGGCGTTTCTGTTGAACAGATGTGGATTTTAAGTGACGATTGATGTTATCCTCGGGTTCTGTCGAACGTGCATCAAAAACAGTATCATCTGCAGGGTGAGCATTAGATCTATTACTCCACATATTGTGAAAAATAGATCTAGGGCTCAAAGATTTTGATTCAAGTTTCTGCTTTTGATGGCTGAAAGTGTTTCTTAGGACGAGGCTACCTTGTTGGAAGTTCAAATAGAAGAAGCGTGAGGGTCTAACAGGAAGCGACAGTGATTTTCTATCATCTTCCTTTTCCTGGTCAATAAATACATCCAAGGCGGCAGTTTTATCGCCGCCTGCCTTTGTCTTGCCTGACTTTTTCTGTCCCGGTGTTCTACCCGAGTTGCCATTCCGATATTCATACTTCTCTCGCATGACTTCAACTCTTCGGGTGAACTCAATTTCATCTATTTTTTCTTGTTCCACAACAGAATCAGCATATTCATCCAGTTGTTCTTCCGTTAGATCATTCGCAAGTGCATATTCAGCAATTTCAATGGGTAAACGTCTACCATTAATCTCAACTACATCTGGGGTGAGATATCTTTGGGCTTTGCTAATATTCCCTTTATGTGACCTGCGAGTTTTTTTCTTAGCCACATCTGCCTGCGATGCAACAGCTACCTCCGAATCACCGCCGTACACTGAATCTAAGTCCTGTATTTTTCATAGAACAAAATATTTGTTAGAAGAATGACGAATAACTTTTAGATCCAAAAAAACTCTGGAAGACAACGTACCTCCAATTCCCGTCCAAACAATCTACCACCAGATCCGTTTTCTGCTCGACGTTCGATTGCTTTTAGTTTTTTCCTTGCGGCAATTCTCTGTCTTCGCCTTTCTTGAATCACATCCTTCATATGAGCCAGGTCGGAATATTCACTGTATCGAATCTCATTCGATAAAAATAGCCACTCTAATATTGTATGACGCAGCAGAGGTGGTGGAGTACGATGAGGTCTTACGTTTCTACGACGATCGAATACTGCTTGTAGTACAGCATTTCGTCTTGCCAATTCAAATATTGTTAAGAATATAGCCGAAGATACGCCAGTAAAGATAAGAGTTACTCCAACTTCTTTCCAAGATGCTTCGTCAGCTTCAATCTTTTCTGCCATTGTCTTTCCTATAATTTGGTCTGTTCTCTAAAAGTGTCAATAAAGAAATGTTGTTTGTTTTAAAGTAGTACTCTCTAGTGCTTTGACTCTAGCTAGAGTGCACCTTCTTGATTTTGAATCGTGGATCGGAGTAGTCTCATTTTTCTACTCTACAATTTCCACCAAGCCCATAAGGCTATTTGGGGCTGTAAGGCTAATGATTGTCTCGGTATTGTATTTAAAAGGGGCTAAGGGGCTAGAGGCTACGGTGGGAGACTATGTGTACGAGTATGTGTTGTTCACAGTTATCACACAGTACACAGTAGACAGTAGTAGATAGGTCAACGCATGAATGAATCCACAATCCATCCACATACCACATAAAACGCACGATGAAAATAATATCAACATATCTCATCAATTTATCTATATGTTACGTTAATGCTTGGACGTTGAATATTCAAAATAGTAACCCAACTCTCATTACTTCAACTCGGCTACACGGAATTGAATATTCAAAAGGAGCAGAAATCTTTCCACCATGCAATCAAAAAGATTTTACTCTTGCTGATAGCTTTCCTGGGGGCGTTGTTCCTCCTGATGTAGCAGATATATTGAAAAAACGCGGTTTCGATATCGAGAACATGAATTATACGGAAGACTCACAAGTAAAATACGGTTTAGGTTCAAGACGAAATTTCCTTGTTGGTGCGTCAGGGGTACTCGTTGGTGGAACCGTCACAACTCTATCACATTCACACAAACAGTTTTCAGAGGAGTTATCATTACCAAATTTTTTTACAAAGACTTCTGATACTATGGATATTTCCAATGCTGTCAATTGGATTGATCAAAATTGTGATAGACGGTTCTACCATGCAGTCGTTTCTTCAGAGTACAATTTTCTATACCGCGGTATCCCTGTAAAATCTCGACAAAATAGTATTCATTATGAACCATCTGAACGAGATTTGTTGAAGTTGGAAACATATGGATCTCAAGAAGCTCTTGATTACTTTCAAGCATTGGAATTAGTGATGGAAAAGGATTTTGTAAAACCTAGTATTGGAGATTTGGCAACATCATCCGTCACGGAAGCAAACAAATGGGGTGCAGCGGCCAGTATCTGGCCTGCAAAGGGTGCACATTATTCATGGTTTGAAGAGAAAGGTCTATTCTATCCTCGCTCGAAAAGTATCAATAGAGATGAGTTGATTGTGGATGGAAAGGATTGTGGAAGAGATAGTTTGGAAGATGCTTTGAGAGCAAATAACTGTGAAATTATGATTGCGTCTGAAGGATATCTAGCAGTTCCAGCTTCGTTTGATAAAGAACTTCGTAGTGCATTGAAGAGCTCTTTTATTTTATAATATCAGTATATAGAATCCATTTCATTTTACAAGTATCTTATATCATTCAATCAATCTATGTCAATGGGGGTTGAGGCGTAATGAATTTCACCCCCTTTTATTTCTGATTGCTTCGAAAACAAACACCACGGCAAAACAACCAAACTGTTTATTCTCTAATCTATATCGAGAGAGCTCCACAACTTGTTTCCAAATTTCGATATCATCAATTAACATGGCTTCATTTCTATCTTCTCAATTGCAAGTACATTCTAAGAATGGAAAAACTCATTTACCAGTGATGCATAGCGAAGGAAATGCAGCTATTCCTGTTTCCTTCTCGTCAGATATGAAACCTACATCAGACCACATTGATCATGGGGTCACTGAAGCTCCTTACGAACGCAACTTTTCACCATACGATTTTAATGGAGGAACTACTCTCGCAATTGCTGGAGAAGACTATGCCATCGTGGCTGCAGATACTAGAATGAGTTCTGGATATGAGATTTTGTCGAGGAACGTTACCAAACTGCACAAGTTGACTAGCAAATGCGTTTTGGGTAGTGCTGGCTGCAAGACTGATGTTGATCAGTTGAGATCTGTATTAGATATTAATCAAAAGGTAAGCAGAAGATGCTGATTGTGGTATTGTTGAGGAAAAAATGGATGTATCTCACCTTTATCTCGTGTGATGTGATGCATCAGATTTACCATCATAACCATAAAAAGGAAATGTCCACCCCATCTGTTGCGCAAATGCTTGGTAACACACTGTACTACAAAAGATTTTTCCCTTACTATGCATTCAATGTTCTTGCTGGGGTTGATAATGAAGGGAAGGGTGCAGTTTATTCATATGACGCGATTGGTTCCTTCGAACGCACCCCTGTCACTGCCACTGGAAGCGGACAGGCTTTCTTAATTCCACTTTTGGATAATGTCATCAAACATGGAAATAGAATGGATGAAAAGAGAGATTTACCAGCTGAGGAAGTTGTTGAAATCGTCAAAGACGCATTTGTTACTGCTGGAGAGAGAGATATTTATACTGGAGATAAGTTGGAAATCATGGTTATCAGAGCAAGTGGGATTGAAACCATCGAATTCCCATTAAAGGCTGATTAAAGACGGTTGGAATGAAGTATATTCCATAGTGATAATATACTAATCTACTATTTCTTTATCGTACAAAGCTTTCAACGTCCTTATTTGGATACACTCGATGTTGGACAAACAGAGACAATCTATAATTGTCAATGGGAACATTGAGAAACAAAAGGGAACATGCCGAAAGAAAAAAAATGAATCGACTCACCATTGTATTCCTTTTGCAATAGATGAAGGTTTTCGATTACCGCAGGGTCCTTTTTCTTTATTTTCTCAAGTTTCTTCTTGACAAGGTCTTTTCCCGCTCGATAACACGACGACAGAGCATCCCAATTCTGATGAATTTTTTCTATCAGCTTTGACGCGTTCATATAAGGATAGCACCTGGAATACCCTTGACACGTATGCAGAATATCTTTCATGATAATCAAGTCTGGGAGCAATTCGGACGGTTTTGCCATGTTTCGACAAAACGGAAACTCATTGCTAAACTTGAAAATGATATCCTTCGAAACTCCTTGTTCTTCGAGAAAACCAAGAAGTTCTTTAAAGCTTTCTTGGAGCTCCAAGTTCTTGTCGTCTAATACTGTCATTGAGTGACGCTTTTCAAATGTAGACAGAAAATATCCACTGATCACCCTCCTTTTTTATTAACTAAATGAAGTGAACTATGCTGAAGATAAAATGCACATGTAAAAACGTAAAAAATATGTTTCTTTGATTCATTCAGTATTGTCCATACGGTGCAACGGCACACATCGTCATTTGCTGTATACAAAATACTATTACGAAGTATGAACATGCATGTTTACAGTTGGCTGTAGCGTCAGTAGATACCATGAAAAATGCAATTGACTCTGAACTGAACCGAAATGACCGATTACGAAAATAGAGAATATGGTCCAGCATTGAACTCGTTCCGGATCTAAGAAACTTTGAACTTTGAACGTTGTTTCGACAACGGTACGAAGCCACACATCTTAATTGTCTCCACGTTCAACATACAAGTATGAGATCTTTAGCAACATGTTTATAAACGGCTGTTGTGGCTTTTCGATACTTTGCACTGGACTCTGAACTAAACCGAAATGACCGATTTCGAAAATGGAAAATATGGTCCAGCATAGAACTCGTTCCGGATAGAAGTAAATGTTGATTCGGCAAAAATACGAAGGAACATCACATCAGATTCGTATTCACATTCACTATACAAGTATGATGTCTGTCATAACATGTTTGCAAACGGCTGAAGTATAGATACTATGCAATGGAATCTAAACTGAACCGAAATGACCGATTTCGAAAATAGAGAATATGGTCCAGCATAGAACTCGTTCCGGATCTAAGAAACTTTGAACTTTGAACGTTGTTTCGACAACGGGGCGAAGCCGCACATCGTAATTGTCTCCACGTTCAACATACAAGTATGAGGTCTATAGCAACATGTTTACGAACGGCTGTTGTGGCTTTTCGATACTTTGCACTGGACTCTGAGCTGAATCACAACGACCGATGAAATCGTTCTGGATATCAGCATCTTTTAACTTTATTGCGACAACGGTACGAAGGGGGAAATTGCCGTCATCAGATTCGGATTCATCATACGAAATGGAGACTGTAACTGCATTTTTAAAATCTGATATAATGTCAAAATTGTGCAATGGAATCTGAACTGAATTGCAATTCTCATCGAATATTATTGTTCTGATTCCAAGAAAATATCTGCTTTTTCTGATTTCCATCAGTATTCAGATAAGTTTACAGTAACGCTATATTTCTATTTTATAAACCAAAGCGATGAGATTGAATCATGAATTTTTGAAGAAAAATCTTTATTTGTATGATTGAAAATTTTGGTATTCTTCCATTATGAAAAAAGCAACAGATGTTTTGCTATAAATTATAATCGTGACTTGACTCTTATGCACGTTTTAAACATTAAGTATGACCAACAATTATTCATGGTTTGATTGCTATTGGAAAAATTGGAAATTGGCATTGGTTTTTTCTCTTTCCTCAGAGGACAGTTTATCAGTTCAACGAATAAATAGTATCGGATGAATCAATCCCTTCACATTTTGTGGACGCCAGACGCCAGACGCCATTTTGATCAATTAACCTTTTATTCCTGCGGTTTCAAATACCGATCGAATGTCATTTCCAAATCCAGTACAAAGAACTAGCCTACAGGTAAGATTTCATTTTTGAACGTTTCCGTCTTTGGTTAAGAATCAGATATTTCCTCACATATGTCAAAATTGTTCCTTTTATGAACACTGAACAGCTTTATAGAGACTGCCTGCGGTTAGTCAAACACATAGCGCCTGGATCTAGTCCAAAAGGTGTGGCTCTAAGAAATACTATTCACATGGAATTCTGGAAGAATAAAGACGTTCAGAATGAAGTCCAAATAGAAACCTTAAAAGCGGGGGCAATTAGAGCACTATCAAATTACATGTTGTTTGAGAGTGGAGCTAAAGATAAAAAATTAGGATCAGCTATGAAAAACTTCAACGACAAAACTAGACAAAGTGATATAAATCCAAGTAGGAAAAAATGATACAGTTTTAATGACCGAAAAAGGTTTACAGTTCCGTATAAAATACATATGGTACAAGATTAATAAGTACAAATGCACCATGTTCATTACTGACTTTCAACATCCTCCTTTTTAGAGCCTTTGTTGAGGTTTCGTTCAAACTTGTCTTTCACCTCGCTGGCAATTCCACCAATGGCTAGTAATATGCCACACCATCCTTGATGGTTCAAATGATGACCCTTGTAAAAGACACTCAATAAGACACTGACAATCTTACGAGTCGTTGTGATCGTCGAAACAACCAATGGATCAAAGATTGCAATCGTAAAAAATATGAACGCTTGACCTAAAGCAGAGCAAAAGCAAAACTTGCAAAGTAGAACGACAAGGTCAGGATCGCGTTTCATGTACTCGAAACCATTCATTAGATCTCCATTGACAATAGACACAAACATGGCAACAAATGTCATGTGTAAATTTGTAAATGCCATGAACTGAAAACCATTTACGGTATGATTTGCATTTTGTGCATCTCTTTTTATACTCTTCTGCAAACCTCCTGTGATACCATCCATGACCAGGCTAAGCAAGATAAAAATTGTACCAAGAAATGATGAATGGGAAGAATCAGCTCCATGACTACCTTTTGACAATCCAAGTATACCAGTACCAATAATTATGGCAAGTACCTGCAAATAATCTCGAGGATGATATGTTGACCCCCCTAATACTAGCTGTCCAATCATCACGGGTGCCATCTTGGCACTCTTTGCCATTGTAGCAACAGGAAAAGATAGTCCATTGGCTAGAGCCAAGGACGTACATGCCTTGCTCATAACTTGAGATATTCCTGAAAAGAAAAATGTGCTCTGTCTGACGGGTGAACGCTTCTTTCTTCTGTAGGTCTGACCCGAGGATTGTAATTGAATGGCATATCCTACCGCTGCAAATATTGTGTTCACAAAAGCCTCAAGCACTTGAACAAGCCACACGAAAACGAATCTCGGAGAGTTAGATAGCGCAGCAACATTGGAATTATATGTAAATACATCTTCTTGAAGAGTACCATACACAAGATAGGCTGCATAAATTCCACCAGCGCAGAAAAGAAACTTCAAAATGCTGTCATTTGGTGAATTTTTCTTCTCTGATGTCTCATTAGACGCCTCATTTCCGCTGAGCTGTAAAGGCACCACATGGATTTCTTCGTCATGAGATTTCGATGTATTTTTTCGAATGTGAATCAACAGACCCATACTAAATGAAATGAAATCAAGATCAACGAATAGTAGGGCTTCCTTAGAATTGTGCTACACGGTTCATCGTTCATCACGTTCCAATTTTCCATTCGGTCGTGCATGTATCGTGCGAAGTCTAATTTTCTCGTTACCCGTTTACACCCAAGCGGAGAAACTAAAAATGCCAACTTTTCAAATACCGAAAATAAAGTTTGATACCTTGAAACAAATATTGAGTAGTTCGCGCAAAATCCTCTCCACCACTGGATTCATTCTGTGTTCTCATTTTGTCGTTTTTTTGTATGTTCTATTCCAAAATTCCAACAGATCACGAGACAGTCGTTGTCTACCACCTATCACTCTGTCACACTCCTAAATCTATACACCAGAAAGATGATCCAACAGAAGACCAAATCATCTATAACCTTAATTACATTGATAATTGCCACAATAGTAGTAAAATCGCAGTCGAAATCGCATCTACTGGATAAACAACTCAAAAATAGATTCATTGAATCTCCAACGAACAGACCTTTCTTTAGTGTTATTTCGAAACCTCTTCGATCCAATCATTTGAATCAAAATGTTTACAAGTCACATTACAACACAAATATAATATCTTTAGAACGAGGTGGACATGATGATGACGAGATCAAGGTGGAACATCACACGAACCCCAAGTTGATGTTCCTTATAAAGTTACTCTTTATCGCTTATTACAGTTCGCTTGGTGCCCTCATGCCATATCTCCCAGTGTATTACCATTCCCTTGGACATTCTGGACAGGCCATTGGACTACTTGGAGCAGTAAAACCACTGACAACCTTCCTCGTAGCGCCATTATGGGGTATAATTTCCGATTATTACCAAAAACCAGGATTCATCATGCAACTGACATTTATTTCCAGTTTGATTTTGCAACTACTGTTACCTTTGAATGACTCCGTTCATTATCTAGTGGCAATGGTGTTTATTACAGCTGTGTTCAATGCACCTGTTAAGAGTTTAATCGATAGTATGGTCATGGATAAATTGAACAAAGACGATCGTGGTCAATACGGACGTCTTAGATTGTACGGACAGCTTGGATTTGGGCTAGGGAGTTCGATTGTAGGAACATTTATCACAAATCGCAGTTTCGTTCCAGTTGCACCAAGTTCAGCAGCACCTTCACCAGAGTTGAATCAATTCATCCAAGGAACGATGGAGGTCATTGAAGAAGTTGGCGCAGCATCAGCTGCATCAGAGCAGAGTACAAAGACAGCTATAGAAACTTTGAGTTTTCTTTTGCAATCTTCAATTGAAAAACTCACGAATATGAGGGGTTACAAATTAGCCTTTGTGGCGTATGGTATCATGAGCATCCCAGCGTTTTTAGCTATGAAAGCATTTCAGCGTTTTGACAGCGGAGAGGCGACTCCCAAGAACAATGAAGCAAAATCCAGAGTAAAAGGAAGTCCTCGTATTCTTCAAGGTATCAATATGCTCCTTCACAATGCAGATGCAATGCTATTTTTCTTCCTTGTTCTTATTGTAGGGATTACGAGTGGAATTATAGAAAACTTTGCCTATGTTAGACTGAGAGAAGTTGGAGGCACAGGAAAAGAGATGGGAATATGTCGTCTAGTATCGAGTTTATCAGGTGCTCCAATGTTTTGGTTTAGTGGACCACTGACAGAGAAGCTGGGGGCAGATCGTGTGCTAGTTCTTAGTCTTATCAGTTATATCTTTAGATTTTTGAATTACGCCTTCATGAAGAATCCCTACCATGCCCTGCCTGCAGAAGCTTTGCGTGGCGTCGCCTTTGCTGCTTTCTGGAGTACTGGAACGGTATTTGCACATAAGATAAGCCCACCAGGGATGAGTGCAACAATGTTATTATTTATGAACGCCATGTACGGTGGATTAGGGCAATCGATAGGGGCTATTGGAGGGGGAAAACTTCAATCTAAAGTGGGTACTGTGAACACATTCATATACTCAGCAGCTGCTGACTTTCTATTTGTTATTTTTGTGACGATATACCTCAGTTTGCGAAAAGATTCCAATTTTAGAAATCCGCAACAGATACAAATAGTCAAATCATAAAGGTTACAAAAACTTTCTTATTTTTATTATGCTATTCTCTTTCATCGAAAGATAAAAGTGGTCAATATCTCCTATCAAAATCATTACTTTATTATTTCATCGGATGATACATGACTTCATAAGTTTTCAATTATGAATTTTTCTCTATTTATCTCTAGTCATTTTTATGTGGTCTTGGTCCTCCTTTACCTCTTCCCCTTCTTTCTTTCGCTCTTGGAACGTGCCCAACAGACAGCATTTTTTCCATCTTCCATCTCACCGTTCACCATCATCACATAAATTATTCAAGCTACACTTTAACTTTTATCATCATGAGCGACTTTAAAGGTATGAAAACAGTGGACTTATACAATTCACAAGATTGCATACATCTTTCTCATATCGATTCTCACGTATTGATCCATCATACTCTTCTAACTCTTCAACATCAATGCTCTAGGAATCCTTATGGGTATGGGAAACCCACTCCTCGACATCTCAGCTGATGTTGGACAGGATATGCTTGATAAATATGATGTTAAGCTTGATTCTGCAATTCTTGCAGAGGAAAAGCATATTCCAATTTATAAAGAACTTATTGAGAACTATAATGCTGGATTCATCGCTGGCGGAGCCACTCAAAACTCCATCCGTGTTGCGCAATGGATGTTGAAGGCATCCGGAAAAGAAAACGCTACTGCATTTATGGGATGTGTCGGTAATGATGATTATGCTAAAACTCTTGAAGAGTGTGCACAGAAAGATGGCGTTCTTGTCCACTACATGAAGGACGAGTCTACTCCCACTGGAACCTGTGCCGTTCTTGTGAAAGATGGAGAGCGTTCCCTTATTGCAAACCTTGCTGCTGCCAACAATTTCAAGCCTTCTCATTTAGAAAAACCAGAATCAATTGCTATCTACAGCGCTTGCGATTACTATTACATCGCTGGATTCTTTTTGACTGTATCTGTTGAATCTCTTGTTATTGTAGCAGAGCATGCACTCGCCAACAACAAGACTTTCTGTCTTAACCTATCCGCCCCGTTCATCATCGATTTTTTCGCAGATCAGGTTGCCACTGCTCTTCCTTATGCGGATTATCTCTTCTGTAATGAAAGCGAGGCCGAGACTTATGCCAAGAAACACAACCTTGGTGACGATCTCAAGGAGGTTGCCTTGAAGGTTGCAGCTTCTCCAAAGAAAAATGAAGCTCGCCCCCGTGTGGTTGTTTTTACTCAGGGTTCATCCTCAACAATTGTTGCATGCAATGGAGTTGTGACTGAATACGCTGTGGAACCCCTTGCCAAAGAGCTTTTGGTAGATACTAATGGTGCCGGAGATGCTTTTGTTGGAGGATTCTTGTCTGAACTCGTTCAAGGAAAGGATATTGAGGCTTGTGTTAAGGCCGGTCATTTTGCTGCCAAATTCATCATTCAACAGCCTGGAACAACCATTAACGTTCCTTGCACTTACAAGGCCTAAAAGTTACGTAAATGACGGTTCTACTATCGATCTTCATACACATAGTTTTTATTAGTTTTCGTTTGTTTGCTGTTTCATATATCGATCAATAAACGTTCCTGCATTCCATGGTATTGTAAAAAACATTGTAGGCTGACTCGTAAGCCGTTTGTAAAGCCTACAGCTGCATGAGGTTTTTGTACACAAAGAAGAACACAATCACCAGGTTCCACAAATACTTTGATAGGGTCACCCAATTCTTTCCGTAGCATCATTTGCATTTCTGCATCTTGCATGGTCATTGCTTTGAGTAATTCGTGATTCTTATACCAATCTTGCATATGATTGATATTCAAATCCCATATATGCAAATGTCCCTCAGACTCTTGTCCCTCGTCATTTGGAAGCTGAAGGTATATATTGCCTGAGAAAAGGCCACGATCCAAACAAATTGGTGAATATTGGTCAGCATGCACAAATCCTTTTTTCCAGCGTGTAGGACCCATCATAATACGCGGCAACCCACTACCTAAAGGTTTCTTGGTGATCTTATCTCGGGCAAGTCCAGCCCCTCCTTGCCAAACATCATCCAGCTCCAAACGTAGTTGATCAAGTGGCCATAATTGAGGTTCCATATTCTCTGTCTTTCGTCTCTGATTTCTTAGTTGAGTCTCAACTCCATTGAAATATTCATCAGTTTGATTCATAGCGACTGCAACATTGTAAGGTACATGTTCACCGAGCGTGTACACATCTGAAACCTCCAATCCTCTTTCAGTGACAACCTTCCAGTTTTCTGCTTCAGTCTCGGCCTTTTTGGCTATTTCATTCCCTAATTTTGCAGCATGCAAAGGGGGATAGAAAGATTTTATTTGTAAGGCAGTAATTTCATGAGTGAAGAGTTGAATGAGGTCGGATAGTTCTAACTTTGGTTTTGTGACCAACTTTCCTTTCTTGATGAATTGTGATATGGATCTCACTCCCGAATTTTGAAGTTTTCCTGTGGATACCTTTGAAATCACTGTTTGTTGCTTGAATGCAAACATGTGTCTATTGATATTGGTTGTCTTTCCACCTTTCTGGAGACAGCACTTAGAACTCAAAATAGACTGATCTATTATGGCATCCTCCATCCTCCATCCATCACAATTTTTCAGCGCTCTCTCATTTTTGGCGCAAAAGACACTCCCAAAAGATGAGAACGGTTGGTCGGTTGTCGGTTGGTCGCAAAATCTCCAAATCACAGAGTTCACACAGGAGTGAGTGAGTCTCCCATTTGCTTTCGAAAGTTCAAAACTAGGGAAAGAATCTAACGAATCTTGCATAAACAATATTGATGGATTGAAAGAGAACTAACGAATTTGACACCATGCATTCCTCTTCCTCAATAGACTCTTCAGAACGATCGAAGTTGAGCAAAGCCATTGCCATTGTACCTCAGATTCAAAATAAGCCTGAACATCCTCAGAGAGCAGTCCATCAGATTAATCTTTCAGCTATTAGACACAACTACCACATTATTTCAGCAGCTGCCAACCGTCAAAAATGCTCAGTTATTGTAGTAGTTAAGGCAGATGGATATGGTCGTGAGTGTTTATATTTAGTTTCCTTGTTTCGTTTTTGGGTATCAGTAGTTCCTAATCATTGTTCCACATTGTTCCAAACACACATACATATCGTATACACTAGATGGTGCAATTGAGACAGCTCTTCATTTAGCAGATTATTGCGGAGCGGATGCATTTGCAGTTGCTACAGTGAATGAAGGCATTGATCTACGAAAAGCACTCCAAGCTAGTCCAGGTGTTGTTATTCAAGGTGGGTCGTCATCTGGAGGATCCAAACTTGGACTATCACCAGGGTTGTTTCAACCACCTGTCTCTGTAGATGTGAAATTGGGTTCCGATACGTCATCGATTAAATCTTCCACTCTAACTGCAGCTACCAGTACACAACAAGTTAGGAGTCCATTGCCCTCTTTAGGCGTTGTCAATCAAAAAGTAAATAGATCAGCACATATACGCATCTTGGTTCTAGGCCCACCCACAAATTTACCAGACGATTTTTCTTTGTATCAGCAATACAATTTAGAGCTTATGATTTCTGGGCCACAAATGGCACGTTCATTGATGGAATGGGTGGCAGATCACGATTCAAGGCGAATCGCAGAAGTTGAAAAGGCGGCTATTGAACAAAAGAGTGTATTATTAGAACAAAAAGATGAAAGTAATACCCCAGTGGATGGATTAAAGCAATTTAGTCAAGCTGTTACATTAAGTCATATGGAAGGAGTCGAACTTGGAAAAGAGCTTCGGGCGATTCTGATTGCAAAGGAGAAAACTAAGATGAATTCTATTGCAAATAAAAGTACCGATAGTAGTATTCATCCTCCCTCTGGTACAGCACCAGTAGCACAGAAGAATATCTCATCAGTGTTCGATGAGAAATGTGCATTAATCTCAAAGGCTCCAACACCACCTCCTATGGCACCTACTGTTGTTCCATTTAAGGGAATTGAAGACGCTGCGAAGCAATCTCGTGCTCGCGAGTTAGCTGCAGCCAAAATTTTAGCTCATGCAACGGGAGAAAATGATGATATTGGCGATGAGCATGAACACTCTTTTATAGAAAATAGAAATCAAAGTACAAAAGTATTAGCTACTAGTGCCCATGATGAAGATAAAGAAGTCGTATCTACTGTTTCATCTACAACAGTTGCAAAAGCTTCTGAGTTTGTTTCCAGCTCAATAACTTTGAAGAAAGGCGTAGTTCCTCTGATAGCTAGACGAAAATTGCGATGGCATGCACTGATAGATTCAGGTATGGGTAGATTGGGATTCAAAAGTGTAGAGGACGACGACGAAGATGAAGAAAATGATCATCAAAATCTTAAAACGCCTTTGCCTGCGCCTTTGGAAGAGCATGGTAAAAAGATGCTTACAAAGTGGAAAGAAGGTCCACATAAGGACGCAGTATCAATAATAAAAGACATGTCTGATGCAGAGATATACGGAGGGGCACCGATAGAATTTTATGGTTTGTGCACTCACATGGCAGACGCCTCTTCCGATTCGGACTACACGAACTTACAAATGAATAGATTCAAATCTCTTCTCAAACGAGTGAGACAGGCTGGAATATCAGTACCAACGATATCTACCGATAATAGCGCGGCCCTTTTGACTTCTTCATTGAATCATTTTAACCCCGATGAATTACTGGTACAGCGAAATGTGAACAGTCGTGGATACGTACGAACGGGTGGGGGAATTTTTGGTCAGCGACCAGCATTTAAGCAACTGCAAGCGGTTTCGACATTAAGTGCTGCTGTACGACATGTTGCTATTCTAGAAAAGGGACAAAGCGTCGGTTACGATCGAGCCTATATTGCGGACCGTCACGTCCGTATCGCAACGCTAACGGTTGGATTTGCCGATGGATATCCTCGAGAGTTTGGAAACGGAAAAGGAAAGGTTTGTATTCGTGGATCTTTATTTCCAATTGTTGGAAATGTTTGCATGGATATGCTGATGATTGAGTTAGGATCAGCCGATGAGGAAGATAGTGTTGGCTCCAAAATTTCGGTAGGCGACAAAGCTATCCTTTGGGGACCCGAAAATGAAGACGATGGAGTTGGGAAGATTAGCCTGGCAGAAATGGCTAAATCTTTAGGAACTACTCAGTCTGCTCTTACTTGTGGATTGAATAAGTCACGCGTTCAACGCGTCTATGTGTAATACTTTAAAAAAAGGATTTCATATGGCATATGGCAGTGTCATTTTGGTCATGAATCATTTGTTGTGTCTCCAGTCTGATTTTTTGCGCCAAAATTCTCTCGGTTGCAAGTTTCATCATTCTTGAGCACCAACCAACGAAACGCAGCTTGCAAAGACGTATCTAATAAAGACTCAATCAGCATCACTTAATCATTTATTCCATAATTCATTAAAAATGGAATCTGATCACGAACTGAAACAAATACTTGGCCAGCAAGATGAACTTCCAACCCGTGTATTGGATCTCCAAGGTATGCCTCTTTCCAAAGTTCCTAGCGTATCAGCCTCGGCTGTGCTTACGGAATCTGCATCAATGCCAGAAGGGACACCAGTATGTAAAGGTCATGACTTCAGTGGCTCGAAAAATTCATTAGATGCAATAATGAAAAGCATGTTAACGACCGGATTTCAAGCCACGAATCTTGCTCTAGCTGTTGAGCAAATTAATGCAATGAGGAGCTGGAGACTTTCAGATGTTCCAATTCTACCTAGTGATGATGAAGATCTGAGGTCAATGAGCACCCGAAGTAAAATTCGAGCACGTATTTTTTTCAGCTATACATCGAATCAAATTTCATGCGGTCAACGTGAAATTATTCGCTATCTCGTGCAGAACAAAATGGTAGATGTGATCGTAACAACCGCCGGTGGAATTGAAGAAGATCTTATTAAAACGTTTGAGCCGACTTACATGGGTGATTTCAAGTTGAATGGAGTAGATCTTAGAAAGAAAGGTATCAATCGAATAGGAAACCTTCTTGTACCGAACAAAAACTACTGTAAATTTGAAGACTGGATGGCACCTTTGATTGACAAAATGCACGATGAGCAAGATGCTGCTCACAAGGAATGGGCCATGAAAATCGCCGCTATGAAAGATGACGATCATGAACTCCCTGAAAAATTTGTTTGGACTCCATCAAAAGTGATTGAACGTCTTGGTCATGAAATAAACAACGAAACTAGTGTCTTGTTTTGGGCCGCTAAAAATAATATCCCGATCTTTTGTCCTGCATTAACCGATGGGTCCATCGGCGATATGCTCTATTTTCATTCTTACAAACGAAATGGGTTTGTTCTCGATATCAATGATGACATTAGACAAATAAATGATCTGGCCGTGAAGAGCTATGCCACGGGTCAAATCATAATCGGAGGAGGAATCGTAAAACATCACACATGTAATGCAAATCTAATGAGAAACGGAGCCAACTTCTCAGTCTATATTAACACAGCACATGAATATGACGGCAGTGACTCTGGTGCAAGCCCAGATGAAGCTGTATCATGGGGAAAAATTCGCATTGATGCAAAACCAGTAAAGGTTTGTTGTGAAGCTACTATTGCATTGCCTTTAATTGTAAGTCAAACTTTTGCAAAGGACGTTGATCAGTGGAAAGAGACATCTAAAGATTGTAAAGTTTGGCTTGACTAAGGTACTACTTAAATTTTCTATTTACATGTTTTTTTTAATCTCTGATTCATCTAATTCAGACATCAATGCGGCTAATGTAGGATCTCCATCAATAAAACTGGTGAGATTAGAATCAGACATGACAGCTTGTTGTAACATTGCTGTAAAACTAATGCACTGTTTCATGTCATCAGATATGTCCTCCGTCTTAGCACGTTTCCGCTGATTCAATTTATTCTCTTGCAGAATTCTTTTGCTTGTAAACGGTGAACGAATCGGAGAAGATTGCTTACTTTTCATTGGTGATACATATTGCAATTCTACTTCTTCATCAAGTGGATTATCTTGATCAACAGGCGCCACAGCAAGATGTCGGACTTTAGGCCCCTGAAATGGAATAGATTTCAGGTACAAATCAATTATATTTCCAACGTCCCCTAAAGGAAGGTATACTGAAAATTCGTCGCTAATGAAGGATTCACTGAACGAAGCGAGAGCAGCCTTGATACAATTAGTTAAGTCATGTGCGTTCATCAATGAATTACATCGATGATGCACACTAGATGGTGCATTATGTAGTAAATCTTGTAAAAAGGCTTTGAACGAAGCCTCTTTCGTATAACGTGGAAAAAGCGCCGCGATTTTTCTTTCGTTGACGTTCATTTTACTGATATTTTTCCATGAGAAAGGAAGATCGTCATCAGCAGAAAAGTAATGAACAATCTTGATAGAATCTTGACTAAACTCCGTCGCTGGATTCTTGTATCTCGACGTCAATCCTGGAATCGCCCTTGCAGCGAAGTTAATGACATCTAAACAGTATTTTGATAAAGATTCTGACAATTTGTCAAAAGCTTTTCTTTGTACATGATATGGAAGATTGTGTATATTCTCCTCTTCATTAGGAAGGGAAAACATTGTTTTGGTCAGAATAATAGAGAACAATCTTGGTAATGATATTTTTTCAATGATTGGAATTTCAGTATCCCGAACAACGTTATCAAATAATGCTTTGCATGCGGCCATGAGTAGTGAATCATAATTTTCACCACTCATTGAATCTTCGAGTTTAATTGGTATGACTGGGATACTAATATCAATATCTGAGTTGGATTTTGACCCTGGCGGAATCAGATAAATTAATCCATCGCACTTCTCTGCTTCCAAATCATCTATATTACAGATAGTGGTGACAGTTCTCACTTCAGTATGCAAGTGATTCGCAATCCTCACTTCATTCAAAGGAAATCTTGAGTCTAACCACAGCTTAATCAATTCAATTGAAGTAGAACAGGAGATATCATCAACTGCTATGATCAATCCAAGTTTGAAGAGGTACGTATTTTTCAGTTCTTTTGTCGAAATGTTACTTCTCGTGCTACGGATCAGCTCGGGGATACCTTTAGCCAGAAGTACTTCAAGGAAGACCCGGGATATATCTATTTTTTCCTGCATATCAGTTCCGAGTTGATAAAGAACGTCTTCAAAAGATCTGGACTCTTTTTCGATAGGGAAAGCTGGAAGTGAGCTTCTGCGTGCAATTATGGGTGCAGTTTGTAGAGCTACAGTTGAAAAAGGATCTAGTTCCTCTATCGTCTTTCGCGTTTGATATTTGCCACAGTGACTCAATTTGGTCCTTGCGAGCCATCTCCTTAAACAAACACACTTCTTAGCCAATTCAATTTTACGAATCCATTCCAATTCAACTCTTCTTTCTTCCGCCTCTCGTTCTAGTCGTTTGCGTTCTATCTCTTCACGACGTTTCCTTTCAAGTTCTAGTTGCCGGCGTCTCTCTTCCTGTTGAATTCGACGCATAGCTTCCTCCTTTTCTCGCTGAATTTGTTCTTGACGCTCCTTTTCAGCTTGAATTCTTTGTAACTCCTCAGCGCGCTTTCGTTCCTTCGCTTCTTCTTCTGCCTTCAATCGTTCATGCTCGATGCGCAGTAATCGGATGCGTTCATCTTCTTCTTTCTTTCTGTTAGCATCTTCAACAGCTTTCAAATGCTCCTGTTCCTGCCGTTTAGCATCGGCTTCTTTTCTTTGTTGTTCTATTCGTAGCAATTCTTCTTTTTGCCTGGCTTCTTGTTTCTCTGCGAGTTCACGGGCTTGGTTTTCTTGAAAAAGGCGCTTTTCTCTTTCAATCCTTTCGTGTTCTATTCTCTTGAGCTCTTCGGAACGTTTCTTTTCTTCATCCGCGAGACGCTTTTCTTCGATCGCGTTTTGACGCTTCAGAATTTCTTCTTCAAGTTTTTGCTGAATTTGAGCAGAACGCTTAGCGGCCGCATCTGCAAAAAGCGCACTATCTAGAGTAGCGCCGATTCCACTTGCCTCACCACGGCAAACGGCAAGGCGGGTTGCTCCTCCCAGTTTACTCTCAATCGTTCGGTTCATCTTTTTTGGTCTCAGAGGAATTATTATCCCCTTGATTGGATCTTGCGGTTCCTTAAACTCGCTCTTTCTCCAGAAAATCATTTCGATACCATCTGCCTCGGATGTGGACACTTTTCCGCATGCAATATTGTAGTGCTTGCACGCTTCTTTAGCTTCTTCCATATCCTCAAAACATAGTAGATTGACTAGATTCTCCAAAGGGTATTCATCATTCACCGCCTCGTTTGTCTCTCGTTTTCTGAAGCCAAAAGTTCTTGCCATAATTTTAAAACACGCCTTACGCATAGCCTCGACATACTTATACATAATACAAGCATACAGATATGGTGTTGAGGGGTCTTTGAGAAGCGCAAAGAATCTCGCATAATTATATTCTTTTCGTGCTTTGTACACATCCAGAGCGAACTGGACAGGCTTTGAGTTAAAAATTTCTGGCCGATCACGTGAGAGGCGAGCGGCGTACTTGAGAACTTCCATCCCTCCATCATTGTTTATAGTTAGGAGAATGTAAAGCGCTCTCATCTCTGGTTCAGCAGTTCCATTAGTGCTAGAATTTCCAATGAAACGTTGTGATACATTCGTGTCAGAATCAGAGTTGATCAGAGTATTGCCATCATAATCCACTGGGGTGGACCCCCTGACACTGTTGTGAGTACAACCATGAACAATAGCAAGCGTTGATATTGCATCATCTTCCAAAATTGAACGCCCATCAGCATCATCATAATATAAATTCAAAGTCTTCATAGTTTGACCCAACTCTTGAATATTTTGTTGTGATTGATTTTTGATGTAGTCTGGTATATGCGACAATTGGTGTTCCATCATTGCGTGCCAACGCGCAATACGTTCGTGACATCTCACTGCTGTTGCATTGCAACGACCGCCAGTTCCAATAAAGTTTTGCAAAATAAAATCTTTTCGAATCATTCTAGTTCTATCCCAAATAAATTGGTAAACATCCAGAGGATTAGGCACTTGACCAAATCTAGGATCTATTCCTTGTCGATCTCGTTCCATAACGTATTCTTCCAAATACCCACACACCTTTTCTAAAATGTGAGGTGGACGAATGAGCTCAGGTATATCTAGTTTGAAATCGGCCGCAGACCTTCTAAACCTCTTCACAGCAGTATCTCTCAACGTGAAACCTTTTGGATAAATGTCAGGATGTGAAAGTTCCAGCATTTGTATGTCACCTTCACTTTCTCTCCGCACAAGTTCTTCATCAGGACACATCTGTAGGCAAGTTCCAACAAGAGACTTTGTCGATAGATGATTAAACTCTTCCTCATCCTGTATTTGACTATCTGCAACACTTGATTTTTGTGAAGGGTGATAATTTTTGGCACGTTCGACTAAGTCAGCTGGGAGATAAGATGTAGTAGATCGATTTTGTTGACTTGCAAAACGTGATGCATTCCTTTCTGCAAGTTTGTTGCGTTCTTGTGCGTCATCATCTGCTATTGCAATTTCATTGGAAGAAGAAAATCGCATTTTATTCCGTTCCATCAACCGTTTGCGGAATTGACTTTCTTCATCTGTCGATTTTGTTTCTTCCTCGATTGGAGTGTTTTTCACCTTACGTGGTATCCTTTCATGTATAGATGAAACAGAAGTCCGAATCGTTGATAACTGTGAATCAGCAACCGCTGATTTGTCGTTCAATGAGCTCTTGAAAGAAAACTTGGATGGATTCGTTGGAACAAACTCTGTAGCCGATGGATTTAAACGAATAGTAGAACCCTTATTTTTTTCTTCTTCGTCATCATCATTATCATCCTCATCACCACCAGGAGGATTATGTTCCTCCTCATCTTGTTCCATTCTATCTTGAACTTGTCTCATCTTCATTTCCATCATTTTCTTTTTCTTAGCCTCTAGTTTAGCCTTGAGTTCAGCTAATTTTTCCTGTTTTGCAGCAGCATCTGCCATAGTTGCAGTTTCATTCGTAGGTTGTGGACTTTTCCGATGTTGCGGTGTGTAAACTATATTCCCAAACGTGGGTGATTTACTACTACTACTACTCTCTGTTTTCATTTGAGTACCACCAAATCCAAAGGATGTTGTATTATTATTCGCAAAAGGATTTGAAGCAGTTGTCACTGTGGAGGATCCTCCATCTCCTCCTCCTCCAAAAAAGGGATTGGTGGGACCTTTTCCAACAGGTGTTGTAGCTGTTCCAAAAGTACTGAAATTAGTTGTACCAAAGGTTCTATTCCTATTCGTTGACATGGATGCCATATTTGAGGAAAAGTTGGTTGTTGCTGCCGATGCTGTTGTCGTTGATGATGATGATGCAAAACCAAAGGATGTCGTTGGCGCAGGAGCTTGACCAATGGAACCAACGGTTGTTGACGTAGCAGTTCCGAATGCGGATGTTGACGAGGAGGACCCAAATGGTCCCATAGCTGGTGTCGTTGTCCTTTGAAGTGATATATTGGAAGATGTTCCAAAAGGACTTGCAGTTGTTGGGGCAGTATTAATGTTACTGCTGTTTGGAAACGTCGATGATGATATTGAAGAAGAAGACGTAATAAACGGCGACTGACCAAATGTACTGTTTGTGAATGCTGGAGCCGATGTTGTCGTTGTGGGTCGATTCCAATGACTAGTGGTTGATGCTGTCGTTGCTGTTGTCATTGTAGGTACAGATACATTTGGGGACGGAGCAAAAGGATTACTCGTACCAAACAAAGACTGATTGTTCGAAGGAGTGTTGTTGCTCACTCCAAACATGGATTGTGACTGAAATCCATTTGGGTTATTATTCCCTGAAAACGAAGGATTCTGACCAGCATTCTGATTATTAAAACTAGTATTAATATTGTTGTTGAATCCACCTCCAAACATGTTTTAGACAAATATGGTTGTTTGGTAGTTGGTTGATGTTGTGCTTGCTTTGGCACAACAACTGATCTTATGAGATAACTGTGGTGCTGTGGTGCTTCTTACTTCTTGCTTCTGTGTAGTGAGTAGTGAGATTATTTGGGAGGGATCTTAGGTACTAACGATACCTCTAATCCTAAAATATAAAGTTCGTTTTTGTTGAACACATAAAAAAAGCCAAACATCAAACATGATCAAACGATAAATAAAAACGAAAGGACACACACATACATATACACAACTATGAAGAAATCTTATATTTACTTCATATTCCTAGTAACACAGTCGTGGAAACTAAGTTATGGTTACACTCCATCGAAAGTTTCCTTGACACGTTTTACTCGTAGGAGTCCTACTTACAACATACCTGCCCTCCTCCTACCAACACATCCAGATAATGAGAGTCGAAGAAGAAACATGAAATTCCACTCTACGGTTCAAATCCAAGAATTGGACAACATGAAACAAGGTTTAGAAACTAATTCTAATGATTGGAGTCTAAACGGAGAATACCATGATAGTGATATCAATAATAATAATAATGACAATAGCGACAAGGAACAAGAAGAACAAGAAGAACAAATGACTTGTAGAATTGCAGCCTCTGCCGATGGAAAATTACATCTCAAAGAGGATCCTTCTTCCAGTCCACCCGATCGATTGTTACGTAGACAAATCGATCAGATTTATAATGCTAAATTTTATACGCTCTTCAAATCACTATCTTTGAACATTCATCAAGATGTGGAACAAGAAGAAGCCGATGCAGAAGAAAAAGAAGAATGTCTGGAAAGTCCAATCGAAACAACCATGTCTGTAAATGCTCATGCATTAAAAAAGTCTTTGGAACAGTCTGGTTTTAGATTATGGAAAAAACGTGATCTGGACCTATGTGAGGCATTGAATGAAGGATATTTACTTCGACTGTCCATTCAACCAGATCTCAAAGATTTTGATCCAAATCTTGGTAGAGACCTTTATCCAGAATTATACCCATTCAATAGCACTGCCGAAGCTGATAATTCGCTTTTGTTTGATGGTAGAATACTCATTTTTACCCGTGGATATTCTCAAGAGATTACTAGAGGGCGATTATTGTTACCTAAATTTGATTATCTTCAGTCATCGCTAGTGCAACGATCTGCATTTGCAATCGCAAGAAGATTAGGACAGATAGAGAGTGAAATCGTACAGAAAATGATGGAATTGCTCAATAAATGCTGGCATTCATTCAAAGTTTTTATAGATGAAACGAATGCAAAGATTCCCTCCCAAGCTCAACCATTGTTGAAAAAGGGGATGGACTTTATTGAGAATGTGGGAAAAAAAGAAACAGATATCAGTAAAAGGAAACCATCGCTTAAACTCGAAAGATATGTTGGCAGTTCTGCGAAATATGTGGATTCTCCAAACAATGATTATGATGCCTTGAATCCATTCTTAGTTTGTGAATTGGAAGACAAGGTCACAAGATCTATGTCAAAAGATGAAGAAGAAAATGTCATAGTTCGTGATTTACTACAAGGATGCGAAAATGGTCAACTGAAATGCAAATATGATTTACAGAAATCTAATTCAGAACCTATGCATCTCTTGAAAAGAGTTAGTATTTCTAATTTGGTAGATTTCTTTTCGACGGGGGGAAGAAGACGGTTGATTCAAAGCTTATTTTCTATCTCGGAACTTATTGAACCAACGTATGAAGAAGTGTGCATTCTATGGCGACCGTTACCACACAAAAAGACGAAACCAAAGAAAGCCTTTCGTCCTCCAAAATTAGTTTATTACCTTGCAGAACTTTTCGATCTCGTTGATCAGCTTCCGAAAAAGGACGATGATGAACCCAAACTGCCTCCTAGACCTTTAGAAATCCGAACATTTGATAGAGTTCCCATGGCAAATGTGCAAGCAGTTTTTCCCAAGACGAAACTTATTTTCCGACCTGCTGATGCACTGATCCTGGACGCAGTGAATACTATTTCCCTACTTGCCGTGCTTGCTAGTCAACGTTTCGATAGTCCCAAGCTTGACATAATCGCATTGGTATCTGTATTATTATGGGTAGTCAGAACATTTTTCAGATATTCCAACAAGATTGCTCGTTATGATCTACTTATCAACAAGTTTCTTACTTCTAGAATAACTCATCGCAATAGAGGAGCTCTACAGTACATTGTAAACGAGGCTGCGATGCAAAGGTCGCAACGAGCTTCACTTGTTCACGAGTGGCTTAAGGAGAAATATGATGCTGAAGGGTCATTGATTTCTAGGAATGATATCCTTTCGGTAGGTCAAAAGGAGTTGAATGCTCGATTGCGTATGGATCAACCAGTGAACATTGATGTCAATGCTGCACTGATCGATTTGACAGCTTTGAATTTAATTAAATTCAATGAAAACGATGAGTTGGTTGTTATTCGAACTGAAGCACTGGCAACTGAAGCTCTAACTACCATCTGGGATCAATGTTTTGAAGTAGCAGAATGCTAAATGTAGACTAAATGTAGTATAAACAACTATTCTATGTATAAAAAAAAGAGTTGGATTTTGAGACTTGAGACTATGAATGTACTATCGATACCGTCGTTGATCAGGTTTTGTCGAGAGAGAAAAAGAGGAAACGAGAAACGACCAAACGACAAACTTGTCATTCAATTACACCACAACCAAATTCATGATGGACCAACACGAGCTTCGTTCCCTTTCTGATCCTCCAACAGATGGTATCACTCAGTTATGTTATTTTCAAAACGAAACGTCAGATTCTCTTTTGGCCGCTACCAGTTGGGATGGAGCTTTGAGGATATATGATACCACAGCTATGAAACCCATTTGTCTCCAATCCATGGATTCCGGCCCTTTACTTGGACTCTCCGTTTGTTCAACTGGTAAAAGCATATTTACAGGTGGTCTGGATGGTGCAGTTCGAAAGATTGACATCGCTTCCACAACAGTGACTGTGATTGGGCATCATTCGCCACATATCAAGGAGCCTACTGATACAGACTCTGTTGCTTGCTCGTGCTTATCATCCATCTCTTTTGGAGATCCAAAAGCTCCCACGCGCTTTGTTGCAAGTGCAGGTTGGGATAAGAACTTTTGCATTTGGGATAGTAACAATGACAGCAAGAAACCGATCGTTGAAATTAAACTCCCCGGAAAAGCATTTAGTATGGACATTGATCCATCGACCGGAACGCGTCTTGCAATCGCAACTTCTGGTAGAAGATTAGTCATTATTGATGTGAAACTAGATGAAAATAATTCTCCTACAGCTTCAATAGTATTAGACAGGGAGTCATCTCTCAAGTATCAAAGTCGAGTATGCCGATTTTTCCCTGATGGTCGAGGCCTTGCTATTGGCTCTATCGAAGGCCGTGTAGCTATCGAATTTTTGGAAGAAGTTGGAGTGAGCTCTAAAGGTACGTCTTAAATTTGATGTACGCGATTTTCCTCTGTTTCATACACCCATCATTCTAATACTTATTTTGTAATACGAGACAGATATGAAGAAATACGCATTCAAGTGTCACAGAAGCGATGATACTGTTTATCCAGTGAATGCCATAGCATTTCATCCCCTTTTAACTTTGGCAACAGGAGGATGCGATGGAACAGTAGTTACATGGGATGGTCTGAACAAAAAGAAATTAACAGTTTTACCAAAGTTTCCTACATCGATTGCAGCCTTGGCGTTTAATCACGATGGTACTGAACTGGCTATTGCATCATCGTACACTTTCGAACACGGTGAACAAGATCATCCTAGAGATGAAATATTTGTTAGGAAGATGGAGGACATTGATGTGCAACCGAAGAAAAAGGAATGAAATGCCAAATGAAATCTACAGACAGAATGGGACATTGGAACTGATGATAAAACACTTGGGGCATTGATAATTACTTTGCTAAATTAGAATAATACATTTAGTTTCACCATATGCATGAAATTTACATACAAGAGACAAGCGAAACTCGATACTCGATAGGAGATTCGAAACGTAAAAAATCAAAGGATAATCTCTCTACACGTCAAGGATAAATTCATTCTATCCTTGACATGTAGAGAGATTAACCGTGTAGGATCCTTAGTGACGTACTTTAGAAGCCAAGGCAACGCTGTGAACCATCGAACTCTTTTTGCTCTGAAGCCTGTGAGGAAAGTTACATCACATCACTAACCAATCAAGCACATTTCTTGACTATATTTCGATTAAGATGAAATTTACCTCAATTGCTTTGCTAGCGACTGTTTCAGTCGCATCGGCTTTTACTGTCTCATCTCCTTCTTTTCGCACTTCTGTTTCATTAGACGCAAAGAAGGTCAGCTTTAAGGAAGACTCTCGTAAGGCGCTTGTTAGCGGAATCAATAAAGTAGCAGATGCTGTGAAAGTTACTCTTGGACCAAAAGGAAGAAACGTAGTACTTGAGCGTAATTATGGTGCACCTGAGATTGTCAATGATGGAGTTACAATTGCTCGTGAAATCAGTTTGAAAGATCCCGAGGAGAACGTTGGTGCGAAGCTCATTCAGGAGGTAGCATCAAAGTCAGACTCTAAGGCTGGAGATGGAACAACTACTTCTACCATTATGACTCAAGCTATTGTAAATGGAGGAATAAAGGCTGTAACAGCAGGTAATAACCCTGTCGCCCTCAACAAGGGAATTAGGACAGCTGCTAGAATGATCGCTGAAGAAGTCAAGAGAATTGCAAGGGTGAGTAAAATTTTTTTGCTAGCTTTTGAAAGTGTTTTGATTCCATTACCAGCCCTTTAATATTTTCCTACTCGTAGCCTGTTGAAGGAGTCAAAGACCTTAAAAATGTTGCTACTATCGCATCTGGGTCCGTAGAGATGGGCCGTATTATTGCACAGGCGTTCGAAAAGGTTGGTGAGAATGGTTCCACTGTTATCGAAGAATCACAGACTCTTTTCGATGAGATTGAGTTTACCGAAGGACTTACTATCGATCGTGGATATGTATCTCCTTACCTGGTTAAAGATCAGGAGCGTCAGATCGCAGAGCTAACATCTCCTCGTGTTCTAGTAACTGATGCCAAGATTGATAATGTGAACGAACTTGTTCCCCTGCTTGAACAGCTTGTAAAGAGCAAAGATCCCATTTTTATTGTAGCTGAAGACATTACCGGAGAAGCACTTTCTGCTTTGGTTGTGAACAAGATGCGTGGAGTGCTTGATGTAGTTGGAATTAAAGCACCTGGATTTGGAATGCGCCGCAAGGAATATCTTCAGGATATAGCAATTGCCACTGGTGCAACATATGTTGCAGAGGAGGTCGGAATCACACTAGACTCTGTAACACTAGACATGCTTGGAACTGCTGAGCGTATTGTCTGTGCTAAGGAGCTTACCACAATTGTGACCGATGGAAAGCAGGAAGAAGCTATCGAAGCACGTATTAAGCAAATCCGCCGAGAAGCAGAAAATGCTGAAACTGACTTTGATAGGGATAAAGCAACTGAACGTATTGCTGCTCTAGGAGGTGGAATTGCTCGCATTAAGGTTGGAGCTGCTACCGAGACTGAACTCAAAGACAAAAAGCTTCGTTACGAGGATGCCTTAAACTCTGTAGACAGTGCTAGAGAACTTGGAATCGTCCCAGGAGGAGGTGCATGTCTAGCCTATTTGCAGGTTACGATGGAGGAAAAAATTATGGCATCGATTGTTGATGACGATGAGAAAGTGGGAGCTAGCATTCTTCTTAAAGCTCTTTCTGCACCTTGCATGCAGGTGGCAGAAAATGCCGGAATTGAGGGAGCTGTCGTTCTCTCCAAAGTTCAAGCCTTGAGTCTTGAGAAGGGAGTAAGTGCATTCGTTACTTAATTTTTTTCATTATTACATGTATTGCTAACCTCAATGTCAATATTAATAGTTTGGATGGGGATGGGATGCAAACAAGATGGAATACTGTGAGCTATACGAAAGAGGAGTGATTGATCCTGCTAAGGTGACAATCAATGCCATCGAAAACTCTGCTTCCGTCGCTGGTCTTGTTCTCACCACAGAGTGTCTTGTCACCGAAATTCCAGTCCAATTAAGTGAGGAAGATAAGCAACGCATTTTCGATGCTCAGGGAATGGGCGCTGGAATGCAAATGTAAGAAAATATAAATCCTCTTAATACTTATAGGTAGTTGCCCATTTTCAGAAACATGTATATGACTGAAATACGGAAAGTGATGCTAGGCGTATAAATTAGTAACAATACATCCGAAAAACTAGTTGATTTACCATATTTCTATTCGTTTTCTTTCGAGATAATCAAGCTTACAAATGGTTTAAAAATATTGACACGTTAAGGTTGGTCATATAACTAAAATAAGCACATTTGGATCAGTAGACAAGAATATCTATATCTAGTCAAACACTTGGCATCACATGTTCAAAGACCTTGCAATCTAGTTGGCGTGTCTTTTGAAGAAGGTCTCAAAGCGAATCCAGATGCAGGTCTCGTAGACACCTTTGGCTGTTCCTCCTTGGATTTGGTTTGAAGAGTGCTCTTTTTCTCTGGACTTTCATCATCAAAATTCGCAAATGTTGCAAAGGCCGCAGTACCGCCGCCTCCGCTGTGATTAATGGACTTTGTTTTCTTTGGTACCTTCACGGTAATTTTTTCTCCCATTTTCAAACTGTAATCCTTGGTGGACGAACCCAGTCCCAAAGATGCGTCTAAAGCCGCAGCAGCAGTGCCTCCATTCAGTTCAAATTCTCTTTCTCGTTGAGCGTCTTGTAGAGATGTATTGAAGTCAAAGGCGTCATTTCTTTCGTTAAAAGCTACACCAATGAACATGTGTCTACCATTTTGATTCTCAATTCTCAACACAAAATATCTTGAACTATCAATACACCGTTCAACAGCCCCCTCCTGAATTGGACATACAGCAAAAATAGTTCCCTTATGAGAATCAACTAAAATGGCTGCTGTCACGTTGTTTCTGTCTACGACTTTCACTGTACCATGCCACACTTTATCTTTCCAGTCAGCGCCACGCCAACCAATGGATCCACTCTGCCTAGTGGGAAGCTTGAATACATGTGCATTTTTTATCGTTGCCCTGACACGCTCAACGACAGTTGGATCAGACAATGAATCTAAGAAAGCAGAAGTGGAAGTACTTGAAGATGTGGGGGAGGTGGAACTGCTTTTGATATCTAGTTGTTTCTCAGATTTATCATTTTCGTTCACTGGAGCATCATGAAATGCCTGGATGGAAGGTTTTTTAGTACGTTTGAACATGTGGATGTTGTTGGATCGGTGGAACGTGGTGAATTATGGCTGACCAGCAAAACGGGGGAACGTTATGCGCGAGAGAGCTATTGAGACCCCTCAGACCTGTTACTCGATACGAGCGCGGACCAATTTTAACGAATGAATACCTAAACCGTTGGCCGGGTTTGAAATTTGCGTGACAAAGTTTTATAAATTTTTCTTTATGGCAATCCCGTGACTAAATTAGCTGGCATTGTAAAAAAAAGAAGATCGCGAGATCGAAGACAAGTCGCAACCCTCAACCAGCAACCAGATACGCAGACCAGTAAGCACGAAAGAGATGGAGTCTTTTTAAAAATGTAATAAATGGTGTTCCAAATTCAACTTTCAAAAAACTCCATTAAAGAAGGTCATGGTAAACAGTTGTACTGTGTGGCTTGGTCTTCTGATTCATTTACTCAATCAAATACGAGCGACAATAACGTGGTGAAGTACTCGGGATTCACTAATGGCGACGAGATAGATCCTCTCACAGATCACAATCTAGAGTCTAAGGAAGCGTCACAGAATATAGACAATAAAGATTCCATCTATGAATGTGATGAACACATGGTACATGACACCCATAGCATAGATACTGGAATCTATCACTGCTTTGCAACGTGTGGATCTTTCTATTTGACTCTTTATCAAATTGATACATCCAATCAAAATTCAAACATGCAAGTGAAACAAATATATAAAGATGCAGATGATGGAGAAATTTATTATACTTGCGTCTTTGCAGGAAGATGCAAACACTTAGATGGACCCAAGATGATAATAAACGAAGAAATCATTTTAGACACATCAAAAGTCATTAGTAACTCATATACATACCTTGATGGGGACCATGGAAATAAAATGACAACATCACCTCAACTTTGTCTCGTAGCAGGAAAGCGGGGTACGATCAAAGTTATTGATACTTTACAACAATCTCTTGTGGCCACATTAACTGGACATTGTGATGAGGTGTACGATTTGAAGCTGTGCCCAACTAATGAGTGGCTTATTCTCTCAGCGGCAAATGATGAGTCAATAAGGCTATGGAATTTGAAGGCCCCATCGTGTATTGCATTATTTGCTGGTCACAAAGGGCACAGGGATGCAATTTTAAGTTTGGATTGGCATCCGTCTGGAAAATTTTTTGCAAGTGGAGGATTCGATCAGACAGTTAAAGTATGGAGTTGCGAACACGATGATATTCAAAAGTCAATGAAAGATAGTTTTTGCACAAACGGTTCAACTCGTTTTTCCACTGTGATTCAGCAATTTCCAATATTTAATACATCAAAGATGCATTCTGACTATGGTAAGTCATACGATTTCATTCTTTCTGAACATCGGATATAATATAATACTTACCTCAGACTTTAGTGGACTGTGTTCAATGGATCGGAAATATGATTGTGTCCAAGTCGACTACAAATGTTATTAGCATATGGAAACCGACTCTAAATGGCTCGCTGGTTTTTAATGACATGGATGACTTTGTCCATTTACAAGACTTCAAACTTCAGGGGTGTAATGCGTGGTTTCAACGATTTGCAATTGATAGAAACTATCAATTAATGGCAATTGGGAATGATGTTGGTGATTTGAAGATTTGGAGACTCGGTGAATCAAAAAAGCAAATAAACCTTTCCAACAGCCATTCTTCCTCCTTGGTTCGAATGGTTTCCTTCAGCCCAAATGGAAAGGTTTTGATTGGAGTAAGAGATGATAGTACCGTTTGGAAATATTACATTGATTAGAAATTTTCGGGAAAAATAAAGAATGAGTATTATCCAGTTATTTTAACAACTTTTCTCTAAATCAGCGATTGTCTTGATGTACTTAGCTAGCCTCTCTAGCTAAAGAGAGTCTAGCTAAAGAGAGAGGGAGTGCAGAGTACAGAGTAGCTCTGTTTCTGTACTCTGCTCTCGTAGTTTTTGATTTCTAGTCGTATCCATGCTTAGTAAGGATTTATATATTGAAACTTTGCCGTGTAAGAACGATGTCCATTTGGTCTAGAGGTATGATTCCTGCTTCGGGTGCAGGAGGTCCCGGGTTCGAATCCCGGAATGGACCATATTCTGTTTTGCGTCATTTTATCTTGCTCATACTTAGTTTTATTTTTGCATTTGTAGTTGTTCAACTTATTATTCCAACATCATAAATTATGCTTTTCCCCGATCATGCTCATGAAATATTTTGCAATATTATTTTTGGCTGTGATATATG
>Ga0213868_10000624_pt1 | contig 33694 bp, 21 predicted proteins | sample PICome_9_FD_160087 | JGI IMG/M metagenome (GOLD analysis project Ga0213868, IMG submission 160087) | Coastal seawater microbial communities near Pivers Island, North Carolina, United States - PICO127 | ecosystem: Environmental > Aquatic > Marine > Coastal | place: USA: North Carolina...
TCAAACAAAGAATGGCAAATAATGGAGGATTGAGGATTGAGGAGCGAGGAGTGAGTATGTATTCCCGTACCAACGAGGATAGTGTACAAAACAAGAGAAACGACTCGCGACCACGACCACGACGCATCCACATATGTTATTCACAATCATTCTCTTTCAACACAATCCACATGCCCCAAGACGACAAAACACAATTAGAGATTGCACTATCTCATTTGCTATCATTTGATGTGGAGGATTGTCATGATATTCTAGAACATTTACTATCTTTTGAATCGAAAGATGATTTGTTGGAGCACATGATTTCGCTTTTAGGAGACGCCAATACAAATGAAATACATTTATTCGTTGATAATGTAATGTTCTATCTTAATGGAGAACCTTTAACTTTGAAAAATTCTAGGGTAGATGAGCATATCGTGGAAGATCAGAAGATGCCTGCACAATCTTCTCAAGTTTCGGATAGTACACAGACATTAGAGAAACAAAGAATAGAAAAAGAGAAGAAAGAAAAACAAAGAACTCTCGAAGCAGAAAGAAGGAAACAACTAGAAGAAGAAGAGGCTATAAGATTAAAAATGGCTCAAATACGAATGGAACAGGAAGAAGCGTTGATCGCTTTGAAGAAGAATGCAGATGACATGAATCATAAGAACAAGAAAGAAAATCCTACAGAAACTTCATCAAATACATTAGATGATTCACAATCAAAAAAGGATGACGTAGTTGATCCTATTCCAAAAAATACCAAAACAAAGAAGATTGGAAATATTACATCAAAATTGAAACATGTACCCGAGATACCATTACGTGGAAAGGCAACGATTGTTTGCGGCTGTTTTGGCACCGTTCATAAACCTCTCACCAATTGTCTATACTGCGGTAGAATTTCATGTAAAAAAGAAGGGTTTGGGTACTGTCCCTTCTGCTCCAATTTGATTGATGTACCATCCAAGAATAAGTCATTAGATAGCGCGACATTGCATAAAGAACGATTGTTAAAATTCGATAGAGATGCTGCTAGAAGAACTATAATCTACGATGATCAAGCTGATTACTATTCCAATTCAACATCTACATGGCTGTCTGAGGACGAGCAGCAATTTGCGAAAGTTAAAGAGGACGAACGTCAGAAAGAATTACACTCCGTGAAGAAGCAGGTCATGAATCTTCAATTTTAAACAATAAAACAGGTTTGCACATGCGTGTTTTCTCTCTAGAGGTAAATTTCATACCTCATACCTACTAGCATTCACATATCTTGTAATCTCTAAAAATAGTCAATATCAAACATTTAGATAAACAGAACATAGGCAAATCTATAAAAGTAAATATATTTTGGATGGATGAAATCGTTTAATTTATTTTATGGATTGGACATTTCAGTAGTTTTGATAGGAAGCACGACAGCACACAGCACGAAGCACGAAGCACCACCAAGAACCTCCCACCACCAATACAATAAATACTTGCATGCACGTAATACAATCCAAACGAGATACATAAACACCATATCCAAAACAAACACATAGAGTTATATCATTTGGTATGCTTCTCATTGAAACTCAAAAGTCTTTCAAAGAAAAAACAAATGAGCACCATCATACAACAAATCTCAAAACTATCAAATAAACACGGATTATCACCAATTCATCATTGTTGCTTCGGGACCATTGCTGTCGTAAACCCATCAGGATCTCAACAGTCAAATAATACAAAGAAAAGGTCAAAACATAGAAAGCAAGGAAATGCAGGGTCATACAAGTTCGTTGATAGGGCATTCATTCGAGTGGCCGGTGGAAATGGAGGCAAAGGATGTTTATCTTATGAAACGTTACTCGGAAGTTCATACAAAAAGAAACCAGACGGAGGACATGGAGGGCACGGAGGCAAGGTCATCATCCTTGCAGACCAAAATGAACAAAGTTTAAATATGCAATCGCACCATTTTAAAGCAGAGGATGGAAAGAATGGAACTAGTAAACAGATGCACGGAAGAAATGGTAAAGATAAAATCATACGGGTTCCCTGTGGAGTTGTTGTGAAGAGAGTACTAGATTATGATGAAATTTATGATCCTGCATTGAATGTCATTAAGAAAATTAGTGCAGATGAAAAGGACGATACTGTTGTTGCGGAAGGAATAGATAGACCGTATGATTATGATGATATCGTAAATTTGGAGCAACGTAGTCAAGTAGATGGGCTTTTCTATTGGGAACAAGAAAATAGTATTACAGATGACGACGACGACCTCATTTCATCCTCTGAAATGCTTCCTATCGCCGAGCGTGAAACTATCCCTATTGCAGATCTGGACCAACCAGGATCCTTCATTGAAGTCGCAGGCGGAGGAATGGGTGGAACAGGAAATTGCGTTTATGCTAAGCGTCAGTTTCAGTCTAATATGTTTGCAGGAGCTGCAGAACGGGCGAAAGGTGAAGACGGTCAAGTCTTGCATCTTGAGCTTGAATTGAAATTAATTGCTGACGTAGGGCTAGTTGGATTTCCTAATGCGGGTAAGAGTAGCTTACTTGCGGCAATGAGTAAGGCTCAGCCTGAAATAGCACCATATCCATTCACGACTCTGCACCCTTTGGTCGGAACTTTAGAATACGTTGATGGTTTTAGAGCTATTCTTGCAGATGTCCCAGGTTTAATTGGAGGAGCTGCTTTGGGAAGAGGCAGAGGTCATGACTTTTTAAAACACATTGAGAGAACAAAAGCGTTGTTATACATCGTAGATGCAGCAGGCGTCGATGGGAGAGATCCACTGACTGATATTAGCGTATTGGTGGATGAAATTGCTTCATACGGAAACGAAGACATGATGGAACGACCTGCTTTAGTAGTTGCAAATAAAATGGACTTAATTCAAGATCAGTCACTGCAAGATGAAATACTTTACGCATTAAGCTCCTTGGCTATTGAGAAAGGTATTAATTTCAACGGTGAAGTTCATGGTATCAGCGCCGGAGTCACCGGAGAGGGACTGAGCGAATTATCGAGAGCGATCCGTACTTTGGTAGAAAAGGGAAATGCTGAGAGACAAACAAGAAATCAAATATTCCACACCTTTAAAATATAAAAGTATTTTTTTTTACAGTATGTTAGATATTGTAAACATCAATAGCATTCGTTGTTAGGTTCTCCACCCAACCTTTCGTTCCCATTTCCGTAAGTATTGGATTTAAAACTTTTGAGCCGCTCAGTAGAGTCCTATAACTCCCAATAATTAGAAGTTTCATTTTAGCACGCGAAAAAGCCACATTAAGCCGTCGTCTATCTTCTAACAGTCGACCAGTCTTGCCAGATTTGTTACTACGCACCATAGACACAAGAACAACATTTTTATCTCGTCCCTGATACCGATCAATTGTAGAAACTTCTAGGCCTGCTTTTATAGCCGGGACAAGAAAAGAGTCTTCTTCAAGTCTATTCACTTGCGCCCTGTACGGACTTATGACACCTATGTCAGATTCTTTGATTCCACATACGATAAGTCCCTTCACAAGTGTGCGTATGAGTTGAACTTCAACATCATTTATCATACCACCTCCATCGACTCGTCCAGATGACAGTTCTAAACCTTCAAACTCGGTTGATGAAGTGGAGTTGATTTTGTCTGTTGATACAAATAAAGCTGGCTTATTTGGATTCAGAACGGGTAGCATCCATCCAAGCCCTATTATTTCCGGTTTCACAAGCGTTCGTAGAGACCGCGGATAATGCGGAATAACTAACTTCTTAGTTCTTACGATATCATTTGCACATTTCAATTTTCCTTCATAAGCTATCATATTCGGTAAATAGCAAATGTCTTCATGCATACGATACTGTAACGTCAGCTGCGCAACGGCGTTCGGATGCTTATCAGCAAGTCTTTTCAGCATCGAAACACCGTATCCTGCTTGTTCCGCAGCTTCATTTTGTACAAGGGGAGGCAACTGTTCATGATCCCCAACGAGTACAAATGAATTTCCAGCCAGGAGAGCCCCAATCGTTGCAGGTTGAGATATCTGACCAGCTTCGTCGACCACGACGCAATCAAAATCTTGACCAGCTAGGAGAGGACTCTTTGGAATTGTTAAAGCACTAACTCCTATAATTTTGGCACTGGATACTACGTGGTGAAGGCTTGATATAGATGGCATCAGTAGTTTTCCATCGGCATGGAGCTCGTTTTCGCAGTTAACACGGTCTATCTGGAAAGCAAGCTCATGCGCTCGAACATGATGTAAAGAAGGATGACATGCACTCTTAGGACCGATTCGAACGATATCCGTATTAATCTCATCGTTTCGTGCAGTCGTCCCAACTCCGCTCTCAATAAGTTTTAGAAGAATGTTATCAACTGCAGCATGAGTATAGCTTGTTACCAGAAGTCTTTTCCCTAAAGCAATCATAAGACGGGCAATGAAAACAATGACAGAGGTTTTACCCGTTCCTGGAAATCCTTGAATAATAGAATAATCTCGGGCGGACATGACTTTGTAAACAGCAGCCTTTTGATCTTCATTAAGAGAGGAAAATTCTTGAGTAAGAGAACTTAGCTCAGAGCTTTGATTACTAAAAAAAAGCTCTGGTAGAGAAATTTGCTCGAATTGAGGCGAATCAAGATGTATGAGCAAGCTGCGCAGATTAGGAGCTCTCGATTTGAATTGCATCTGCGTTGGAGACATCAATTCTTGCGTTTCCACAGATTCTTTAAATGGAGATACATCTACAGTCAACAGCTTTGCAAGGTTTTGACGAAGAGTTGACGTGCCTACCAGGAAATCGTCCTTGTCCACGCGAAACGTGACTTCTTTCATTTCTCTTCGTTTCACAAATCGAGAAACCCGAAGGAAATCAGATTCAGTAACTTTTAAATAAATACTGCACTCGTCTAACTCCTTGACAGTTGCTCGAAACATACTAAATACATGTCGTCGTAATGGTGCCGTGGTTTCTGGATTCAGCGATGAACCGTCAGTGCTAACAACTACCCTACTGCTTGATTCAAATTTGAGCATATTTAACGGTTGGAACAAAGAGGAAGCACCCGACCTTGAAAGCTTTAATGTATATTCCGATGCGCCTCCAAAGTCTGAATTTGGCTCGTAATCTAAACATGTTTCATCAATTACCAACGAGGATATAGTTTTGCCTGATTTTTGTTCCCTCTCCAGCGATGGGACCAACCATGCGTCTGAAATTTCACGGTGAACACCAGAAGCCTCAAGATCTATCAAACGATCCCATTCTTTGAAATAATCGAGATCTATTTGATCTAAATGGTGCGTATAGTGATTTAGAAGCTTTCCATGTGTTCGTTGAAGATTGTATATGTCACCAGATGAATTGATTTGAACAGCTGCGTTCAGCATACACTCTTTACTCCTATAGCAGCGTTCGCAAGAATGAGATCCTTGAAGTAGATCTGGCAGGTCAGCGGGAGTCGCTGGTTCAATTTTTATAAGTTGCTCAGCGTTTTCTTCTGAACTTTTCTTTTCAAAAAGTACACCCCTTGGCTTGGAAACTTTCTTTATTTCGGTTGCAACAACGTTTCTTTGATTCAGAAGACTTTTTACTTCGGGAACTGATGGAGAAACGTGAATGGCATTAATAGATTCATGATTCAGGTATAATAACATTCCTCCATTTGCTGCTCCTGGGCCGGTTGTCTGAGCATTTCCGCTCTTAGCGGAACCGTACCGCGATTTTAGTGCCAAGGTGTAAAGAGAAAGTTGAGCCATATGAGTGTGTTGCGGTGTCTGATTATGCCCAGTTTTGAGTTCTACGCTCATTAATGCCTGAATCGAACTTTCACCAGCATTCTTATTAATATCAACACTCCGTTGAGGGATGATGGACGCTTCAACCGTTACATCAATGAATCCTTTAATACCAAGCTCTGTTGACATGGCGACTTCCTCTGTGGCATGAATGCAGTCAGCACGAAACTGAATATTTGGAGAAGAACCAGTACCATTTAACTCACGATGATTACTTTGCTGTGTAAAAGATGTATACATTGTAGCAAATCTCTGAATATTGGGTAAAATTTTGAGGACCTCGGCAATCATTAGATTTTCATTAAGGAGATTGGACCCGATTAATTGATCAGCGTGCTCTCGGACTATTATCGGCGCTGCCTGACGGACGAACTCATGAGTGAAATTATTTTGCACAAGGCATTTTTCGAATAACGCGTGTCTCATTTGACCAACTAGAGCAGCTTTGTTTAAACCATCAGAACCATATCGATTTTGAATAACAGCTCTTCGCAAACATGAAACAGAATCACTGATGGTGGTTGGTGTGAGCAAAGTATCAGGGTGGACAATTAAAACCAAATCTTCATTTTCTCCGATTGTATTCAGTTCCATTGGTATTTGAGATAGTTCAGTGCTATATTTTCCACTCACAGAACAAATGTGAATGATATCACCGACTTGACATTTTGTATGGAACCACTCACCACGGAGATGAATAAAACCATCTACTGCGGAAGTGGTACACGACTCTTCATTTTTAAATTGACTATTACACCAACGCGTCACCCCTAATGTTGTGGTAAATGTATTGGCATCGACATTGACATTATGAACCACGTATCTAGAACAAGAGATGTGATCAGTAGGCGATTTCCGTCGTTTTACCATATTATCAATCATATCGAAATCCATGTCTGAAAATTCTCCAAATTCAACATGAGCATCGGGCTGTGTTGCATGGCGTTGAAGTTGAGATCTTTCCACTATTTTATCAAAAGCATCTACGTCAATGTCTGGAAAATCATCGAAGTCTTGACAGCTATTTGAAAGAATTGAAGGTTTCTGGTTCTCATCCACTGTTGCATTACTTTTAGTGGAGGTAGAGAATGCCTCCGACCGATGCAATGATATAGGTCTGTTTGTATGTTTCGTGTTATTGCAGTCATGAATATTAGAATTCTTTTCTGAAGTCAAAGATGATGATGGCAAACACTGCCTCTTTTCGACTGCTTCATCTACAGCGGCGAACACACTATCATCAAATTCTATATCCTCAAAGTTGCATATGTTCTTGTGGCGATCATGTTGCATTAATAACGAACTTTCTGAAGTATTCGGTATGCTTTGACCATTATTCGGTAATAAGGGTTTTCTAGTCGACGATGGGAGATCCTCGAATTCGGCGACCGAAGGCTGACCGTTAGCAATCACGGCAGTGCTATCGTAAGGTCTTTTCCTTGTTGACGACGGAAGTTCTTCAAATGTGATATCTTGAAAGTCATCTACAAATTCATTTCGGTTTTCTGTGTCTAAAACATTCGAAGATGGATTTAATGCTGGTGGAACACCTTGAACAGATATCTTGTCATTGCTGCTTCGAGAATTCTTTGAGCTTTCATCGTAGCTCACAATCGTTACATCCTTTTTACTTCTATCCTTTAGCTCCATCAACAGATCATCGAAGGATATATCTTCCACTTGATTCTCCTGAATGGGATGATTTTGTTTCGTTACTTGATTTGAATTAGAAGAGCTTGAATAAGAAGGTGCCCGCCTATTGTTTTCTGACCCATTCGATTCTTTCGCTTTTCGCTCATGTAACTGTTTAAATAATCGTTTTTGTTTTACAAGTTCTCTACGTTGAATCCTTTTTTTATAACCTAAAGTTCCAACTATTTCTCTTCGTTTTGGACTCAGCCCTGATAACATAGCGTTAAATTCATCCGTAGACATTTCTTGAGCTTCACTCGATTTGAGAGGGTTTCCATCTGTCTCACGTGGAATACATTCATTTGTTTGCTGTATATTTTGTCTATGTGCATAATTATTGGTGATATTATTCTCATCCACTATTCCAAAGATGTAGTCTACTTCATCTTCTACAGGGACATTGTTGTTATTCTTTCTTTCAGATTGTTTTTCGGGTTGAGTAGAAAGCCCATGAGTTCCATGACTCTGATCAAGCGCAGTCGATAATCTAGTTCGCCTTCTTTTCCCACTCGAGCTATCTTTTCTACTGGACTTGGTGGACGACGTGATGTTTCTTGGTGTGAAAGAGGGACTTGAAAAAAGCGTATTCAAATTAAAACTTTTGCTATGAGGAGTTTCACTTCCCCATTCAATAGAGCAACCCTGTGTTAGACTATTCCCTTCTTCAACGTCATCACTCTCAGACAAATCTAATTCATTATTTTCTAATGGAGAATGCATCACCTATTGCTCTTTTGTAGAGTAGGAATGATCTGTTGTTTCATTTAAAAAAAAACAATTTTCGTTGGTGTGATCTGAGTTTCAGGCTATTTTCTTCGATGGTAACCGTTGATCAACGTATATTTTAGTGATCTCAAAGTATCTACTTCTCAAAGTTCTTCGAATTGTATTTATATGGGGTTTTATAAAATTAAAATAGGAAATATTCTATTATTATGCAATCCTAATGTACTGGCTGGCACAAGCCTAGCATTTGAAAAGTGAATTCCTTCAAAATCCTCATGTCTTTTGAAGTTCGCTCTCTTTCTCTGACAGTTCAGAGTCCTCATCTATCTTCTTTGTCACATACTTCATCTCCACAAATACACTCATTGTATAACTAAGCTCTATTTTCAGCATATCTGGGTATGCAGTCATGACTTTTCCCCGTCGACCAGCGTATGGGCCTTTGATTATTTTCACGGGTTCTCCCTTGGTAAAAGCAGCTTCGTTACCAGAGGTTTGATATCCAAAGTATTCTCCTAACGTTTCGTCTTCCGGAGACACCTCTGAGACACTACTACTAGTGGAGGAGTCTTTCTTCGAGGTTCCTTTCTTCGTAGTTTCTACAAACATAGTATTGAAACTAGAGTCAGACTCGGCAGAGTATCCAAAAATTTCTTCATCTGTCTCACCACCAGCTGGCAAATCTGTAATGTTGGAATTATTGATAGCTGCTTCATATGATTCCATAGTATCTCTCTCGACATAATCTATCTGAACAAAAATGCTCATAGTAGGACTTAATTCCACCTTTAGCATTTCAGGGTAGGCTGACATGATTTTACCTACTCTCCCTTTCCAAGAACCCTTGATAATTTTTACAATACTTCCTTTAGTGAAAGACGTGTTTTCAGAAGAATCAAAAGCTTCTCCGAAAGGACCAGCTGGACCAACTTCTCCATCTCTCTGAGCATGTGAAGTCTCCACGACAATATTGACATTTGGGGATATTTCTACCTTTATCATGGTAGGGGCCGCGACAGCTTTTCCATGTTCACTTTGAGAAACAACTGTTCGGTATACAGAAACAACTCTACCTGCAAAACCAGTGTATGATCCTTGAGTTATCTTCACAAGATCTCCCTCCAGAAATGGTGACTGAGAACGGTCCATGTCTTCTTGAACGGGACTACTAGCTCCATGAAATCCAGATTGTGATGGATAATCTGCTCCATGAGGATCATAATATTCTTGCCGACAATGAGCAGAGGGACCTTTGGCATGGGACGATGATGGACAAGTGGGATCGTCTTTTCGATTTGAGTAAGGATCGTGGTATCCATTCATAACAGACTCGTAGCTATTTCGATAAGACTGACGCTTAATAGGATTTCCATTCATATCGAATTCGAGGACATGGCGTCCGCCTTCTGGTTGTGGTTGTGGACGATACCCAACTTTTCTATGTTGATGATTGGAGTAGTTGGGTTGCGAGTGCACTCCTGCACTGTTCCAATTGTAAGAACGTCCTTGCTGGTTCCTTTGCATTTGCTGTTGGATCTGTTGTTGCTGTTGTTGAATATAAAGTTCTTGAGGAGTAGGTTCTGGCAGATCATCCGATTTACCGGTGAGATAAGCGTATGCTGCATTTATTCTAGCGAAATCGGAATTGATCATTCTTCTTTCTTCTTCTGAGGAATAGGCGCGGGTATCTGGGTGATAGATGAGAGCCATTTGTCGATATGCCTTCTTGATTTGCGAGATATCAGCCGTTTCAGGGTTTAGATTCAAAATTAGATAAGGATCTGAAGTATCCGGCAGGCCCTGTGGGTTTGATAGGTAGTATAACCGTGTTGAGTGTGCTCTACTATGATTTGAGATCGAATATCTAAGTCTTTGAGCGACATTCGATGTCCTCCCATTGTGAAATGACGATAGTTCAGGTGATAGACTGAATGCATCTATATGCTGGTAATTGCATAGCAGCAAGAATATGATTGAACTGTTTCTAAGGATATTCATCTGAGATGTATTGGCTTCGTCGCTGATGAATGAAAATAATGCTTTTTGGAAAATCCAAACGTGCAAATTGAAAATTTATAAAATGAATCGATTGAGTATGTATTCGATCACTTGTTTGTTGAGAATTATCTATCAGTGATAATAATAAATACAGATTGGGTACAAGATACAAAATTGGACCACTTTGTATACCTGAGACGTGAAATCTATACTTGTTACAACGGTATTATGTGTACAGATAGACACATGGTTGCTGTTGATGAGAGTTTTCTTGGCACATACACGTCACAGAAGTCATGATTCTATTTCTGTACCAACTGTGATTTAGCTGTGTCACTAAAACTTGTTCCATCATCTTTTCTATTTTCTTATTAAAAAAACCATTACATCAGTCATTTTCATAAAATTATTGCATTTCTATGAATGATAGTGTGTTTACAACGTTGAATAGAAATAGGATTGATTCTATAACGGCGTTGTGTTGCCTTGACCTTTTTCAAAATAAAATAAAAAAGGCCATTCGCACAGTGTCAACAGTCAACAGTAATACTACGGGCGGAATATCACTCGTTTGTTTCATTCTTTCAAACTGATCACCAACCATGATAACTCGATGGCACTCTATTGCATTCATCTCTTTAGTATTGCATGATATGGTTTCCATCACATTTGCTACGAAAAACCAGTTGGATATTCATTTGACTTTGAACTCATGCATGTATCATCATTCTCTAAAAGCCAATGAGAGTCTCAGAAGAAGCTTCAACAATACTGAACAAATCAATTTCCAGACTACATCCATTCCACATGTTACGTTGTATTTAACTGAGTTTCAAGATGGGGTACAAGATGAAATCATTCAAATGTTAGGAAATCTCTTTGAGAACAAATCTCCCATCCGAATTTCTTCAACAGAATTAGTTATAAACGGAGCATATGCCATGTATGGAATAGAAAACACCGCGATTTTGAAAACGCTATCAGATGATATTGTTTTAGCATTGTACAGATACATGGAACCAGATCAAGTCATTCCTGAGTGGGTGTACAATCTACCTGAACCTACTAGGAGTAAAAAAATCAGATATGTTCAGGAATACGGAAGTCCAAATGTATTTGATGAATTTGATCCTCATGTGACTGTAGGATACGATGAAATTGTACCATCTGATGAGAGAAGGAAGGTCTTGGAACAGGATTGGGGATGTTTGGAGGAACTCACGCTGGAAGTAGGAGTAGGCATCGTTTCATCATTTGGCACTGTGATCCAGGAAGTTGCGACATTACCTTTGAGGTACAATACTATCGTTTTCGATCCAGAAGTCGAAACTGTAATAATATAATGATGAAAGATTGTATTGCTTACAAGATTGTAGATATGGAAATCAAACTTGGTCTCCTACACCAAAGAATTGTAATTCTTTTCTACTTAGACAGATACGTTTATGCTTTGGTTTGGAGATAATGCTCTCCATGAAAAATCACGTGAGATTCAATGAACTTTGCAATAAAGTAATAACTATGATCAAAGCCCTTTCTCATATTCAACGTGATCTTTTGTCCACTTTCCTTTGCGGCATCCATCAAAGCCTCTGGTTTTAACTGATCTTTTAAGAATGAGTCTGCTGTGCCTTGATCAATGAGAATATCGTGGTACAAGGGTGTCGACATTTTCTTCAGTAAATAAGTTGCATCGTAGTTGGATCCATCTTGAGGATTGTCAAAGTATCCATCAAATGCTTTCTTGCCCCAAGGGCAATCTGAGGGGTTACAAATTGGAGCAAAGGCAGACACCGATTTCCATACCTTTGGCCCTTCCCTAAAGGCTGATACAAGGGAGCCATGTCCTCCCATAGAGTGGCCACAGATCGATTTCTGACCATTCTTTCCAAGGCCAAAAGTTTCCTCCAACAGTCTCGGAAGCTCAGTATTCACATAATCATACATGTGATAGTTTGAGCTATATGGTTCTTTTGTAGCATTGATGTAAAATCCAGCACCAATTCCAAAATCATATTCATCCACATTCGGTATACCGTCTCCCCTCGGAGAAGTATCTGGCATGACAATTGCTAAGTTATATTTTTCAGCCATATCAAAGGCTCTACTTCCTGCTTTCATTGCAAAGTTAGTATCGTCACATGTCAAACCCGACAAAAAGAATAAAACGGGCATTTCTGTTTCAATGGACCACGACGAGGGTAAAAAGAGACCAAATGTCATTTTCGTTTGGGTTGATGAGGAAGAATGAGAAATTCGATGATATACGCCAGGTTCAAACTCTGACGACGATACATCGTCCCTGTATCCCTCTTCGATGGTGCGTACTTTGGACACTAATTCGATGGCGTTGGACATGAGCGTAGATGGGTCGATTCAGAAAATAACCACTGTGAAAACATAAAAAAAGAAAAGAGAGGAAAAGCGACACGAAAAGATTCATTCCTTCATCGTTTTCTTTTGGCGGGAAACAGGGAACTTTCTACCAACCCGACGAAATTTTGTGACGCACCTTGAAGTTTCACGGCAGCAAACACACATTTTCCCGACGTCTCGTTTCTCGCAGCTCCACGCTCCAATTAATTACCATTTCCAAAATAGAGGTGCGTGTGTAGTTTCAATTACTACAGTACCGATTCCTAAATATACATCAATAGAAAGCTATCAATCAAAGGAAAGAATAATAAAGGTTTGATTGTGGCCATAGTAGATCTTTGAAAACAATTACAACGAGTCACGGCAACACATCTTCTTACTATATCTCTCTACATTGTCTTATTGGAAATCGAAAATCACTCAACCAAAGATGAAATTAGCCAGTTTTGCATTCCCACTATTCATTTCTATGGGATACACTTCCTTGATCCAAACAAATGCATTCATGGCACCAAGGATTTCCTCAAACATTAATCTATCACGTCAACACAAATGCAACTATGAGGCTTCCTTGCTAGCCACGAAAGAAGAGACGGAAAGCAGCAGCAGTAGAGGAGGACGATCCCGAGAAGAAATTCAAAATGAACTCGCCTCAGGGAGAGTTCTAGAAGATGGACCTGTGATTGATTTTGGATCTATCAAAGATGCCTCTTCGAAAGCAGAACGCGCATTGAAACAAGCACGAGATGATTACCTTGATGCTATCCAAAGAATGGGTAAAGACTCTGTGAAACTCGGATTTGCCTCTAGTGGACAAGGGAGACTCATGGGTATCAACGATGAAGTTGTTCAGGAAGTTGGTAGAGAGGTAGGAAACTTTTGTACGAATAAAACGAAAGTGCAACAATGTGCTTCCTACCTTCGGTCTAAGGCACCGGGTGGGTTATTCAAGCCACATGCAGAAACATCATCAGATGTAGTTTTTCGAGAAGCTCAGAATAATATTGGTTCTTATACGAACATGGAGATGGAGTCACTTTTACGTCAAGCCTACGAGGAATCAGGTCTGGTGACCGAAGCTTTTGCGAAGACATTTTACCTCGGCACACAACTTTTGCCCGAAGATGCTCAAAAAGCCATCTGGGCAATTTATGTGTGGTGTCGAAGAACAGATGAGATTGTAGATGCTCCCCGTAAACCAGAAGATGTTAATATGCTGACGGATCTATCCGCATGGGAAATCAGACTAGAAAATCTATTTGAATATGGAATAGTGGAGGATGTCTTGGACCTGCCCTTATTAGATTGCAAAATTAAATATCCCAACCTGCCGATAGAGCCTTTTGTAGACATGGTTAGGGGCATGCTTATGGATATACCAGACCTAGGACAGGATCGTTATGAAAATTTTGAAGAGCTTCACTTATATTGCTATCGCGTTGCTGGGACTGTAGGTCTTATGAGTATGCCTGTTTTTGGGTGCGCAAATGGATATACAGAAGCAGAAGCAAAGTGAGTATGATCGCATCCCTGTCATCGATGGAACTGTGTTTCATGAATGTTCCCTTTTTCTTACAAACTTTTTTTTGCCTTGCCAAACAACAGAGAGCCTGCACTTTCTCTAGGGGTTGCATTTCAAATCACAAATATTCTTCGTGATGTCGGGGAAGATGCAGTAAAGCGTGGCCGCATATACATACCTAGAGATGAAATGGAGAAATTTGGTGTAACAGAGGAACAAATTTTTGCTCAAAAAATGGATGATAATTACATTGCTTTTATGAAATTTCAAATTGAGAGAGCACGCATGTACTATGATCGCGCATTAAGAGGGGTCCCAATGCTTTCACCAGAAAGTAGGTTACCTGTGCAGAGCAGTCTTGATTGCTATGGAAAGATTCTTGATAAAATTGAAGAAAATGGATATGACTCCTTAACAAAGAGAGCATATGTGAGTAAATGGGAAAAGATAGCAACAATTCCTTTTTCTTGGTACCGAACACTTGATATTTCCAAGATCTTCCCGCTACCAGGAGATAAAATCCATACCTAAGTATCTAATCACATTGTAATGTTAAAATTTGAGCAGAAATATTCTTTATGATTATGGTGAAATCTAGCACGAATGGTACGATGTACCATGATAACTTAGGTACCTCCTTTCATCTTTCTTGTGCAACCAATCAAATAAGAATTTCCCTCCCTTGACGCTATGAGGGCTCTGGTAATTACTGAACATACGAATGTAAAAGTACAACACAAGATACTCAGCTATTACAATTACAACTTTCTCGACGACCCAACTCAAATTACTACATCGTTTCTTATTCGATCAAGACTGACGAATACCTGCAGCATTGAGCAGATTCCATGTCATTATTTTGATGACTTCACTTAAGCGAGAAGTTCGCAAGCCCTGTTGAACACCAAAGTCATCCAAACCCCAGCTCCATTGCATGGTACCAGCACCAAATACATGTGCACCACTCTTTGCTGTATAAAATCCACTTTGAGCGAGTATAGTTTGATTTCGACGGTTTAACAGCGGTGTTTCAAAAATTTTGGTGATGCTTTCAATAGGGATATTTTCTTCTGTGTTTCCATCCATGGGTGCGATATTTGCTATTCTATCCACCTCATAGCCAAGGATGCCTGGAATTTTATCACCCCTTTTCAGACCCGTTCCATTGAAAAGCCAATGAACATGGTCAGAGACGATTAGATCGTCATCAAAAGGATCACCAAGTGGGAACACATATTCAACTCCAACCAAAAGAGCCTCTGGCCTGACATCTCTCCATTTTGTGGTTCGATACTTGTCCTTGATGGGATCTCGTTTTTGCCTTCGGAAGCAAACTATTGTTCGAGGCTCTTGGGATTCTACAGAATCGTTAGTCATATCTTCATATCGAATCTGCCAATAAGCTGTGTTAGAGCCGAGGAAGGCAAGATGGACACCTTCGTCTCTCCATTCCGTCACATGATCTCGCATTTCCCACGACCAATATTCATCGTGTCCTTGAGTCAAAAAAAGTTTTGGTTTTGCGAGACCTTTCAATCGAGAGTGGGTGTCTATATTTGTCACGTATGTCACATCAAGATTATTTTTTTCTAACCAACGGACCATATTGTAATTCCACGAAGCAGCGGACTTGATTGGATAGGTTTCAAAAGGCTGGACATTTGTCAAGTATTCGCCGGCACCTAACCCAAAAGCAGCTGTGTTATTCCATGGTTGCGCGTAAGGTCTATCGAAAGAAACTTTGAATGCTTGCGAACAACGACCGTATTCTTTCATATTCTTTCCTCCCCATACACTGAAGCATCCGTACAGATTTTTAGAGCCCCATCTATTGTATGCTTGATAGGTGTTCACTGGTAGTTGAAACATAATATCGGCACCAATCTCATTTCTATTTCTCAAAAAATCGTCCCGCAAAACGAAAATGGCATAACTTTGTGCAAATGTCTCCATTTCAGTCATTTTCACCAAATAGACACCAGTGGTCCAAGAATTGTTAGTTTCAATAATATATGGATCCCTCCACTGACAAACTATCAAACCATCTCTTTGAGGTTTTGGCATGGTTTGATAGATCCCTGATATTTGTATCGGACCCAACACTTTTCTCGCGCCCACGCCACCATACCAACCTGTACGATACACATCCACAGTGACGTTTGGCGGCATTTGTGGAATTGATTTCACGTTATAGAACAAAGATATGCGTTGACCTTTATTCACACTCGTCCTTGACATGTATCCTTCTACCTCTCTATCTATGGCAGGTTTCGATAAAATCCAGTCCATTGAACCAGGTTTCTCATTTTCGAGTTGAATGGCATTTTTAGGCACATCATTCTGATGAGCAGCTTTTCTAATATCAAAGCTATCACCTCGATCCACATCTTCATCAGAAGAATGTTGACGTTTAACTTGACTATTACCATCACCCATTACTGATTTAACTTTATCCATTATCTCGCGAGTTGAATAGTCAGCAGTGCCGTTGGCAAAAGAGAAATAGATTGCATTACTATCATTATCTTGTAACTGATACTGTCGACTAATAATGAACGCATGAAAAAGTCCATTTATAGCGGCTAGAATAAATATGGCTAGTAGTGCATACACTGCTTTTGAAGCCCTGTTTCTAGTAGCAGCCTTTAGCTTTATGTACGTCATAGCGTATTGGTTTCACGGATACGAAGTATGAGTGTGTGATGTGTAGAGATGACGATGTGTAAATTGTAAATTGCCCCCAAGCTAAAAAATGATCGAGAGAGACAACTTTACTCTTATTTTTAGTATTTCACCACAGCACGAAGACAGCCTCCACTATGAAGAGCGTCAATAGCATTCTTAGTCCCTTCAACACCTTCAAAGACATGAGTGATATAGTCATCAATTGGCAATTCTCCATTCATACACTTTTGAACCAAAATTGGCACATCTCTTCTACTTTTGAATCCACCAAAAGCTGTCCCCTTCCATACTCTGCCCGTAACAAGTTGGAAGGGTCTGGTACTGATCTCATGTCCACTTGCCGCAACTCCAATGACACACGAAACTCCCCATCCTCTATGAGAACACTCCAACGCAGTCCTCATGACACTTGTAATACCCGTGCAATCAAATGAATAATCGACTCCCCACTGCGTCAGCTCTCCTGCAATATGACCAACAATGTTTTCATGCATGGTAGAGTCTACACAATCCGTTGCACCCATTTTGGTCGCTGCCTCAAACTTTCCAGGGTTGATATCCACGGCAATAATCCTTGAGGCACCTGCAATTTTGGCACCTTGAATGACGGCCAAACCAACAGCTCCCAATCCAAATACAGCCACCGTGGAACCTACCTCCACTTTTGTGGTATTCCATACTGCACCAAGTCCAGTACTTACACCACAACCAAAGAGGCAGATTTTATCAAGGGGTGCATCTTTATGAACCTTGGCACAAGATATCTCTGCTAGTACGGTATACTCGGAGAAAGTCGAGCAGCCCATAAAGTGATAAATAGGGTTTCCATCACTGTCTTTGAACCTGACCGTTCCATCGGGCATAATACCCTTGCCCTGAGTTCCACGAATTTTGGGACATAGATTCGTCTTGGGTGACTGACAAAAGATACAGGATACTTCCGAGCACTGTGGGGTGTAACAGGGAATGACATGATCACCCACTGCTACAGATGTCACTCCCTCTCCTACGGATTCAACGATGCATCCTGCTTCATGTCCAAGAATACAGGGAAAGAGTCCCTCCGGGTCCATTCCATCGAGGGTATAAATGTCTGTATGACATAAAGCGTTCGCTACAACTTTGCATCTTACTTCACCAGCCTTGGGTGGATCTACTGTGATGGTTTCAAGTCCAATTTGTTTGACACCACGAGCTACCATTGCCTTGCATGTGATTGGTTTTCCTTCAGTGGATGACATGTTGATTAGCTCTGTTTTTTGGAAATGTGACAGTTCGTATTGGTGAATAATATATCACTATGAGAGATTCGTGTGTGTGATGTGCGTTGTTGCGTTCTGCGTTTGTGGTTGTGACATGTGTGATGGACCCCAAAATAGCTTACTGACCCTAACAAAAGAAACTCTTCATGGAATTTCTAAAAAACGTCGAAAACAAGCAACGACGAACGACAACAACGAACGACAACAACGAACGTTTTCTTTGAAAAGGAACAAATTATTGAAATCGAACAAGAACAAACATTTCTACATAAACCTCAATCGATTCATTCATTCATTCATTCATCGAAAAACATGAGATCTTCTGCATCGTTTGCACTTGCAATGGCGTTCATCGTAGCTCTAAAAAGCGATGCATTCGCACCAAACCGAAACTTCAGACCTTCATCTCCCTTTCCTACAACCACAACAAGTTTGCAAATGTCCGATTACTTGAGCAGCCTTAGTAAACCAAATCCTCATCAAAAGACAGCTCTCAACAATCCTGCTACTACTAATAACATGGTCCCATATAACGCTAACAAAGCAGCAGCAGCAGCCGCCCCTCCCAAGAAAGTCACCGGTCCTCCGGGGAGAGAAACGACTTCGATGATGAAAGAACGTCAAGACCCTTACACTCACAAGGATCCCACTTGTGGACCCACCTTCGTTTCGAAACCACTAAGTAGAGAATGGGGTGGAGTTTCACCTACGGAGGAAGTTAGGCTAAACCCAACGGGTACCACGCGAACCTATGCCAATACTCCTGGAAGTTTGCCACCTGCGAACAATAATGAGGCACTTGGTCAAGATATGGTTTGGGATAACAATGGAACACTGAAACGTGGAACCGGAGGTAATCCTGGAGGAGAAGTTATGACTTGGAGGTGAAGTCTTTTGTTTTAGGTTGTTTCGAAGAGAGAAACAAAAACAAAAAAGGGCATGTGCGATGTGCGTGTCCTTCTCTGTGTGGGGGTTAAAAAACAACATGGAGAAGAAGACGACACATGGCCTTTTTCAAGATAGACACATGGAATGATTCGAAGGTAGTTGTTGCTTCTTTCGATTCTTTTATTGTTTAAAAACACACAATTTACGGGAAATGAATAATCATTAATAGTTAGAGATAATAATAAAGTAATCTTAGAGAATATATACATCAGGATGGAGGATTGAGGATTCCTTCATTCACATTTTCATTTTCTCGCGTGATGCCTGTTATCCATGTCATATTGGAGCTGGCACAGCCCCCATGTTCCATGACAAAAATTCAAATGAATTTAGCTTTTTTTTCTAAAATTCAACGGTGTTACGCATTTTTTGACTCTCACCTCTCACGCAAAACACACTCTTGAATCAATACCTATTTGATTTCTAAAAAAGAAGATTACCATGAAATCACACACAAGATCAATCATTAGTTCTTTCTTAATAGCAATTTTGTTGACATGTGCTGACTCCTTTGCTCCTTCTGACATTGGAACATATCGATCACAACGAAAAACTCATCTTGGCTACGTACTTGACACCGAAGTGGAAGGTACAACTGTTACTAATGTATCCATGAAGATTGGACCCCTTGAACGAATTTATCCGAAAGGACAAGATGGTGTTGAGACTAAGAGTGAGAAGGATCCAAACATGATGGCACAGGGCCTTGCAGACCTTGCCTTTCAAGCAGAGATGGAGCGTGTTAAAAATGGAACAAACAAACGATACAATGAACAAATTGAGCAGGATATGGCAATGGTTAGAGCCCATATAGCCCAAAAGAGGAAAGAAATGAGAGAGGCCGAAGAACTTGCCAAGGCAGAGGCAGCTTGGCGGGAAGCCAACCCACCTCCTGAGGTCATGGAAGAAAAAGCTCGAGTTCTTAGAAGGAACGTTTTTACTCTTGCAAAGAGAAGATCGACCATTTTTTCTGCTGTAATTCTAGTAGCTGTCAAAAGGTTAGTTCTAATGTGGCTCGGTGTTGGTTTATCACCATTTTGAATTAGGATAAAACGTCTTTCAAGTTTTGTGAAGAAAACGAGTGTACATTTTTACGAAGAATATTAAGGTCCAACGATATCATGGACAAGACTTCTTGCAAATATCTAAGTGGTTTACTTTGATCAGTCTACCATAGAGGGTAATCTTTTGGCTTCAGAAGTGGTCAAATTAATACGATGGAAATAATGTTCTATTCTTATATAAATCTTTGTTACTGACCAAATGGAATTCTATTGAACTTGAGATAACTTACACTGACATATATGCGATAGTCATGGTATATCGTCTGGTGCTTTTGCCTATAGAATTCACTCAAAGTGAGAGTTCACATTCATGTATATATTCAATCGACATTGTCGACATCTCCAAAAAATCAATTTCACATGTCACGAGTCGGGACGGGAGTTCTTAAAATTGAGAAATCTAGTTAGGGTCACGGGACTGCCTCACAAAGTCATATGGCACACATTGGCACACATAGAAAATGTGCCACCCTCATTCAATCACCTCACAATTTTCAAAGCATCTCACAATTCTCAAAAAAAGTTTTCTTTCACACCACCTACTACAACCTCTCTGCAGATGAAATCGACGGCGTTAGCACTTTCTATTGTGCTTGCAGCTTCTCTAAAAAGCACTGATGCTTTCACTCCTCAAGGAGTGCCTTCCAAAGGGAACAAACCTAGTTCAGAGATTGCCTATAAAAGCGGCACTGATACTACCGATCTGACAGCGACCGAACAAAAGCAAATGAAGTTGAAGCGTATCATTGAAAATCAAAAAAATCTGTACGCAAATAAATCACCTTGGCGTGTTACCCGTCCAGCGACCCAGCCCGAAGACGACACCGAACAATTGATCCAGGCAGAGCAAGTCGCTGAAGTAGTAGACGAAGACGTTGACATGGACCTCGGAGCTCTTTCTCTTCTTGAATCTAAGGATGTTAAAGCGTATATCAAGCATCTTAAGGCGAAGAGAGAAAAGGATCAAGTACAAGAGGACACAACCCGAATTCCTGAATTTCCCTCCCCTAGCCCCGCTAAGCCTTCCAAAGATATTGAGATCAAAGTAAATACATTTGGAGCCAATGCTAGAATTTCAACTACTCCTCCCGAAAAGAAAATTGTGATTCCTCCGCAAGCACAGGACAGACAGGACAGCGAAAACACGATTCGCGCAAGGCCAAGTTCTGATAAAGCCCCACCTGGCAGAACATGGCTTAGCGCTGCTGAAAAGATTAAAATGGCAAGAGAAGCAGCCAAATCCAAGCAGATGATCGATGTTACTACAACGGTTATGGATGAAAAGAAAGACACAACAGATGAAATTACTGTGCCAAAAGCTAAGGAACATCATTCTTCGCTAGAGATTAATACTAAAAATGAGAAGAGCGAGGAAGAGATTGCCGCTGCGTTAAAAGAAAAGATGATACAAGAATATATTGCCCATCTAGAGGAAAAAAGGAGAAAGAATGGAGAAAAAATAGAGGAGAAGTCTGTGGTAGTAAAGCAAGGTGCAGGCAGAGTGATTGAAGAAGAACCTACGTTCGATGTCAAAGTTGAGAGCCAGGACGATAATATCAAAAGTGTGTTTGAACCAACAGAAAAGAATAACACCGACGCCCCCAAGAAGAGCAAGAGTAGCAAAGAAATAGATGAGCTTAAAAATCTCCTTAATTCCTTAGTTCAAAGGACAGATAAATTCCTTGATGAACCTGAAGGTATGAAATCAAGATCTTCGAGTAACTTTCACGTTGAAAGTCACAGCCAGGTATTTCCCACAATCATTGAGGGCTCCAATGAAAGCGTAACTGCATCTCAAATTCAAAATCAACCAAAGGAGAAACACTGGACTGAACTCGTTAGCCAACCAATTTTATTCAGAAGCATGGACATGATTGGAAAACCCCTCTCAGCAGGAGAATTGGCTCAAATCAAAGCTCAACAAGAAAGGAGAAAGCAACGTACTCAACATGGGCAATCTGCACAGCAGCAGCAAGTACCGGTAGCTGCAAATGAAATGAAAGTCCCTGTCGCTCAAGCACAACTCAGAAATCCAAAGAATCAAGCACAAACTTCAAGAAACCCTGGACATGACTACTCAACAAGCTTCGATCAGCGAATGGGGTTGAACCCTAACCAAGAGCCAATGCAAAATGCTCCAAAGCAAAGGAACACAAGTCCCGGTCGCAACCCCGGTCTCGACTACACAACAAGCTTCGATCAGCGAATGGGATTGAATCCAAACCAAGGTCCAATTCAGAAGCCATCAAATCAGCGATCGGCCTCCAAGAACCCTGGATACGATTACAACACAAGCTTTGACCAGCGAATGTGTTTGAATCCAAACCAAGATTCAGTTCAAAAGGAAACGAGAGCCAGTCGCAATCCAGCGCATGATTATACTACGAGCTTTGACCAGCGCATGGGATTGAACCCAGACCAAGATTCTATTAAAAAGAAAATGAGAGCCAATGTCGCTTCCAATCCTGGACATGATTATACTACAAGCTTCGATCAACGAATGGGTCTTAATCCTCTTGGAAGTGAAACAAGGAGACCAAACCAGAACGTGCAATTCAAGACTGTGAACCAGCTGGATATGAATGGCAACCCTATCTCATCAAATGCGAATAGACGCAATCCATCCCACGATTATTCTACTAGCTTTGATCAGCGCGTCGGAGGTTTTGCAGGTAGACCAACTGAATCATATGGGTTCCCTCAGACAGTAGAAGTGCCAGCAGAAGAGTTATCAGAAGATATTGCATTTCCGAATTTTAAGGAAGAAAAGGCCCAGCGCGATGCTGAAGATATCATGAAAGAAAAACTGATACAAGAGTATATTGCTCTACTTAAGGAGCGAAGAGATAAAGAACAAGAGAAGAAAGAAAAGCCACCAGCAAATGAATCAAAGAAGACAAAGGGGAGTATCTTCCACTTCAAAACACTTAGCGAAGAGCCTCGAGCAGAAAACTGGTAAGGTTGTATTAGAAAATGTGAAATATAAATAGAAAGAACAGTGACAATCTATAAAATAATCTATAACAATATAAAATATGATACGTTTGAAGGACCAATATTGCAGCTTATTATTTGGAGTGTGATTACTATGTTGCCTCTTGCTGCGGAATGAAATGCCCATTTTTTTAAAAGTAATATCCTCCATAACCACCACCCCATCCACCTGGATACATTCCATATCCTCCAGCATAAGGGCCGTGAAAGCCTCCTCTACCATGTGCTCCATATCGTGGGTCTATATCGTTCAACAACAAAAGGTTAGACATTATTCACATTCATCATACACGATATTTATTATTCAAAATGACACTTACACCAATTGTAATAACTACTTCCGTATGGATAGTATGAAGAATACGGAGTAGAATGCATGTGTTTCATATTGACCATTTCATAGTTTCCAAACCAATCAAAACCATTCACTGTAGGATACCCCCAACCCCCCACATTCATGGCACCATAGCCCATACCTCCCATGGGCATTGGCCCAGGAGTGAGCTGATTATTTCTATTCATAGAATAGTTCTCAATCTGATCTTGAGGATTAAACCCTCCTTGAGAGCTAGTGGGTGAATTCTGGCTATCTGCCTTTTTCATCGCGATCAATTTATTCTGATTTGCAATCACTGCGTTCAACTGAGCTTGATTGAACGTGACCATTTCTCCAGCCCTCTCTCTTGTTGAAGTCATGACAGGAGAGCGAGACTCCTCCGCAAAAAAGGGATTGATGTCACCGGACGGTTTGTAGATAGCGCTAAATCCTTTGTGATTTGCTGATGAAATAGGGTTCTGTAAGATATGCATATGTCTGTTGTGATGAGGTGCAAATGCCTCCGTTGCTGCTATTACTCCAAGTAACAGCACAAGCATAGAGGATGATATTCCTATCTTCATCGTGTCTATGTATTCCTTGTGTATATGAAAGTGTATAATGAATAAAGTGTGTCAACTGATTTTTTGTTCCTAACTTGGTGAAAATTTAGCGATCAGAAACAAAAATGAGAATAAAATCAATCGACGTCATCACAAAAATCAGCAGCCGGCAGCCTATGGCATCTGGCATCTTCGATCTTCGCTAAATTGTATTTCAACCAAAAAGAATCAAAACTTCAACCCACTACTCTCAACCAAGAACGAATTACTTCTTAGATTTCAATACTATTTCCTTCCTAGCAAGCATAGATCCAAAATGAAATCAACAAACCTACCTTTCATAGCTTCCGTCTTTTTCGCGAATTCGATTCCAAGCAGAACAACGGCGTTCGCTCCTCAAACATTACAGAACGGCATGATCAACAGTTCAGCATGTCACATGTCATCCAGAACACAGTCATTCTACAATTCAGATCCCAGTCTGAGTGATCAATTTAAACCGCGACCACAACCCAACGAACAACCATCCAAGCTAATCGCTCTGCGTGATCCACAGGGGGTAATCACAGGCTTTACTACTGATCCAACTCTAGGAGATTTTCCAATTGAACCCGCTGGTCCAGGAGGACAAATGACCATGGGCAGACCTATGAGCACTTATCAAACTGTCAATGTACCTTTTGATCCGAATCAAATGCAACAACAAATGGGCGGGAATATGCAACAAGGCGATCAGAACATGAACAACATGGGCATGGGAATGGGCATGGGCATGGGCATGGGTCAGCAGCAGATGATGGGAGGCATGGGAGGATATGGTATGGGTTACAATGATTGGTATATGCCAAATACTGTACAGGGTTATGATGAATATGGAAACACTGTCATTTCTGATCGACGATTTGACGTTTATGGAAACGTAAGGAATTACGGTGGATGGGGAGGTTGGGGTGGATGGGGAATGTGGTGATGCTTCTTAATAAGGCTATCGTTTTCATGTTCATGGATTGATTCATTCGAAAAATGTAACAGGATAGAGGTCACATTCTAATATTGAACATTTTATTAGCATGAATGAATGGATATTTGGCTTTGGAAGATAATATATCACATTTATTATGATGCAATAAGCATGCGTAGTTTCATAGACAGTTTGAAATAATTTATTAATACTATCAACTCAAGTAATTGACTTGAAGGAATTGAAATAAGACTATATCATTCGAATATCATTTCAGTTGGAAAAAAAGAGTTCTTCGACGAGAGAGAGTTTTTTCGCATGATGCTGACATTGCTAGAGAACTAAATTAGCTAATTTTGCAGACTTGATGACGTTGATGCAGATTTGTCTGTGCCTTAGCTGCAAAACCAAGTTCGAATTTCGAGATTTCTCTACAATCTTTCACAAGCAACCGAGCTGTCACCGTGTGCTTGATTGATATCTACGTTCCCAAACAAGAATCATTCCAAACTCGGGGCAATGAAAATTCCAACTTATACGAAACTATTAGCTGTTTTTTGCTTTTCTGTTTTTCGAAATGTTGAAGCATTCACAAATTCCAAGCAACTTAGTACCAAACGATCAAACGAAGCGTCAAGTAGCAAGATAGTGCTATCATCAACGTCCTATTTGGACAGTCTGAACAATGGTGGAAATGGGAACCAGTCCCAGAAACAACAAGAATACAATCAGCGTCCTCTCAACTTCGTAGAGCAGCGATATGGTAACGATCAAATGGCGATGGTGCCTTACGAAGAACAGGAGTTATACGAAGAACAACAACGCGGTTATGGTCGAGACGGCATTCGTCGTGTTCCTGGCTGGAATGGTCCTGGAGATCCAACTGATGTAGAATATGTCCAAGGTGGAGTCCCTCATCATCGGGCGGAGAATGCTTGGTCGGACTTCAACGTCGGTGATCAAGTGCGAGTTATGTCTGGCGGATACTCTGGTCATGTTGGATATATAAATAATGTTTATCCTGATATGGTCAAAGTGGAGCTCAATCCTGGAAGAAGTGTTTTGCTTGAAAAAAGACAAATCATGAACATGAGTCGAAATTTTTCTCAATCGAATCAAGCTTACAACAACAACGGAAGTAGGTCAAACGACGGATATGAAAGAAGAGGCGAAAATAGATCATCTCAATACAGAAGCAACAACAGTTATGGAGGATCCTATGGACGCGGTTATGGTGGGGGATATGGTGGTGCATACAACCGAGGAGGATATGGTGGTTACTACGGTGGTATGGGTTTGAATGGATATGGAATGGGCTACGGTGGTTACGGTGGTTACGGTGGTTACGGTGGCATGTACGGCGGTGGATGGGGAATGGGAGGTTACGGTGGTGGTTATGCTGGAGGAGGCTATGGTCATCCAATGCGCCAAGGATCTGGATACCAAAGCTCGTATGGCAGTAACTATTGGGGAAATGGTAATCAATGGGGAAATCCTAGAGGATACGGATACTCGTTTTACAACATGGGCCAGGCAAACGGATTCCCAGGTTACACCAGTACTGTTCAGAGTTATGATATTCAAGGTAACGCAAGAGGCCCAAACTCGAGGGCGTATGGCATGGGTCACAACGGATACAATAGATTCCAGCTTCCAGTATATTAAGATTAATTTTCTGCAGAAAATACTGATTTTTTTGAATAAAATATAGAGAAAATTCAAATATACTCGGATGTTTCTTTATTAAGTAGTTTGACCTTTTGTATATCGCTTTAGAAGAAAGTTTTCAAGAGCATTCATCTAACATCTGAATAATTGAAATGGCCGCAGTAATACTTTCTGGTTTAGATTGAAGAATCGGCCTATATTCGCTAACCGCACATTGAATCTATATCTGCATCATCATATCAAGATATATTGAAGATACATGTGTACACATTCATCATTATCGACGCGAAAAAAGGTATCCAGCGTCCAAAAGTTTGAAGATGAATCGGGAATCTGGAGCAAACTGCCAAGAATTTCGGTGCTGCCTTTTAGCCGTCGTAGGTTGGATGCCTATCTGAAAAAAGTGATTAACCAAATATGATAATTATTTGTAAATCGAATTTTTTTATAAAAATGTTCACTCGTTATGCATTTTTTTGTCCAGGAAAAGGAAGGGCACTTGAGAAAATTTGACTTCGTTGCGATGACGAAAATGTAAAGCGGAGTTGACGATCTCTAGTTCCCATCGCATCAATGGCATCTTGCATCTTGAATGAAACCACTAAAGAGAGAACACCGTGCTCTTCGGCTGATAAAAAATGCCAGCATTTGTGATTTGTGGTGTGTGGTGTCATTCTTCATGACGTACACAGCTAAAATAGCCAAAAAGTATGACGTTGCGCACTTTTTGCAATCGCCAGAACCCAGAACAATGTATTTCAAAGAAAAAAGTATCTCACATCCTCTTCAAGGTATACTTATTTCGAACTGTAGCCCTACCTTCGATTCAATATATTCGAGTATAAAGAATGGGATTTCTCAGAGTATCACTGGTGCTCTCTTTCTTACTTTCGTCATCTCTTGAGCATACAAATGCTTTCACTCTTCCTCAAAACAGAGCTGCGCGCATGAACCATGGCATCTTGAGTGCAACAATCATGGGAAGATCTGATTCTAGAGTTGATCCGTTTGAACAGTGGGAATACGAAAGGAAAATGGAAATGGGTTATGGTCCTAACCAATATTATAACCAATACTCCAACACCAACAGGAACACTCTTAACAGCTATGACAGCTACAATACCAGAAATGCTAGATATCAACCAAGCTACAACAGCAATTCTTACGTTGATCGCGTGAATAGCATAGTCCCTTACAATCGTCAGCAGAGTACCAACAGCTACCCCAGGGGACAGTTTGATCAGAATAATGTGTACAACAGAAACGCCTACAATCAGAACGCTGGTTACAATCAGAATGCTGGATATAATAGTGTTGGTTACAGCAACTACAGCCCCGGTTACAACACCAGGTACCAGCAAGGTAACAATGGTGGCTACGCTTATAATCGTCGTGAGCCTTACAATAATGGTCTTCAAGCTGGTTTTGATTACAATTCCGGTACATTCATTGGTAATGATAGGAAGAACATACAGAACCAAACCAATCAGAGAACTTGGGACCAGAGAACGTCGACTGAGCCACGTTACTATCAAGGACGCCAGGATAATGGAATGGGCTCCTATGCAATGCCACAATTCTTCGAAGGAGATCGAGTGCATATTGCACGAGGTCCTTATTCTGGTCAAGGAGGTACAGTGATAAGAGTTTTCCCCAAACTTGTGAAAGTGCAAATCGGTCCATCTGACAGTGTGTTTGTTGATATCAAAGATATTGATACTGAACGTCAAAGTCAGTACTACAACAGGAGTCTCAATAACAACAATATTTCTCAGACGCCATCATACGGTCAATACAGTAGTAATTATGCCAACAGGAACCAACAAAGCAGCTCACTCGCAAGATTGGACCCCAACTCAGCATATGGAACACAGCGAAACGCTCAGTATGCTAACAACAGTGACAGGCGCTATCAAAGTAATACTGCGGCCAAGTGGGATTCTAGCGTTTCATACGGTCAACAGCGTAACGCACAATCCTACAGAAATGCCAATCAAAGAAACTGGGATCAGCCCCGTTATCGTCAAGACTATGGTCAGGATCATATGGGTTATGTGGAGTCCCCGCTTATGTTTGGAGACACAGTGCATGTTGTACAGGGCACTCATGCGGGTAAAAAAGGCATAGTTAAGAAAGTTTTCCCCGGAATGGTGAGCGTGAAGTTTGGTGAAAATGAAACAGTTCTTGTTAGCAATAAGGATATTGACTTTGATAAGTTCTACAACACAAGTGGCCGTAGTAGTGGCTATGGCAATACCTACAATCAAATGCGAGCAGATGGCAACACGAATTGGAACAAGAATAACAACAATGGATGGAGTAGCAATTCTATGTATGGACAAGGAAACTACAATTCCTACAACAGAAGTGTTCCTTCTACAAACCGTAATTACCAGAATCAAAGAGCATGGAGTGAGCCTTATTCCGGGAATGGAAGTCTTCATGTCAACTCTCCTTTCTCAGTTGGTGACAGTGTCCGAGTCGCTCAAGGAGCTTATTCAGGAAAGTCTGGCATCGTAAAGAAAGTTTTCCCTGGAATTGTGAGCGTTCAATTTGGCGATAGCGAGAGTGTCCTAATCGACAACAAAAATATTGACTTTGATCAAATGTACTATCCAAATAGTCGTCCTGACTATGGCATTGTTAGAAACAATCAGTATGGAGGAAATAATCAAAGTTACTACAACGGTCGGAACAACGGGCAATATATTGCGAATCGTAGTACTTTGATGAGCCAGAACCAGAGGCAACCTGTATACCCAAGCCAGCGAAAAACTTTTTCAAATGCAGGATATGACAACAATACTGTGTATGGTCAATCTAATACTTCTTTGCGTGCCACTCCGTACAATTCAGGAGAAATCTTCAACTCTCATTTCAGCAAGGGTGATACAGTGCAGATCATGCGAGGATCGTACGCTGGGCGCACTGCCAAAGTGTTGAACTACTTCCTTGATGGAATCAGACTTAGTCTCTCACAGCCCGGAAAGACAGGACCATCTAATGACATTATTGTGGAAGAGCGTTTTATGATCAACTTGGATGACATTTACAGAATGAATGGTGCGTATGCTCAAGGTTATGCATACTAACTCTACTTCCTCGTCTGATGGTAAACCAAGGGGGCATGGTTCGTCCATCTTAATTCATATTACTAAACACGATTTTTCAACACGAGTACACTTTATAAGTAGTTATTGTTCTACACTTTCAATTTTTTATAAAAGTAATAAGTAGATAGTATGAAGAGAAAAGTGCAGATATCATTACGAAGGACCAAAAAGAAGAGAATCATTTTTTCCTAGCTAGCCTGATCTACGGTTTAGATATTTTGGGATAATATGCTGGTTATGAGTAATGACTGATGAGACTGATCCACTTGTCACTTGATGCTTTACTATTTGCGCTTTGCCCGACCACCACCTCATTTTTTAGGGTTCTCATTTTTCAAAAAATACAGAGTAAGTTGGTGTTCTCTCTCCATCTTTCAAAGAAACTTTCTGATTACGATATGAGTCACGCATCCGCTCCAAATGAGGAAGAAATCCGTACACCCATCCCAGAACCTCTTCAAGCCCCAGTCTTTCACATTGACGAGTGGAATACAGAAGAAGAACCACTCGGTTTGACGCGACTAAAATCTGGAGAGAGTTTTCTCAATGGAGTGAAACGTGTTGCAAGTAGGGTCCCTGGTGAGTCCCCTGTATCCAAAGGATGCAAATCTCTGCTACCAGGAATGAGAGTTTCTCAAGACCAGGTTGGAATTCTTCTAAAAAATGGATCGATTCGTTTGAGGCCTCCTGGAGCGTATCGCAGTATTTTTTGGAACCCTTGGAAGAGATCAGGAGCAGTCGTTCCTATCAATCGCAAAGCAGGGATCGAGTTCGATCCATTACAAGAGGCCGCAAGCAGAAACAGGTTCTTGAGAAAATTCTTTTCTGATTTGGGTCAATCTTATCGACAGGTCGTTCTACAGCCGCACCAAATTGCAATCTTCGAGGACCAAGCCAAAACTTTCTTGGTCACAAATGGGACTTATGTTTACGACCCCGAAACTAGTCTTCGTGGAGTTGTTGATCTGAACAATATGGAGCCTGTGATTGTCGAACGCGAAACAGAAGATACCGCTTCATTTAATGCCACCCCAGAGACGCGGTACGACCAACACGGACGAGTCGTCCCTGCCAATCAAGCTCATGGTACCACAGTTATGAGCACGAAGCGTTACTTACCTTCTGGATATACTAAGACCGTAGCTGGAATCTCTTTTGCAAGACCTGAGAAAGGTTTCGTTGTGTTACATAAAAGTGCATCGAACCAAATAAGCATGACTGAAGGAATATGCATCGCCGCTGGCAAGGATGATTTTGTACGCCGTGCAAAAAATGAAGCTCGTTCTCTTCAGATGAGTGATCTCGTGGTGGAGTTTGGAGATCTGAATCGTAAGTATGACATTACAAAGATAGAAAGCAAATAGTATTAATTTCCTGACCTATCTTCGCGATTCAAAAAAAACTTATCACAGACTATGCAAAAAGCACACCTATTCTTGAGCTAAAGAGCAAAGACAATATGGACGCTCTATGCCGAGTTCAGATCAAATGGAAACAAGATAGACCTGATATTTGGGTCTCTTACCGTGGTGCTTTCACAGACCCATTTGATATGTTGGAGGAAAAGTGCGCAAATATGATGAGGGATTGGTTGTTGTCAGTCACTCATATTGAGGCGTTAGCTGAAAAATCGCATGGTTTTACAAAAGTTGAATTTCAATGGATGTCTGAGCTGAATGATACTGGCAGAGAATACGGAGTGTCTGTGTTAGGCATTGAAATAACAGTGATGAGATTCCCTCACATTGATTCACAGGATGAGAAAATGGCGATTCAATTGGCTCAAACAAACTTGGAGCTTGAGTCACAGAGACAGAAAGCTTTAAAAGAGCAAGAGACAAGCAAATTGAACCAAGCTACCCATATTCGAATGCAAGAAGATAGAGATCGTGAAGCAGAAGCCTTGGAGAGATTACAAGCTGTTGAGCGCCGTAAGAATATTGCTGAGGTCACAACCTTCACGGAGAAAGCGAAAATGGACACAGAAGTTGTAAAAGCAGAGATGGAGCTGTCGCTTGCCCGTGAGAACAAGGATAAAGCCGTCTTACTTGCAAAAGCCTCTACGGAAGCTGAAGCTGAGAAAGTTCGAGCAGAAGGAAGGCGAATCGCTTCTCAACTTGCCGCAGAAGGTGAAATTGCTGCAACAAAAGAGAAGAACAATGCTCAACTCGCATTCTTGAAAGAACAAGCTTCACTCCTCAAAGAAAATCCAGGATTACTCGAATTACTAAAGATTCAAAATGACTTGTTGAAAACTGAGGCTATTTCTCGTGCGGCTACAATCAATCCAAACGTGGTGTTATTACCAGGACTTGATGGGTTGGAGGCTAGAAGAATGAATAAGGGTTACGCACCTCAAGTTCCTGGTGCTGCTATCATTCATGAAGCGAATCGCGCGAGTTAAAGCAACCAGTTAAAAATACTTTTAAACATTCTAAAAATTAGTTCTTTCCGATCGAACGTCTGCCCGTTATCCGTATGCTATATGTTTTAGATAAAGCACAAACAAGCTCATTTTCTGCAGCTTGATGAATAAATTTCGTTGTCCAAATCTCCTAACATGGTTCAATTTTTAGATCAGTTCTCCTTATCAACCTTCACATCAGATTGAAAACTCTGAGCAACATCGTTTGCAATGATCGTAGTCTTTCCGGATGTTTCTGGTTGTGAAGGAAGTGGTAGACAAGGCATATTAAATCTGGTCTGTGACTGTATAGGAAGAGGCCTTTGGTGTACACGGAATGGTATTTGACCGTGTCCTGTGAACTGTTGAAACATTTGTTTGTGCAAATGATATCCATATCCATTGTTAAAATTGATATTAGAGCCTTGAATATCATTCGTCATGGGGAGTTCTCCCACCGATTTACCAAATGATTTGATATACGAACCTTTTCGAACACTTGGTTTGCATACCATATCTTTGCAAATATCTGGTTTATCTCGAAGAAACCACTATTCAAAAAGCACAAGTTGGTTGATATGAGACACAAGAGTGGCGACGGATCTAGAATTTGTCCATAGTTCGTTAGATGAACAACTTACCTCATGGAAAAAAGCACCCCCGTCTGGACCTCGACTAATCTGACGAAATCCCCATCGATTTAACTTTCTTGTAAAACTTGGATACTTGACCTTTTCCCCTGGAAAATACAATGGAAGCACTGTTTCACATAGTTTATTAGGATCAATGACTTGAAATGATGTTCCATTCTCGGACCATCTAATGATATCTGAAAAATTATATTTGGAGTTAAGAATTTCCATCAGTTTCAATGGAAAGGTATGACGTGTGTTCGTATACGGACGTTTCTTCTTCCCGTCTTGTCCATAGTCAGAAGCATGCAACTGTTGTGGAATTTGCATCATATGCGTATGATTACTACTAGGCACTAAGAGCATTCCATTAGTATGATATATTGGTGGACGATAGGATGGAGGCGGGTTCATATCGTGTTGTGGCACCTCATCTTCCTTAGTCGTACTGGGTACTGTTTTGGCATCGTCGTCGCTGACTGGAATACTTGGATTATTATTCGAACGATCCGTTGTCTCTTGTCCAGCTGAACTTTCATGTCCTGGAAGCTGTGATAGTGCAGCTGCAGCATGCAGAAGGTTAGTGAGGTCCCCGTACTTATTATTATTATTATTGTTGTTATTTGGAAGGGCGTTTTGATTTTGGGAATGGTCTGATTCCTCTTCTGCCTTTGTTTCAGTGGCATTGATGATTGTTTGGGGTTCGTTATGTTCGTTACGTTCTTGATCACTCATGTTAACTTTGTGTAAATGTAATGGAAATGAAAAATAGGTTTGATTTTTGTTTGTTGCAATTAACTTATGGAAGTGTCCTCAGATCTCAGATCGTAGAGATGAAATCCATTCAATTCGACCCTTTTTCGTGAGGCCAGCGCAGACATGAAATCATGTGTCTTTTATTCGATGCCCTTTCAGTAATATAATAATGTAAAAACGTAATCAGTGCGTTTTGAATCTTGTAAAGAAAACTCTCTAGGTTAGGGTTAGGGTTAA
>Ga0213868_10000628_pt1 | contig 33660 bp, 34 predicted proteins | sample PICome_9_FD_160087 | JGI IMG/M metagenome (GOLD analysis project Ga0213868, IMG submission 160087) | Coastal seawater microbial communities near Pivers Island, North Carolina, United States - PICO127 | ecosystem: Environmental > Aquatic > Marine > Coastal | place: USA: North Carolina...
AGAGATTGAAAGATTAAAGTTCTAGTTTTTTTCTACTAACAACCCACCCATTAGTATCAACGTAAATCCAATCCCCAGAACTTATTGAAACAGATCCAATATTAATATTTTTATCTTTGGTTCCAACCCCAACAGACTTATCTGTTTTCATTGGATATGCATTTTTTGCATTAACACCAATTGAAATATTCCTGATGACTTCTACATCACGAATATAACCATTTACAAAAATTCCTCTCCAGTTATTTTCAAATGCTTTTTGAGCAATTTGATCACCAACCATTGAACATAATTTATCACCAGTATGGTTTATGACTAGAACCTTACCTTCACCATTTTCTTCAACCATTTCTTTTACGACACTATTACTATGAGGACAATTTGCTGTTCTAATCTCACCACAAAACTTATCAATACCTCCATAAGAATTAAGAAATACATCACCTATTAATATCTCATTAAAAAAAGCATCGCATATATCAGGAACTGTAAAGTTATATTTTTGCATTAGAAGAAAATTTTAAATTTATCTCATAATTATAATAGAATTAAAAATATATATAAAAATGAAGAGTAAGTTATGAAATCACCTATTTGTGAAATGTTTGATATTGAATTTCCACTTGTGGCATTTAGTCATTGTAGAGATGTTGTTGCAGCTGTCTCAAAAGCTGGAGGCATGGGTGTCTTGGGCGCTGTTGGACATACTCCAGAAATGTTGGAACAAGACCTAAAATGGATAGATGAGCATATTGATGGCAAACCCTATGGGGTAGATATCTTAGTGCCGACCACTTTTGAGGGCAAAGGATCCTCTGTTTCATCAGAAGACCTTATAAATATGATTCCGCAGGAATACAGAGATTTTAGGGCTGATGTTCTTAAACAGCATGATGTTGATGGTGAATCATTAAGAAATTCTTCAGATTCAAAAAAGGTTGAAATGGATTCAGATTCTAGATTTGGAAAAAATCTTAAAGAAGAAGGAGCAAAAAAATTATTAGAAGTTGCTTTTTCTCATCCAATTAAACTTATTGCAAATGCATTAGGAGTTCCTCCTCATTGGATGCTGGAAATGGGAAAAGAAAATAATGTAAAAGTTGCCGCACTATTGGGAGCTAAAGAACATGCAATTAAACAAGTCCAAGCTGGTGTCGATGTGTTAGTGGTCTCAGGTACTGAAGGTGGTGGCCACTGTGGTAGTGTTTCAACTATGGTCTTAATTCCAGAAGTAAAAAGAGCGATTAAGGATTTGGGTGATGTTCCTATTTTAGCAGCTGGGGGCATTGCAACTGGTGAGCAAATGGCTGGGATAATGACCATGGGCGCAGATGGTGTATGGTGCGCATCAGTTTTTCTGCCAACCACTGAAGCTGAAACTTCTGAAAATATAAAAGAAAAGATGATTCAGGCAACATCAAGTCAAACAGTAAGATCAAAAAGTAGAACAGGCAAACATTCTAGGCAACTACAATCAGCTTGGACAGACGCATGGGAGTCAAAAGACGCACCTGAGCCCCTGCCAATGCCATTGCAGACAATTGTTGGAGAGCCTGCATTAGCAATTGTCTCTAAACAAGCAACTCTTGGTCATGAAGGAGCAAAAAAACTTGATACATATTGGGTTGGCCAAGGCATAGGGTTGGTAAATGAAACTATATCTGCTGGGCAGACTGTTCAAAAATTCAAAGAAGAATTTATTGAGGCATATGAACGAATTACTGGCTTGGTAGAATAAGATTATTAAGAATTTTTAATATCTTCTCTAGCAACAAACTCTAGCACTGTTGCATTAATACAATATCTTGGCATTCCATTTGGACCATCATCAAACACATGTCCGAGATGAATATTGCTTGATATTGATTTAACCTCAGTTCTTTTCATTCCATATGAATTATCTGGTAGTTCATATGTTGCATTAGGTACTGGCGCTGTAAAAGAAAGCCAACCACTTCGTGAAACAAATCTGTCTCTAGTATCAAACAAAGGTGCGCCACTTAATTTATCAATAAAAACACCATCAGGAGTATTTTTAAAGATTTGATATTCTTTACAAAATCTTGAATCAGTTCCTTGGTTAAATGCTACGTCGTATGCTTCTGAATTACCTAATTTAAATTTTCCTAGGGCTTTATAAAATAACTCAGGCTCCATATATCCTTGATATGAAAATAGTTCAGCACCATTCTCTAAGAAAACAATAGTAGGCGTTGCCCAAGTTGGAGTTTGAATACTCAAGCCATCTAATTCAATTGCTGTTCTGTAAACCATTGGAATGCTTCCTTGATAATTATTTGCCACATCATTTTTGAACTTCTCACAATAAGGACAATAATCTTGAGAATCAATTACAAGAACATACTTACCCGATAAAAGTAATGAGTTATCAATTTTTGGTATTTCAATCTTGTTAAAGGCAACTCCAGTAGAATGATCTGGACAATAGCCGTTAGGATTTTTTTGAATATAGTCCTGATGATATTCTTCAGCATCATAAAACTTATCAAGAGATTTAATTAAAGTCTGAATTTCTCCGTACCCTTCGTCGTTTAATAGTTTTTGAAATTCGTCTGTTGTCTCATCTATTACTTTTTTTTGTGATGCTTTTGTATACAAAATAGTAGATCTGTATTGCGTACCAATGTCATTACCTTGTCTATTAAGCTGGGTTGGATCATGCGATTCGTAGTAATGCTCAAGTAGAGACCTTAAGCTTATTATCTCCTTGTTAAAAGTGACTTTAACAACTTCAGCAAAATTATTTCTTTTATATTTATTTGTATATTTTGTTATCTCTCTATAAGTTGGTTTTATACCATACCCATCAGCATATCCTGATACCGCATCCTCAACGCCTTCAAGAGCTTCATAGCCCTTTTCAGCCCCCCAGAAACATCCAGACCCTAAAACAATAGTCTCTAAATGTGAGGTGCTATTTTCATCAGAGACCAAGCTTAAACACAAAGCTATTAAAGGAACAAATGTAAAAAAATTTTTCATTACGCTTTTTCTTCGTGTTTATAGTTTTTACTTCTTATAAAAGCTTCTCTTTCAAAAAGCATGGATGACCATCTGCTTATATTTGGTTTCAAAGCTTCTTTAATACCAAGTACGCTTGCTAGATTAATAGCGTAACTCACGCAAATGTCAGCAATCGTAAATCTATTTGAGCAAAGATAAGTTTTATTTTCCAATTCTGCTTCAAGTAGCTTCAGACGAGAAACAAACCATCTGCTATACCCTTCAATTGCCGCATCAGCAACTCCAGGCTCTTGATATTTATACCTTAAAACCACTGTCTGAGGAAAAGTTAATGTCGCATCTGCATGATGAAGCCAATTTAAATAATTTGGATAATCCTTTTCATCAGGCATTACTCTTAAATCTGTTGGACCATATTTTTCAACTAAATACTGCGACATTGCAACAGATTCTGTCATTTTTATGTCTTCATCAGTCAAATATGGGACTGTTCCAAGCATATTTATTTCTAAATATTCTTTATGAAAAACTCTTGGGGGAAAAGGCATCATTATAAGCTCGTATTCGAGACCCATCTCTTCAGCAGTCCAGATCGGTCTCATAGCTCTTGAATTTTGTGTTCCGTATATTTTTAACATAAAAGTTTTTTGTATTACTTAATGATACATCTTAATATTGGTAATATTAATGCTATTATATTACCATAATAAAACATTATTAATTTATTAATACCTATGAAGACAGAAAATATTGCTCCTATATTCAAATCAAATTTAGATACTAAATCTGAACAATATTTAGAAAATAAGAAAATGATGCTTGAGAAATTAGTATTTCTTGATGAGTTATTAGATCTTGCTGAGTTAGGTGGAGGTGACAGACATCATGAAAGATTGGCAAAAAGAGGAAAAATGCCTGTTCGCCAAAGGATTATGAATGTTCTTGATCCTGATAGTCCATTTTTAGAAATACAACCTTATGCTGGCTATGGAACTAATAATTATAATGTTGGTGGAGGATGCGTTTCTGGAGTAGGAATTATTTCGGGTGTTGAATGTGTGATATTTGCAAATGATCCTACAGTCAAAGCTGGTGCGATGACAGTATATGTAGGAGAAAAGTGGAACCGAGCTATGGAAATATCTCGTGAAAATCAAATACCTTTCATAAGCTTTGTTGAATCTGCAGGCGGAGATTTAAGCGTATCTGGATCTGGTGGTGGTGAAAATCCTCCGGAAGCTCCTTCTCTTCATCAAAGTCATTTTGCTTCAACTGGAAGATTTTTTTATGACATGACTGAGCTTTCAAAATTAAGAATACCTGTAATTTCTGTTGTGTTTGGTTCTTCAACAGCAGGAGGTGCATATCAGCCAGGGATGTCAGATTACAATATATTTATTAAAGGACAATCAAAAGCTTTTCTAGCTGGGCCACCTTTAGTAAAAATGGCTACAGGTGAAGAATCTGATGATGAGACCTTGGGTGGTGCCAAAATGCATTCTGAGCAATCTGGACTGTCTGATTATTTAGCTGAAGATGAAATGGATGCATTGAGAATATGTAGAGAAGTTGTTTCTCATTTAAATTGGACTAAAAAAGGGCTAAGTCCCCAAAAAATTAGTACTAATCCAATATATGATTCAGAAGAACTGCTGGGAATAATAAGTCAGGACCTAAAGTCTGCTGTTGATATCAGAGAAATCATTGCAAGATTTTCTGATGGCTCAAAGTTTGAAGAATTTAAACCATTATACGGTCCAACGATGGTATGTGGATGGACGTCAGTTCATGGTTATCAAGTTGGTATTTTAGGTAATAATGGTCCAATTTATCCTGAAAGTGCAGAAAAGGCAGCTACCTTTATTCAGCTATGTAATAAGAGAGATATCCCATTAATATTTCTTCATAACGTCACTGGTTTTTTAGTAGGTAAGGATTTTGAAAGTCAGGGAATTATTAAAAAAGGATCTCAGTTAATAAATGCTGTATCAAACTCTACCGTGCCTCACATAACATTTATAGTTGGTGCATCTTATGGTGCTGGAACTTATGCCATGTCTGGTAAAGCTTTTAACAATAGGTTTACGTTCTTATGGCCAACAGCAAAAATTGCTGTCATGGGGCCTGAACAAATGGCTGGAGTAATGTCAATTGTAAGAAAAGCTAAAGCATTAAGAGATGGAAAAGATTTTGATGAAAAAGCTGATGAGGAATTAAAAAAGATGGTAATTGATTATTTAGAGAAATTATCAAAAGGACTTGTTGCAAGCAGCATGGTTACTGATGATGGAATAATAGACCCAAGAGATACTAGGGACATCATTGGTTTTTGTTTATCAATAATTAATAACATTCCAATTGAGGGTGCAAGAGAATATGGAGTATTTAGACTATGATTTATGATTCCTTATTAATTGCTAATAGAGGTGAGATAGCCTGTAGGATTATCCAAACTGCTCAAGAAATGGGTATAAGATGCATTGCGGTATATGTTGATGCTGACAAAAATGAACCTTTCGTACATATGTCTGATCAATCAATTAGATTAACTAATGGAGGTTATCTAGATAGCAAAGAAATTATAAAAGCTGCTAAAGAATCAGGTGCTCATGCAATTCATCCAGGATATGGCTTCTTGTCTGAGAATGCTTCTTTTGCAAGAAAAGTAATTAAAGAAGGTTTGATATGGGTTGGTCCATCCCCACATGTAATTTCTGTTATGGGAGATAAATTAAAAGCAAAGGAGCTAGCTGAAAAAGCTGGAGTCCCAACACTTCCAATGACGTCTAATATTAAAAATGCAAAAAACATCGGGTTTCCTCTTCTAATAAAAGCTGCTGCAGGTGGTGGCGGAAAAGGAATGAGAATAGTTACTAAAGAAAAGGATTTAAAAGAATCTATTAAAAGCGCACAAAGAGAAGCACAGTCTGGATTTGGAGATGACAGAGTTTTTATAGAAAGATACGTTCAAAAATCTAGACATATAGAAATTCAAATACTCGGTGATGCTCATGGAAATGTTGTTCATTTAGGAGAAAGAGAGTGCTCTATTCAAAGAAGACATCAAAAAATTATTGAAGAGTCGCCCTCTCCTAGAGTCTCTGAAAATGTGAGGACTGCAATGGGTAATGCGGCAATCAAACTCGCAAAGAAAATTAAATACAAGTCAGCTGGGACTGTCGAATTTTTATTTGATGATAAAACAGAAGAGTTCTGGTTTTTAGAAGTTAATACAAGATTGCAAGTTGAGCACCCTATTACAGAGGAAGTCACTGGGATAGATCTGGTTGCAGAACAATTAAGAATTGCGAGAGAAGAAGAATTAGGATATGCCCAAGATGATATTACCTTTATGGGTCATTCTATTGAAGCAAGACTTTATGCTGAAAATCCAGACAATGACTTTCTGCCAGAAACTGGAGAAATAATTGCCTTTGAGGGAGGTCCTGAAAATGAATCAAGATGGGACTCGGGCATTAGTATTGGCTCAAAGATAGGAACTAATTTTGATCCCATGCTGGCAAAAATAATTTCTTTTGCAGATACAAGAAATGATGCAATTTTAAAATTAATTCGCACTTTAGAATCTGCTCATATTGGAGGCGTAATTACTAATAGAGAATTTCTAATTGAGTGTCTTAAGGCAAGAGAGTTTTTTGATGGAAATACCACTACAGATTTTATAAACCAAGTTCAACCTAATAGAAAACACAAACTTACTCCAACTGAAATTGAGCATGTTGCTTCTATAGCGGCGCTTTGGATTCAAAGAGAAAATAGAATAAAGACAGGTATTGCTGGTTTTATGCCATCAGGATGGACCAATGGAAGGCTGCCTAAACAAAAAATTGATTTTGTTATTAATGATAATGAACATAGCGTCTCATATAGATATGAAAAAAATAAAGGATTTGTATTTGATTGGGGGAAAATTGGAATAATTCATTCAGAAGATGATTTTGGTCTTGATATTGAATTTAATGGAAAAAGGCATTATTCCAGAATAACTCTAAAAAATGACAATATTCTGGTGCATATGCCTTTTGGTGACGTAATGCTAAAGATTAAGCCAAGATTTGTTTTGCCCGGGATTGAGATTCAAGCTGGAAGTTTAACAGCACCTATGCCTGGAAAAGTTATAGCATTAAATGTTAAAAAGGGTTCAAAAGTAAAAACAGGAGATGTTTTAGTAATACTAGAGGCAATGAAAATGGAACATTCGATAAAGGCTTCTCATAACGGAGTAGTATCAAAAGTACTTATTACTAAAGATGACCAGGTAGAAAATGGAGCTCCTCTCATGATAGTTGATGAAAAATAATGCAGTATTCACATAGTATTCATAGCTCAAGATTAGAACCACTAAAACCTTTGACTAAAAAACATAAAGAGATAATTAGCACTCTTGAGAAGATGCTTGAAAAAGGCATTCCAGAATTAACTATGTCAGAGCTTGCAGCAAAGTTAAAAATATCTCTAAGAACTTTATATGAAATTGCTCCTAGTAAAGATCAATTAATCACAATGACCGTGGATAATATTTTAAAAAAATTAGGTAAAAGTGCGTTAGAACGAGTTTCTAAAATTGAATCACCCATAGATAAACTTGATACATATTTAGGCATTGTAAATCAGGCTGTTGGTCCAAAGTTTGATGCCTATATCAAAGGCCTGGGGAAAATAAATGGCTCGTCTGAGATGATTGATTATCATGAAGATTTTATTACAAAGTACACTGAAAAACTCTTACTTGAGGCTATGAGTGCCAATGAAATACAAAAAATAGATCCTAAGGCATTTGCAATTTTACTTGGAGGCATTGGAAGAGAATTTGCAAAAAGTAAAAATAGATCATCAATAAATGAATCCCCTGAAATGTCAGCTAATTCAGTAACAAAAGTTATATTAAAAGGAATTAGGTTGGAGAATTAATTTGGATAAAGATGTTATAAAAATAGCTAACTGTAGCGGATACTACGGCGACAAGCTTTCTGCTGCAAAAGAAATGGTAGAAGGCGGTCCTATTGATGTTCTTACAGGTGATTATCTTGCTGAACTAACTATGACTATTCTTTACAGTCAAAAAATATCAAGAGGCGAGGATAAAGGATATGTTGGGACCTTTCTCAAGCAAATAAAAGAAGTTGCTGAAGATTGTAAAACTAAAAATATAAAAATTGTCACTAACGCAGGTGGTTTGAATCCAAAATCAATGGCAACTGAAATTGAAAAAATTTTGAAAGACATGTCTATTGACTTGAAGGTTGCTTATATAGAAGGTGATGACCTGATACCAAGAATTGATGAACTATCTCAACAAGGTGAGAATTTTATCAATATAGACAAAGATAAGGCTTTGAAAGATTCTGGATTTAATCCCTTAACTGCAAATGTATATTTTGGTGCATGGGGTATTAAAGAAGCTCTTGATAAAGGTGCTGATATTGTGGTGTGTCCAAGAGTTACTGATGCTGCGGTTGTGATTGGCCCTGCTGCATGGAAATTCAATTGGAGTAGAAATAATTACGACGCTTTAGCAGGAGCATTGGCAGCAGGACATATTATTGAATGTGGATGTCAGGCAACTGGAGGAAATTATGCTTTTTTCAAAGAAGTTCCAAGTTTTGACAATGTAGGCTACCCAATTGCAGAAATTGAAGAGAATGGTAATTTTATAATTACCAAGCACCCTAATACCGGAGGACTGGTATCTGTTGGAACAGTAACTGCTCAACTTTTATATGAAATTAGTTCTCCTTCATACATCAACCCTGATGTAATTGCTCATTTTGATACATTAAAGATTGAAGAGATTGCAAAAGATAGAGTCTATGTATCTGGATGCAGAGGTAGCTCACCCCCGCCATCTCATAAAGTTTGCATTAATCTTGCTGGTGGATATAGAAATGGGATGGAAATTATTCTCACCGGGCTCGATATTGAAGAAAAGGCTAAAGCATTTACAGATACCTTGTTTAATTCTGTGGGTGGCATGGATCAGTTTGATGAAGTGTCTATTGATTTACACCAAACTCAAAAAAATAATCCCAAAACAAATGAAGAAGCAATGGCTTCCCTTAATATATCTGTAAAGTCAATGAATCCTGACTTAGTCGGAAGGCTTTTCACTGCAAAAATTGTTGAGCTATCTTTATCAAACTTCCCTGGTTTTTTTGCACGAGGCTCTGCTAAGCCGAATGGCCCAGTAATAGTCTATTGGCCTGCTTTGGTGGACAGTAAATATATAAAAGAAACAGTTAATGTTAACGAAGAAAAAATTGAAATAATTCCAACAAGTCAACTTGATTTTGAAGACATTTACTATCAAAAAGAACCAATTAGAATTCCTGAGGTCAAAGAAGAAGAAATGTCACAAATTTATTTTGGAGAAATATATGGGACTAGATCAGGTGATAAAGGCGGTTGTGCAAATTTAGGTGTTTGGGCAAAGGATTTACCTTCTTATGCATTTCTGTATAAATTTTTAACAGTTCAAAAACTTAAAGAACTTTTACCTGATCTAAAAAATTTCAAAATAGATAGATATGAATTAGCAAATATTCATTCTCTGAACTTTTATATTCATGCCATTCTTCAAGATGGGGTTTCTTCAAATAATAAAATAGATAGTCAAGCCAAATCTCTTGGTGAGTATCTAAGGGCTAAAATGATACAAGTGCCCTCTTCAATATTAAAAGGGAAAAACTATGAGCAATAAGAAACTTTCTTTAGATGGTCTTATTTTTGAAGCAACTAACGTTGCTATAAAAGATTATATTTTAACGATTACCTTAAATAGGCCTGATAAGAAAAATGCAATAAACAGTGTAATGATGAATGAGGTTAATTATGCTTTAGCGTATGCAAAACAAGAGAGAAAAATTAGAGTCGTAATAATAGATGCTGAAGGAGATATTTTTTGTGCTGGAGCAGATTTAAGTAATTCAAAGTCTAAATCCAATATTCCAAAATTAGCAAACTATGATGATTTAAGCCTGTCGATTAGGCATTTGTATAAACCTGTAATATGTAAGATTCAAGGATCTGTTCTAGCAGGGGCTCTTTTAATAGTTACAAATGCTACTCATGCAATTGCAGTGAAAGATGCAAAATTTTCAGCACCTGAGATCAAGAGAGGGTTGTGGCCATTTATGGTTATGGCCGGACTATTTAGAGTTATGCCAAAAAGAGCTGGTTTAGATTTTATTATGAGGGGTAATTATATAGATGCTCCTACGGCTGAGGCGTGGGGATTAATTAATAAATCAGTCGAAAGGAATCAACTTGATGGGTATGTTGATAATTTAGCTAAAGAGCTTTCTAGTCTTGCTCCTGGAACTATGCAGATAGGACTAAAAGCATATGCAGATCAAGATAATATGAGTTTTGATGAAGCTTTGCCCTACCTGCAAGAACAAATTGCTGAATGTTTTAAAAGTGATGATGCTAAAGAAGGCATTTCTGCTTTTTTAGAAAAAAGAGATCCTAAATGGGACTAAATAATCTATGAGAATAAAACATGAATCTTAATTACGGGCCTGAATATAAAAATTTTAAAAAAGAAGTTATAAGCTTTTGTAAAAAATGGGAAGGTGTTCACTTTGTTGATGAAGCAAAATCACCATTGACTCCAATAACTAAGGTTGGCGGAAAAAAAATCACTAGAACTAAATGGCAATCAATTTTAATTAGAGAGGGATACTTTGCGCGTTCTATACCTAAAAAATATGGTGGTTATGGTGGTGAAAGTGACGTTATTAAAAATAGAATTATTGCCTCTGAATTTTCTAATCATGGAGTGCCCTCTCCAATGGGTGGTCAAGGCATAGATATGCTTGTGCCAACTCTTCTTGAACTGGGGACTGAAGAACAAAAAAAACAATATATTGAAAAAACATTACTGGGAGAAATTATATGGTGTCAAGGTTACTCTGAACCTAATGCTGGAAGTGACTTGGCTAGTCTACAAACAAAAGGGGAATTAGTAGATGGCAATTGGGTTATAAACGGTCAAAAAATATGGACTAGCACTGCGCAATACTCTCAAATGATGTTTTGCCTTGTAAGAACAGAACCAGAGGCGAAAAAACATGCTGGTATAAGTTATCTATTAATACCAATGGATACTTCTGGCATAGAAATCAGGCCCTTAGTGGACATGACCTTAAAAGCTGGCTTTAACGAAGTTTTTTTTACAGACGTAAGGATACCTGAAGCTAATATTGTTGGAAAAAGAGGTGAAGGCTGGGCAGTAGCTAACGCAACACTTACTCATGAAAGAGGCTCATTAACCGATCCTAATGGAACCATGAATAGGGTTAATTCTCTTATTGATAGAATGAAAAAAGAGACCATTGACGGCAAAAAATTAATTGATATTCCTGTCTACAGAGATAAATTAATGGGCTTACAAGCAAAAGTTATGGCTTTTCAGTCAAACTCATTAAGAGTATTGTCTGCAAAAATTAACTCTGGACAAGATATGAAAATGGCAGGAATGATTCAAAAGTATTACGGAACGGAGCTCAGACATGAATTAGAAGGTTTTGCTGTTGATGTTATGGGTGAGATTGGAACTTTGTATGAAGATAGCCCTCACCTAAGAGATAAAGGCTCATGGCAATTTTTATATATGTACTACCTAGGTCTAATAATTGGAGGAGGTACAAGTCAAATTCAAAAAAATATTATTGCTGAAAGAGGTTTAGGTATGCCTCGTGAACCAAAGGTTCAAGGAGTTTAGTTTGTATTTTGGATTATCAGAAGATCAGCTATTCTTTCAAGAGAACGTTTCAAGATTTCTTGAAGATCATGCCTCATTGGATGTCATTAAAAAAATTACCGAAGGTGAAGGGCAAAATTTACAAAAAGAGATTAATAGTGGATTAGTAAATCTTGGTATTAATGGTTTATTGGTTCCAGAAGAATATGGGGGTTTAGATCTAGATTTGCTATTTGCAGCAGCAGTTTCTCAAAGCTTGGGTGAAAATGTTGCTCCTTTCTCTTTTTTAGGTCCCTATGTCATGGCGCCTATTGCACTATCTCATGGCTCAAGTAATGAACAAAAGAGAAAATACCTATCAGATATTGCAGAAAATAAAATAAAATTTGCTATTGGATTTACTGAATTTATAGCCGCAAGAAACGGGTCAGGGGTCACATTTAAAAATAATAAAGTAAATGGAAGGTTGATGTTTGTTCTTGATATTGAAGGTGCTACTCACCTTTTGCTGGCAGATGAATCTGGATGTATTGGAATTGTTGATCTAGCTGATAAAAATATTGAAATTGTTAAGCTTACAACAGTTGATAAAACAAGAAGTTACTCTGAAGTAATACTTGATGATGTTTCAGTTGATCTTTTAGAGAAATCTTTAAAAGATAATTTTGTTATTAATAAAACAATAGATGCTGGAAGAATTATCTTGGCTGCAGATTCATTGGGTGCGTCCAGTACATTAATCTCTAAAGCTGTAGAGTATTCTAAAGAAAGAAGACAGTTTGGTAGAACAATTGGATCATTTCAGGCTGTAAAGCACATGTGCGCGGAAATGGCAGCAGATCTTGAGCCTTGTTATGCATTTGTGTGGCATGCAGCTCATTGTTTTGATAACATTCCTGATGAATCACGGTTGATGTCATGTCATGTTAAATCACATGTATCAGATGTTTCTAAAGTTATTGCTAAAAAAGCTACAGAAGTTCACGGAGGCATGGGTTTTACTGATTTAATGGGTATACATTATTGGTTCAAAAGAATTGGAGTTAATAGACAGAATCTAGGCCCTCCAGAGATTGTTAGAGAAGAAGCTGCAAAAATACAAAACTTATAAAATATCAGTGACTAAAAAATATTTCATTCCTCAATTTTTATTGCTATGCCTTTTTATTGCATCATGTGGTAAAGCAAATTATGAACCTCAAGAATACATTTCAACCAATTTAAATGAAGAAAGAATTGAGTTAAGTCAAGAAATTTTTAATAAGCTTAAAAAAGAACACTACTTAAAAAACTTCGTTAATGAGGATTTTAATAAAGAATATATAGAAGCCTTAATTAAAAGACTTGATGAAAATAAATTATATTTTCTAAAGCCAGAGATTGAGGAGTTTTATCAGAAAGCTAGTGCATATGATGGTCCTAGTTTTGATATAGATTTATCTTATTCGATTATAAATTTATATTTTAAGAGGTTGATTTTATTTTCAGAATTTCAAATTTCATTAATTGAAAAAGATTCTTTTAACTTGCAGCAAGACGACTACATAGATATTTATTATGAAGATAACGAATGGCCTAAAGCGGACGAAAATCTAAAAAAAATATGGAGAGATGAGACAAAGAATGATTTCTTGGTAGCAATGATGTCCGATACTTTGTCTGAAGACCCGAAGGAAGGTCTATTAAAAAGATATAAGAACAGAATTAGAAGAATTCAACAACAAAATGAGGAAGATATTTTTTCCATTGCAGTCAATTCCTTAGCAAATCAATTTGATCCTCATTCTTCTTACCTGTCACCTAGATCAGCAGAAGATTTTGATATGAACATGAGCCTAAAACTTGAGGGTATTGGAGCCCTTTTGGGCGCAGAAGATGATTATACGAAAATAGTTAGCTTGGTAGCTGGAGGTCCTGCAGAAAAATCTGGGGCAATACTACCCGAAGATAAAATAACAAGAATAAGGCAAATAGATTCTGAAATTAATGAATATGTTGATGTCGTAGGTTGGCGCATAGATGAAGTTGTAAATTTAATTAGAGGTGCATCAGGTACCCAAGTTGAAATTGAGTTCATTTCATCTGATTCAGCTGAAAATACTAGAAAGCTTGTAACTCTGACAAGAGAAGAAATTAAATTAGAAGATAGAGCTGCTAAATCAAAAATTTATGAAGCTGATGATGGAAATAAAATTGGTATCATTGATTTACCATCCTTTTATATTGACTTTAACGCTTATCAAAACAGAGATTCTGATTATAGAAGCAGCAGCAAAGATGTTAAAAAAATTCTTAATGACTTTAATAATGAGAATGTAGATGCTGTAATTTTAGATCTAAGAAATAACGGTGGTGGTGCTTTAATAGAAGCAAATAAAATAGTGGGTCTTTTTGTTGCTTCAGGACCAACGGTTCAAGTTAAGCATAAAGCCGGATATATTCAACCATATGGTGATAATAGAGCTAAGCAGGTATGGAAAAAACCAATTGCTATATTGGTAAATCGTTACTCAGCATCAGCATCAGAAATTGTGGCTGGAGCTATACAAGATTACAAACGAGGAATCGTTATTGGTCAACGAACATTTGGAAAAGGAACTGTTCAAAGTTTAGAAAGTATTTCTAAGGGTCAAATCAAAATTACTGAGTCTAAATACTATAGAGTAGACGGATCAAGCACACAAAATAAAGGCGTAATACCAGATATAGAATTACTATCTACATGGGATATAGAATCTGTGGGTGAAAGCTCTTACCCTTCTGCAATGGAGTGGGATACTGTAAGACCTTATAGACATAAGAAATTCAAGTTCGATGATAATCAAATTGAAAAAATAAATAATTTATACTCACAAAGGTTAAATGAAGATCCAAATCTAAAATATTTAGCTAAAGTTAGAGAAAGATACGATCTAAATAAAGATAAAAAATTATTAAGTCTAAATATAGATACAAGGAAATTAGAGAAAGAAGCAAGAAGAGCATGGCTGCTTGAGATTGAAAATGATAGAAGAAAAGTTCTAGGACTTACTACATTTGAAACATATGAAATACTTGAAGAAAATAATAAAAATGAAAATAAAGATAACGATGAAAAAATTGATCTTAATAAAGATTTTCTTCTGATAGAATCAACCAATATCGTCAATGATTACATTAATATGAATAAAAAAATTCTTTTAAGCGAAAGAGATTAAAATGAGAATAGTATCTTTTAACATCAATAGTATTAGAGCGCGTCCTCATCAATTAATTCACCTCAGAGATACGCTTAACCCAGATATCATTGGGCTTCAAGAAACAAAAGTAAATGATCCTGATTTTCCTTTAGAAGTAATTGAAGAGATTGGGTACCACCCCGAGTATTGGGGTCAAAAAGGTCATTATGGTGTTGCTTTTTTAAGCAAAGAAAAACCAATTAAAACTGTTAAAGGGTTTAAAGATGATACTGAAGATGATCAAAAAAGATTTATTCAATGCACCTTTGGTTCAAAAAGCTCAGAAATAACAATTATGAATGGTTACTTTCCTCAAGGTGAAAATATACATCATGAAACAAAATTTCCTAAAAAGATTAAATACTATAACGATTTATATAAGCACATAAAAACTCTTAAAAAAACAAAAAGAAATCTAGTAGTTATGGGTGACTTTAATGTAGCGCCTGAAGATATAGATATAGGAATAGGTCCTGAAAGTGTTAAAAGATGGTTGCGTGATGGAAAAACTTCTTTCCAACCTCAAGAGAGAGAGATGTGGAATAGTATTAAAGATTTAGGTTTCGTTGATTCTTGGAGAACAAAGTTTCCTAAGGAATCATCAATATATTCTTGGTTTGATTACAGATCTAAGATGTTTGATGATGAGCCCAAAAGAGGCCTTAGAATTGATCACATCATGGTTTCAAGTGATTTAAGCGAATCAATCTCTGATGTTGGAATCGATTATGATTCAAGAGCCATGGAAAAACCATCCGACCATTGTCCTGTTTGGGTAGATTTAAATATATAGATATATTTTTATGTCCGATAAGTTCGAAATAAGGTCGCCAGCCACAAAAGAAGAGTGGAAAAAATATGATGATTTTAGATGGGAAGTTTTAAGAAAACCATTAAAAATGTCGCACATACCTTTAAAGGATAATCTGGAGGATGAAAGTCTTCATCTGATGGGTGTGACTTCTAAAGGAGAAGTTGTTGCTTGCGGAAGGCTTCATTTAAATACCTCTTACGAAGCACAAATTAGATATATGGGAGTAGGTGAGGATTTAAGAAGATCAGGCATTGGCTCCAAGATGATCAAAAAACTAGAAGAAGAAGCTGTTAGACAAGGGGCGAGTCAAATCATGCTGAATGCAAGAGAAAATGCTGTTTCTTTTTATAAATCTCTTGGTTATTTTGAGACTGGTCCATATGAATCTGACATTCAAATTCCTCATACAAGAATGGAAAAGAAAATATCCTAGCTATCTTTTATTTTTAAAAAAATCTTTTAAAAGTTTTGAACTCTCCTCTTTCATTAAACCATATCTATACGAAACTTTATGATTAAAGGAAATCCTATCTAGTAAATTATCAATTGAAATAATGCTGCCAGTTTTAGGTTCGGGCGCGGCAAAAACAATCTCATCAATTCGTGCATCAACTATAGCTTTAACGCACATATGGCACGGCTCGAGGGAAATATAAATCGTTGATTTGTTTAATCTATAATTTTTAACATTTTTTGATGCGTCTATTATTGCTTCTATCTCAGCATGAGATGAAACATTCTGATTCTCAATTACCCTATTTCTTCCTTTGCCAATTATTTTATTTTGCTGGACTATTATGGCACCTACTGGTACCTCATTATTGGTAAAAGCTTTTTCTGCTTCTTGAATAGCCAAGCCCATGAATGAGCTATCATCACTAGTAAACATTTTAATTAATATAACTCTATTTTTGCTATATCTAGTTGTGCTTGAAAATCCTTGCCATAAGCAGCAAATGCAATCGTTCTAATTTTGGAAATATTCATTCTTTTACGCATATAAAAATTTGATTTCTCAAAAGATGAAAAAGGAATTTCTATTATTGACCAATCTTCTTTGGGTTGAAACATAGCAATGTATCTATCCCATGGAAATCTGCTTGCAGGAGTTCTTATCCACATATAATAATCATCACTTGTTCCTCTGACTGTAAATCTGATGCCTTGATAATCTTCTGCATTTACAGGAAAGTTAATAATAGATTGAATAAATCCACCATTATTTTTTGTACTAACATTTCCTTCCAATCGATAAAATTTATCAGTGCCATCATCCATTTCGTAAAAATTTACTTCAGATATACCACCCATGACATTATCTGATATAGCGCTCCAATTCGCTCTTGTTTTATCCAAGTCATCGATAATCGTAGAAGAAACATTCATAGTAAAAATTATTAATAAATAAAGAAATAAATTATGCATTAATCTAGATTAGTACTTTTTTCAGCAGGAAACCAGGGTAATTCATGAACTTGTGCGTTTAAATGCGCTTTAGGTGATTCTATGATCAGAGGAGTTCCAGGAACTGCGCTATCTGCTTTGATGATTACTAATCCTATATTTCTTTTTAATCTTGGAGAAAAGAAACACCTTGATAGTCTTCCTAATTTATTATTGTTTACATCAAAAACTGGCCAAAAATTTTCAGGGACTTTTTGGATAGGGTCTCCATCGATTTCAACTCCCACCAATTTCTCTGTTACTCCATCTTTTTTAATCTTTTTTAAGGCTTCTTTACCTATAAAATCTATGTCCTGATTAAGATCAACCAACCTATCTAAGCCAATCGTATATGGGTTATGTTCTCTACCAAAATCACTGTGATAAGAAAGAAGCCCGCCCTCAATTGTTCTAATTGTGTTTGGTGCTATAACTCTACCATTAAATTCTTTTGCAGCCTCATAGACTGTCTCAAATAATTCATCTCCAAGCTTTCTATTTTGAAGATAAAGCTCATAGCTTAATTCTCCGCTCCAACCTGTTCTAGCTATAACCATTGGAATATTATTCAAAGACGTCTCTCTTGCTTTGTAATAACCAAGGTCATCGTGAGTACCATTAAATAATTTTTGAATAAGTTTTCCAGCCTTAGGTCCACTAATTTGTAATGGCGATACATCAGGCTCATGGATCTCTACATCCATACCAGAATTGATAGATATCCCCTGCAACCATGACAAGACATCACCATCACCAGGTGATATCCAAAATTTATTTTCCTCTAACCTTAAGAGACATGCATCATTGACAATACCACCATTCATATCTGTCAAAATAATATACTTACAATCACCTATTGCACATTTTTCTAGATTTCTTGGGTTGATATACCTAACAAATTTATATGAATCTGGACCAGAAATCTCAACTTGTCTTTCTGCTGCAAAATCTCCAAAAGTAACATCATTTACCAGGCTGAGGTATTCCTTTTCTGGACCAGAAAAACTGGTAGGTAAATACATTCTGTTATATATAGTAAATCCAGTAGCACCATATTTGATTGTTGAATCAAAGTATGGTGATTTTCTTACTCTAGAACCTATTCCAATAAGTAACGGTAGCTTTGTTTCTTTCATAAGTTTTCTCCCCAAAACATGATTAGTTTAGTCTTAAAATATTAGGTAAGTAAATAGATTATTTGAGCTATTTTTGATTTGATATATGATGATATTAAGGGGGTATTTATGGGAAAAAAAAGATTCTTTGATGATAGGTTGAAATACTTATCTTTTATTCAAAATACAAGTGAAAAAAGAGCCATTTCTGAACAACTTGCGCCACATATTGCTTCAATGGCACAAAATAGAACTTTCCTAAGAATACTCGATGCCGGAACTGGGGATGGGACAGTAAAATCTAATGTAATAAAAACTTTTCATAAATATCATCCATACACTTCATTACTAATTACAGGAAAAGAAATTAGCTATGAAGATCTCAAAAATACTCTAGAAAAAATGCCAGATAGGTTTGTTGAACATCCGAACCTTCTAGTCACCATGACAAATGTGAAATTTGCTGAACTTGGTCATATAGAAAGCAGCAATAAGATTAAAGGTAAAAGTGTTAAATCTTATACATTAGTATTAAAAGAAGATAATTCTTTTGACTTTAATGTTCAGATGAATAAATTAAATAGCTTTATAAAAAAATATTGGGGTATTGAGATAGATAATAAATCAAGAACATCTTATGCAAACCCCTGCATCATAAGGATTTATAGAGAGGATCATAAAAGGTACATAGAGCCTTTCATTGATAACGATTACAAGAATAATAATTACGACTTAATTATTGCATCGCAAGCCTACAGAGCTGCTTCAGAAGTAAGAACAAAAGTTAATAATGTAATTGCCCCTCTAATGAGGCTTCTTAACAAATCTGGAAAATTACTTATTACTCATTCATGCGGAGGTGATACTGTAGAAAAGATTTTGAAAATAGCATGGAAAGATAAGAAGCCGTTCCCAAATAAGGCTAAAGACATTATTGAGTTCTTAAAAAGTAATCCAGTTGGCGAAAACAATAAATATTCTTATTCAAAACCCAAGCCTTATACGTTTAATTTCAAAAGAAGCCCAGATCAAACTATTTCTGAACTTTTTGGTCATGGAGTTGATGCAAAATGGGCAAATATTTTATATATAGGTCAAATACCTGATAAAGATATACAAGAGATTGAGAAATCAAATGTTTCTTATCAAAAAGTTCGGACTGCTATTAATAAAGAAGGTAAAATGTTCTTTAAGAATGAAATATTTAGTATCAGAAAAATAAGATAATAATGAAAATTTTAATTATGGGTCTTCCTGGGAGTGGAAAAACTTATCTAGCAGAAAGATTGCAACCGCTTATTAACGCAGCTTGGTACAACGCTGATGTAGTAAGAAAAATGGCAAATGATTGGGATTTTTCTTCTGAAGGAAGAATTAGACAAAGTATGCGAATGAAAACTTTTGCTGATTTTGAAAAAAGTAATAACAGATATGTAATATGTGATTTTGTATGTCCAACTAGAACAACTCAAGAAAATTTTGATCCTGATATCACTATATGGATGAATACAATAAAAGAAGGTCGGTTTGAAGACACAAATAAAATGTTTGAAGAGCCATTAAATGTCGATTTTCTAATTACAGAAATGAATGACAATAATCATCATGATATTGCTAAGGAAATTTTAAAAAATGTTTGATTGGAAAAAACCAACCGTTCAAATGCTGGGAAGATGGCAGCCATGGCATGATGGCCATCAAGAACTTTTTAAGAGATGTGTCGCTAAAACTGGTCAAGTAATTATTCAAGTAAGAGATGTTCAAGGAGCCTCTGGCGGAGACGGTCAAGAAGATAATCCTTTTAACTTGGAATCAGTTTGTAAGAATATTGAAAATGGACTAATAAAAGATGGCTACAAGAGAGGTTTAGAATATGAAATCATGCTTGTTCCAAATATAACCAACATCACCTACGGTCGAGGTGTTGGCTATGTCTTTGAAGAAGAGGTATTTGATAAATCTATAACTGATATAAGCGCCACTAAAATAAGACAAAAACTAAGAGAAGATGGAGTTTTAGATTAATTCTAAAACGTTTTCAGGCGGTCTTCCCAAAATAGCTTTATCCCCTTTTAAAACAATTGGTCTTTCTATTAATTTAGGGTGCTGAATCATAAATTTTATAATTTCTTGATCAGAATAATTTGAATTCTTTAAATTATTATCTTTAAACTCTTGCTCGCCTTTTCTTAAAAGATCTCTTGGAGATAAAGACATTTTCCCTAAAATATCTACTAAAACAGATTCATCTATTGCAGTTTCAAGGTATAGGATAACCTCTACTTCACAATCATGCTCTTTAAGAATTTGTAAAGTTTGTCTGGATTTGCTGCACCTAGGATTATGAAATATTTTATATTTGCTCATTATTTTTAAATTGGGTTAGCATTTTCTGCATTTGTTCGTGAATAATCTGAACTGCCTGTAATGGTCTAATCATTACCTTGAATTCAGAGATTTTTCCTGACTCATTAAAGGTAATGATATCAACGCCATTAATATACTTTCCATCTATTTGAGTTTCAAATTCGAGCATTGCCTGATTACCTTCAAGAATTTCTTTAGTGTATTTAAAGCTTGATCCCTCAAGTGTTCCATCCTTGGCTTTATCACCACCAAATGTATTGCCTGCTGCCATTAGGTATAAAGTCGTAAGCTCTTTGCCATTTTGAGGTGAAAAAACTATCGGAGAATAAAAAATAACATCATCTGCCAGAAGCTCATCAAGGCCTCCGGGGAACTCTCCTTTTATATGATCATGCCATTTTTTGATATTCTCTCTGATCATCAATTCTCAAATTTAAATGTTAATCCAGCGTTGTCTTGTAATCTTTTTATAAGTTTAGCTCCCATTGATGGTGCTGGCGTGTATATACCGCCAGCAAGCTGTTCACACTCTTTTACTAAACATATTGCACTCTCAGTAATCATCTTTGAGGTTGAGCCATAACCAGGATCCATATCTCCTGCTACAGAAACATGGACACTTTCATCATTAATATCTCCGCAAAATAAAACATCATAATTTCCATTTTCTCTAGACTCTCTTGATGGGCCATCACCAGGTTTTGGTGCATCACTAAATGGATTTGCAGTTGCAATATATTTTGCAGCAGCCTCACCCTCTTCACCTGGTCCCATAACCCACATCTCGTTATAACAAAAATCCTCACCATAAAAATGGTTCATTAACGCATTAGATCTGTGTACATTTTTTGTATTTATAGGTGCCATGAAAAATGGTGCCACCCATGTATCTAATTTTTCATCATATTGTGGTTTGCTATCTGATGGTTGTTCAGGTCCAGTAAAGCCATTACTTAGTGCAAAAGGATTACCCAAAACTGCAATAAGTTCAGGCTTTGTCTTAAGAGCTGCCATTGTTGCTCCAAGTGATGCTGCAGTTCCTCCAGAAAATTCACCATTCATGCCTCTAACTCTTCCTCTGACATTTTGAGCAGGTTTACCAAACCTTTCAATAACCTCGTTTTGAAGAAATAGAACACCCAAATCAAAAGGAATACTATCAAAACCACATGAGAAAACTATTCTTGATCCGGATTCTTTTGCAACATCACCAAGATCATTAATTTTTTCATGCATCCATCCGGGCTCGCCACATAAATCAACATAGTCTGTTCCAGACTTTGCGCATTCAGCAACAATATCATTGCCATAAAGCTGATATGGACCAACAGTAGTTAATACACATTTTGTTTTAGAAACCATGTTTTTAATGCTTGAAATATCGTTGCTATCAACAACTAACAACCCAGTATTCTCAGGTACATTTTTTGACTCTGCAACAGACTCAAGCTTCTCAAGACTTCTTCCAGCTAGAGCCCATATAATTTCAGAATTATTGCTATATTTTTCTACTAAGTACTCAACAACCAACTTACCAGTAAAACCAGTAGCTCCGTAAACTACAAAATCATATTCTTTAGAGTCATTCATGATTATCCCCTTTCATATTGTTAATAAAAATTAATCATCTATATTAATTCATTGCTATTTTTTGCACAATGAAGTTACTAGCATTTAAATATACACAATAAATACCGGGGTGTAATATAGTTAAAAATAATTGGTAACTCCTATGAATCTTACATTAAAAATTTTATTAATAGTTATTGCTATAATAGTAGTAATAGCCTTAGCTCTTCCATCGATTTTAAATTTAGCAGGACTTCATCCTAAATTTGATGGAAATAGTTTTAACCTTAAAGGTAAAAAAGCATTAATTATTGCTACAAACCATGGAATTCTAAACAAGCCAGGTGAGACTGATGGGAAACCAACTGGTCTTTTTCTATCAGAACTATCAATACCCTATTACGATTTCAAAAAATCTAACATCGAAGTAGATATTGCAAGCATTAAAGGTGGAAAGATTCCTATGGAGCCTGTTCCATTTTTTATTGATACACCTGAAGATAAAAGATTTAAAAAAGATACTGGGGCGATGAGTAAATTACAAAACTCAACACCGATTAAGGATATAGATTTTACAGAATACGATATTATTTTTATTTCTGGAGGCTGGGGCGGAGCTTATGATTTAGGTTTTTCAGAATTGCTGGGTGAAAAAATATCGGAAGCATATTATTCATCAAAAGCTATTATTGGCGGTGTTTGTCATGGGGTTCTTGGTCTAATTAAAGCAAAGGATAAAGATGGAAATCTTCTTATTGCTGGCAGAAAAATGACTGGTGTTACTGATAAACAATTAAAAGAGCTTGGAATTATGTTTACACCACAACATCCTGAAGAAGAATTAAGAAAAGCTGGAGCAATTTTTCAAAGTGAAACTGCTTTTAAAGACATCTTTGCTACACTGACTGTGGTTGATGATGAAAAAAGATTTGTGACTGGCCAAAATCAAAATTCTGGTCATGAAACTTCATATGCAATGATGGAAATACTAAATTCTCAATAAGGAGGTTTGCCAAATGAAAAAATTTTTAAAGTACTTAGTTATTTTTTTAGTTTTTACTATAGTTATATTATTTATCCTTTTAAGACAACCTGCCTTTCAGGATAGGCTTTTAGAATCAGCAATACAGAATATAGCTGCTCCCTCTTCATATTTACCAGAAGAAGATGCTTTGACTGCAGTAGTTTGTGGTTCAAGATCACCAATTAATGATCCTGCAAGAGCTGAAACATGCATACTTATCCAAGCTGGAAAGGACATCTATATATTTGATACTGGTGGTGGAAGTATTGCAAACCTACACAATTGGAATACGCCTTGGGATAGAGTTAAGGCTATATTTTATAGTCACCTTCATTCTGATCATATTTTTGACATTGCTGATTTTCATCAAGCAACATGGATTAATGGTGGAAGGAAATCTAAGCAAAAAGTTTATGGACCTGAGGGAGTTCAGATGCTTACAGATGGAATAGAGCTTGCTTACACAAAAGATTATTTTTTTAGAAATGAGCATCATGGAGATACTATTGCTCCATTGGATGTGGCTGGTTTTGATACTCACACTGTTGATTTAAATAATCCTGTATTGGTTGAGGATGGTGATCTAAAAATTACAGCATATGGTGTTTCGCATGATCCTGTTGATCCAGCGCTAGGATATAGAATTGATTACAAAGGTCGGTCTGTTAGTATAAGTGGGGATACGATTTATGATGAAAACCTGATAAATAATTCTCAAAATGTTGATGTTTTATTTCATGAATCTATGTCACTTGATCTTGTTAATTTAATTAATAGAAATGCTGAAAGGACTGGCGCTAGAATGGCTGCAAAAGTAACAATAGATATTCAAGATTATCACACCCCTATTCCTGATATTGTTCGGGCTGCACAAAAAGCAAACGTGGGTCACTTAGTTTTTTATCATCATCTTCCAGCTCCAAGAAACCAATTAATGGAAAACATTATGTATAGAGGTGTTGATGAAATCATGGAAAATTGGACTGCTTCTCATGATGGCACTATGTTAGTATTACCTATAGATTCAGATGAGATAATAATTACATCTGTAGAATAGGTTTCATCTATATCAGGGGGATATGGTTATGTTAGCTTCTATAAAAGAATTCTTCAGAGTTATATCTGAACTTAAATACATTATTCCAATGGTAAGGTATAAATGGCCTGAGCTAGACTCAAATGCATCACTATCCCACTCTTTTCAGGATACAGTTCAAGAACATGGTAAAAAAGATTTTCTGTATTTCGAAGATGAGGTATGGACATACACTCAGACTAACGAAGCTGCAAATATTCTTGCAAATAAGCTATCAAGTGAAGGTGTAGAGCATGGCGACAGAGTTGTTCTGTTTATGGAAAATAGACCAAGCTTTGTAATCTCACTGTTAGCAATAAATAAGTTAGGAGCAATTGGTGTCCTTATTAATACAAGCCTCACAGGCGCTCCACTTGTTCATTGCATAAATACATCTGATTCAAAAAAATGTATTTTTGGTGATGAGTTATCTAATTCTCTTGAGGGTGTTTTAGATCAAATCAATATTACAAAATCATCGGATTTGTTATGGGTGGAAGACACTAACTCAAACAGTTGTCCTGAATGGGCCTCAAATATCAAAGATGGCCTTGATCACTCAAAATCTTCTAATCTAGATCAAACTAATAAGGTTGTGGCTGGTGATACTGCTTTTTACATATTTACATCAGGTACAACAGGCGTCCCTAAAGCTGCTTTATTCCCAAATGTTAAAATTATTGCAGGGTCTAAAAATATTACTATGGCTGGTTATAGGCTAACTAGCGAAGACTGTATGTACAACTGTCTTCCTTTGTACCATTCAACAGGTTTAATCCTTGGTCTTTGTGCCTGCATCCAAGTTGGTGCATCTACATTTATTAAACGTAAATTCTCTGCTTCATCATTCTGGGGTGAAGTACAAAAATTTAATACAACTGCATTTGTGTATGTTGGAGAATTATGTAGATATCTTAGTTTTCAAGAGCCCTGTGATGAAGAAAAAAATAACCCAATCTCTAAAATGGTTGGTAATGGCTTAAGACCAGATCTTTGGGATACTTTTAGAAATAGGTTTGATGTTGAAAGAATTTGTGAAATTTATGGCGCTAGTGAAGCTAATGGAATGTTTATGAATCTTTTAAATAAAGATCAGACTATTGGAATGACTAATCTTGATATCAAACTTTTTGCATACGATGTTGCTGAAGACAAACTAAAGGTTGATTCAGATGGAAAATATATAGAAATTAAGGATCATTCTCCTGGATTAGCTCTGATGAAAATTGGACCAAATGCTATATATAATGGCTACACAGATGCTCAAGCTAGTGAAAAAAAGGTCTTAAGAGATGTCGTTGAAGATGGAGACCAATGGTTTAATACTGGAGACCTTTTAAAAACAATGGATGTTGGTTTCGCTTTGGGAAGACAGCATTATCAATTTGTAGATAGGGTTGGTGATACTTTTAGGTGGAAATCTGAAAATGTGTCTACAAATGAAGTTGGTGAAATACTTAATTCTTTTGAACAAGTAAATATGGCTAATGTGTATGGAGTTCAAGTTCCTCATAGTGAAGGTAGAGCTGGCATGGTAGCTTTTAATTCTGATCTAAGTTCATTTGATTGGTCTGCTTTTTCAGCATTTGTTGATGAAAAACTACCTGCTTATGCTAGACCAGTTTTCGTAAGAATTATTAAAGAATTGGAAACAACCGGAACATTTAAACTTAAGAAAGGTGAGCTCAGGGATGAGGCTTATCATTTAGAGAAAGTTAAAGACGATGCAGTTTATGTTAGAGAGCCAAAAAGTGAATGTTATACAAGGCTTACTAACGAGACTTATGAAAAAATTAATAACGGATCTATTAGTTTTTAATCTACTTCAAATCACTATCAATCAAGACTGCAATTAGCAATGCAGGTTCAGCGCCGTTATTTACCCATGCATGGTTTGTTCCTCTTTGAACAACTACATCATGAGGCTTAAGCCTCACCTCTTCTTCATCTAAAATTAATGTAACGTCACCTTTTAGTAAAATAATGTAGTCTATGGTATCTGTTTTGTGCATTGCTGGGTGCTTTGATGTATCGACTCTATGATGTGCTGCACCAATCTTCTCAAATGCGTCTGCTGCAATCTCTTGCATTAGTTCCATTGGTACTCCTTCTGGAGTTGGATTGATTTGAAAATATCTAAATTTAGATCCATTTTTTGGAGGAGACAAAATAATATCACTATCAGCCCTGTCAATTGCATCGGTTGTATCAATAATATTTCCATCGGTATTCCATATTTCAAAAAGACCCCCAACATCTTCACCAATAGATCTTGCAGGAGGACCGTCTAGAGTAATAATAGATCTTCCTTCTTTATCATGTCCTGTGATTATTCTTCTCATTATATTGCCTCTATAGTTTTAATAACTTGTTTAATTTTTATTGCTCTTGGATTATCAGCTAATTCATTCCAATCAATAATTTTAGATTTTTGCATAGTTCCGATTTTCCCTACACCCTTACAATTTTCTTTTTCAAAACAATTTATTACTTGATTGGCTCCTTCATAATCGTTACATACCAAAACCATATCACAACCCGCGTTGATTGCTTTCATAGCTTTTTCTTGCATGTTTATTTTTCCAGCCCCCTTCATGGTTAAATCATCACTAAAAATAACTCCATCAAAACCTATCTTGCTTCGTAAGATATTTTTAAGCCATATTTTAGAAAAGCTGACACAAACCTGATCAATATCTGGATATGTTATATGTGCAGTCATAACAGCAGATAATGTATCTTTTAAGCCAATAAAAGGTTTTAAGTCATGATCAATTAGATCCTTGTATGATCTTGTATCAATAGGTTCAGCAATATGGCTATCTTCTTTGACACCTCCGTGTCCTGGAAAATGTTTTCCAGTGGCTTGCATGCCAGCTTCATTCATTCCATGAATAAATTGTGAAGCAAGATCAATTACATTTTGTGGATTATTTGAGAAGGATCTATTACCAATAATGCTGCTGGTACTTCTATCAACATCTAATACAGGTGCAAAACTAATATCAATTCCTGATGCTATTAACTCTGATGACATTAGCCATCCCAAGTCTGCTGCAAAACCATGACTGTTATTTCTTAAACAGTAATCACCTATAGCTTGCATTGAAGGAAGTTTTGTAAATTCACCTTGAAATCTTTGGACTCTTCCACCCTCTTGATCAACAGCAATAATAATATTTTGTTTAATATTTTTTATGTCATTACATAACTCTAAAATTTGAGTTTGTGATTGAAAATTCCTTGCAAAAAGAATTAGGCCACCAACATGCCTGTTTTGAATTAACTGCTTATCCTGGGCAGATAAAGAAATACCATCGATACTTATCATCAGTCTTCCAAAGAGAGTTTTGGTATTATCTAGAAACATTAATTTAACAGATATGAATTATTCATCATCCCATTTGGGAGTTCTTTTTTCTAAAAATGCGTTAATACCCTCTTTTGCATCACTTCTTAATAAATTTTCTTTCATTACTTCTGAGGTATATTCATATGCGTCAGCTAAAGACATTTCAGCCTGCTTATAAAAGGCTTTTTTACCTGTAGCTAGAGTTCTAGATGATTTGCTAGCAATTTTTTCAGCAAGATGAAGAACTGAGTCACTTAAGTTATCAGGAGAGACATACTCATTAATCAATCCAATCTCTTTTGCTTTTTTGCAATCGATCATGTCCCCGGTTAATAACATTTCCATTGCATTTTTTTTATGCACATTTCTAGAAAGAGCAACCATTGGCGTAGAGCAAAAAAGACCAATATTTACACCTGGGGTTGCAAACTTGGATACATCAGATGCAATTGCTAAATCACAACTTGCAACAAGCTGACAACCTGCAGCAGTTGACACTCCATCAACCTGAGCAATGATTGGCTTAGGAGTATTAATAATTAGTTGCATTAAGGATGAACAAGAATCAAATAACCCTTTAAAATATAGATTACCGCCATCCTGACTGTCTCTTGCTTCTGTTATTTCTTTTAAATCATGACCAGCACAGAAAACATTACCACTTGCAGCAATTATTATTACTTTTATTGAATGGTCATTGGATGCAGAATCAATACAATTGATTAAAGCGGATATCATATCTTCTGATAATGCATTTTTGCTTTGAGGGTTATTTAGAGTTAAACGTAAAAGACCAGATTTAAGCTCTTCTTTCAAAACTATGGGATTATCAGTATTCATATTAAATCTATTAAAAGCTATTTTGTTTTAGTAGTCCAATATGACTTCGACAATTCTTTTTTTGGACATCTATCCATAATAACCTTTAATCCAGCATTTTCAGCAAGCTTTGCAGCCTGTTCATGAACAATATTCTCCTGTGTCCATAAAACTTTTGCTCCTATCAATATTGATTGTTCTGCTATACCCATTACAGCCTCAGTCGCTCTAAATACATTAACTATATCAACTGGTTTATTTATGGACTCTAAATCATCAAAACAATATTGTCCTAAAATCATATTTCCAGATTCATTAGGGTTTACAGGAAAAATTTCGTAACCTTTTTCTAAAAGATATTTCATGACTTTATGACTATCTCTTTCTTTGTTTGGGCTAGCCCCTACTATAGCTATAGAATTTGAGTCTTCTAATATTTTTTTTATAAAATTGTCAGAGTAATTATTATTCATAATTTAGATAATAAGTGTTAAAAAAATTTTAACACTTTATTTTTATATCATTATGAAATCATTCTTTTTATCGCAGATTCTTTTTTATCTATAAAATGATGTTTTAATACTCCTAGAATATGAGCTCCTAAAACTATATAAATTAGATATGGTAATAAATACTTATGGAAAAGGCCCCAAATAATATAGACATCGCTCTCTTCTACAGGAGGAGCAAGTTCCCAAAAAAAGAAATATGTTCCATATCCATGATAGCTGGTCATCATGAAGCCAGTTACAGGCACTGCCAGCATTATAAAATATAAAGTTAAATGAGCTCTGTGTGCTAATTTAGCATCCCTTGCTGAGAGAGAGCTATCTAATTCTGGTCTTTTAGAGAACCTATTCCAACATATTCTTATTATTACTAATAGGAATAGAGTTACTCCAATTGTCTTATGAAGAACGTAGTATGAAAGTCTAAATTGAGAATCTTCAGGAATCATTGATGTAAAAATTCCTAAAGGAATTAATGAGATGAATAAGATCGCAATAGTCCAATGTAAAAATCTTGAAATTGAACCATATTTCATAGGTTCATTTTTATATTCTAGGTTCAAAGTAATATTATTCTTACTTTGTTGTTTGGCTATCGCTATTAAAAAAATGCCTGAAAATAGAGCTATTAGAGCTTGGATCCATAAAAAAATAGGTTTTGCTGAATCCATGGGTGTCTGATTTGGTTTCGGATTCTCTAAAATACCGGAAGGCAGAACAAATGAAAAAAACCACATGGATACAGATAGGCATCCTAATGCAGCTAAAAATGTTCCAAATACCCTTATTCTTGGATTGCTGTAGTTCATTGCCCATGAAATAAGAATAGAAGTCAAAACAAAAGCAGTTGCAACCCAACTACCCGTATCTTCAATATATGACATGTTATTTATTTATGAGGATTTACTAAATATTTTTTTCCAGTTGCCTGTTTTGCATAGGATTTAATAGTCTCTGGTTGAAGCATCTCTTCAAAAGAAATTTCTTCTGCATATGAACTTGCAAAGGTAGTCTTAATCTCTTTAGCTACCCGCATTCTCATTTGACCAAATTTCTCCATTCCAATTCTTCCAATCATTGGGGTTAACAACCAGCCTCCTAAGCCCCATGACATTCCATATGCCCTTTTAAGAACTGTTGGTGATTGATCTAATCCACCGTAAATATAAACTTGTTTGTAAGTATCTGATCCATATCTGCTATATTCCTTTGCAGTCTTATTAGCTGCTATTTCCATTGCAGAAAGTATTTGCCCTGGAAGCTCACCATTATTACCGCCACCTGTCGCATCAAAACCAAGAGTTGCTCCTGTGGCAACTAATGCATCAACTAAATCATTCATAAAACTTTCATCACTTGTATTGCATACATATTCAGCACCAAGATTTTTTAATAGCTCTACGTGTTCTGATTTTCTTACTATATTTACCAATGGTATTTCATCAGCTATACAAATTTTTACAAGCATTTGACCAAGATTTGATGCTGCTGCAGTGTGCACAAGAGCAGTATGGTTTTCCATCTTCATTGTTTCTATGAAAGAAAGAGCTGTTAAAGGATTCACAAAAGAAGATGCTGCCTCAGCTGGTGACGTGCCTTCATCCATAACCAAACAACTTGCTGCTGGTACGCATCTATATTGAGAATACATAGCACCACCTGCCAATCCAACTGTTTTACCAATTAATTCTTTTACATTCTCTCCAGCATCTACGATTACACCTGCCCCTTCATTACCCGCCTGCATTGACTGATCTAATCTCGGCTTCATAGATCCCATTAAAGCTGGGTGTATTTTCATACTTGTTACTGTTTCGTCTTCTGAGCCTGATGTGGTAATTGATGATAGATCAGCAGCAAAACTTAATAAAAGTCCAAGATCGGATGGGTTTATAGGAGCTGCCTCAACTTTTATTAAAACTTCATCAGCAGATGGTATTGGTAATTCTGCTTGGGTAATTGAAAGTTCTATATTTCCTTCGCTAGTAACTGTTGATCGAATTTCTTTTGATATATTGTCTGACATTTTATTTCCTATTTTAATTTAATTATGAATTTGAGTAATTATATTGAAGTATATTAAAGCATCGTATGAAATATGCTAGTAGACAATCAAATCATACTAGTATATAAATTCATACTATGAAATGTTCAAACTTAGATATTGCAAAACCATTGAAGCTTGTAGGTGGAAAATGGAAGATTGCAATCATCTATGTCTTAAGCAAAGGTCCTATAAGATTTGGTGAAATTAAAAGACTGTTGTCTCCAATAACTCAACAAATGCTAACTAAGCAGTTAAGAGAAATGGAGAAAGATAACTTAATAAATCGAAAAGTTTATGACGTTGTTCCTCCTAAAGTAGAGTACTCTCTTACAGACTTTGGAAGATCATTCAAGCCAGTTCTCAATGAACTATGTAAGTGGAAAACTTAAAGAAATCTAAAGTTTAAATGATTGCTATTTATTAATTATTGGCGATATCTTATCAATTAAATCTTTTAGTTCAGGCTTATTTTCTTTGATTTCTTCAACCGTTAATCCATCGAGTTCGTGGGGAAATACTAACCACTCATCAGTCTCATGAAGATAAAAATCTGGCTTTCTGTCAGTTTTATTTTTTGTAGGCTTATAGTAAGGAGTTGCAACTTTAATCTCAGGTGTGTTTTTTTTACACGCTGCTTTAAGATCATTAATTATTTGCTGTATAGATAGTCCAGTATCATGAACATCATCCACAATTAATAAAGAATCCTCAGATTCAAGTTGTCTTATTACATAATTCAATCCATAAACTTTTACATTTGCATTATGCTGTTCTATGCCTGAATAATGAGATGTTCTTATGGCAATGTGATCAGAAGAAACTCCCAATACTTCTAAAAATTCTTGGACAGCGATACCTATTGGAGCTCCACCCCTCCATACACCAATGATATAATTTGGACGAAAGCCACTTTCAAAAATATTCCAAGCTAGCTTAAAGGAATCTTCTAGGAGTTGATCGGCTTGTATGAAAGTTTTTTTCATTTGTAAATGCTATACGAGTAAATGACTGATAACAATATTTACTAGTATATTACTTAATTTAGACTAATAACTTTTTCTGAATCTAACAATAAATTGTCTTGGCGCTATTAACTCAACGCCAGTGCCTGCCACACCAAAGACATCTGTCATTGCCGAATTCATCCCGTCTTTGTCTGTTGCATTTAAGATCATAAAATCAACTCCTGAACTGTCATTTAGCTCTAAGCTTGTTGTAAAGTTAAGAACTGTATATGAGTCAACTTTATCAACAAAAGGACTGTTAAATACCCTCTGCTGAAAGTCATCTCTATGAATCAACTCAGCTGAAGCTCTTAGGGGAATTCCAGATTTCAGCTCTCCATCGTACTTAAGTCCAAAGTTAGCAGTAAATTCAGGACTTTTTGCTAACTGATTACCTTTGATATTTTCTCTTAAAGCATATCTTTGTGGTTCCTCACCAAAGAAATAAAGTTCTGACTTGATGTTATCTAAAGCTTCATAATCATTGGTTATTTCAGTATCAAGAGTAGAAATTCTAAGATCCATTGATAATGTTTCAGATAAAATTCCAATTAATTCTAGTTCAACACCGCTCATTTCGGATTTCGGTATATTTGCAACACCGCCTCTATAAACATCTGGATCAGTTGACTGAAATTGTAAGTTCTCATAGTCATACATGAATGCAGAAACATTAGCCCTCATTCTGCCATCCATTAAGTCAGTCTTTAATCCAAGCTCAAAAGCATCAATAATTTCACTTTTAAACAATGGATAAATTAATTGCGGAGCTGGTTGTGCTCCAAAGTTCTGCTCATCATCTACTGGAAAACCAAAGGTTAAGTTGCTTCCGCCAGGTTTAAAGCCTTTTGTATATGATGCATAAACCATCGTATCGCCATCAATATCATATTCAACAGCAAATTTCCCTGTCTTCTCATCAATTTCATCTTCAATTAAATATTTTTGTAGTCCAAAAAAGTTTGTTACATCACTAGAAAAAGAATCTTCTGTATATCTCATACCAAAAATATATCTCAAATTATCTTGAACATTATAAGTAGCCTGGCCATATACTGATAAAGACTCTCTGGCAGGGTAAGCCTCTGATACAAAACCTAATTCAGCGTTAAACGCAGCAAAACATACTCCAGCAAATGGATTAGTTGCACAAATCGGATCATGCACATATGGCGTAAATGCACCATCCATTAAGTCAACTTGCTTAATATTGTTCACATCTTTAACTTCGTAAATCGAGTTTGCAATCTTATGATCAAAATATAATGCTCCAATTATCCAATCAATTTTTTCATTAATTGGTTCATTTGAGATTAAATTAACTTCAAGAGTTGTGGTTTCAACAACTGATGTCTCAGGCCTATATTCTGCTGCAATATAAGGTATTCCAGCTAAAGGACCAGATGCATGAACATCTCCAAAGTTATGCCTATCATTGTCTCTGCTTACATAAATATCGTCTTCTTGGGCGCTAGCAAGTATTTTTAAATCGGCAAAGCCTAATTCAACATTTAATATTGCAGCTAAAACTTCGGATGAGAGTTTATAGTTAGAGGCAGAATCTTGTGCTAATCTTCTTGGATTTGGTGTAGAGTCA